>Ga0210036_1003375_pt1 | contig 15739 bp, 10 predicted proteins | sample CryGeymeta201515_FD_185469 | JGI IMG/M metagenome (GOLD analysis project Ga0210036, IMG submission 185469) | Groundwater microbial communities from Crystal Geyser aquifers in Utah, USA - Crystal Geyser metaG 2015-15 (SPAdes) (version 2) | ecosystem: Environmental > Aquatic > Deep subsurface >...
TCCCGCTCATGTAGCTACTACTAATAGTATTATTATTGTTGCCGACACATTGCCACCCGGTGCATGTAAATTATTTAAGATTTTCCTTGGCATCAAACAGTTCGAACATTGCGGATTAATAGTGATAATTGCCCTTTGCAGTTACTGTACATGGTACAGTTACCACTGCTGTGACCAGGTACAGTACTTGTACTAGGTACTGGTAGTGCTAGTGCATTAGAAAGTCCCTTGTGTTTACAAACACGTCATCTGCAAGTGCCCTATATATGTCAATTTTTATCAATCAAGTGACACAGTTCATTTTTTACAAAAGTTTTATTCCTGACTTGGAGTACCAGGTACATGGTACCTGGTACTGTACCTGGAAGTGATCCGTACATGACGTTCTTTTTCGCATTTGATTGGCATTATTATCGGGGATTGTGAAGTTACCAGGTACTTCTACTACCAAGGTACCAGTACCCCTGGTATGGTATAACAACATGTCCCTCTCGTCACCACGTATGCACAAAAATAATGCAAGCAGACGGTGGATGTCAAGAAAGTAAATACTCCGGAGTAAAATGCTTAACTCTCTACGGTATGGAATATGCTACTACGTACCTGGTAGCAGTAGTAATCAAGTACCACCAGGTACTGTACTGGTCCATGGTTCTCATAGTGCGTAGTTTGAGATTGTAATCGAACAAAGTTAAAGTTGCTGCCACGTATTAAAGGTATCTTTTTGATCTGCAAACGAACAAAAATAAATAAATAGATAAAAATGTCTTCGACTGCTTGGGTCCTCCCTCTCATCATTAAACCAAGACACTTACTTGATTTAAAAAAATCTTTTTGATTTTTGTTTTTGTGTTTGCGATAGACCAACAGAGGTGTTGACTGTCGTTAATAACTTTTTACAAAGAAGAAAGAAAGAAAGAGATCAGTAATAGTTACTAGCTACTACTGTAGTATGAGCGAAGTTGTTGTACGATTGAGCTACACGGGTGCTGTAGACCGCTTTACATCCCAAACACAAGAACTTAAGCGTTTGTTAGGCGACGAAAGCATCGTATTGGGCGAAGAAGACACGCACGGAGAATCCGAATGCGTCAGCAGCAGCAGCAGCAGCGGTGGCAGTAGTGACGATGAAGAGTCGTTGGAGGAGGACAATAATAATGATGATGATGATGATGAAGGCAGCTCGGGCTGCGAGTCATCCGACTGCAGCGATGAAAGCAGTGACTGGGACAGTGATCTCGAAGATCTGGAAAATGTCTTGACGGGAAAAGCAGCGCCTGCTTTCGCCCCCACAATGACCACCGTCACCTCTGTCGCCAGGCCGATTAAGAAAAATCTTTCGTCTCCTGCTCTCATGGCCATGAATGTGAGCATCGATCATGACGTAGAAAATGTTTTGCCCGGTATTCTCGATCTCAAGGCTCGTATGCGTCGAACTTCAACATCGTACTTGCAAAAGCCAGAATTCTTGACCGAGACGCAACCAGAAACAATCGAGAATCCCTTTGCCTCGACGCGTCCAGATGATCATTTGAAATCGATTTTGGAAGGATTTTCGGCTGCCAGTTTTCCTTCCGAGACCTGGCACGATTACTTCCTCCAAATGACAGATGCTCACATTGAAGCTCATACCACTGAAGTGGAACGTGCTATTCGGTCAGAAGACTTTGGCACAATGCGAGACATGCTCCGACGGGGACATACACTACAAACGTGCAACAAGCACGGAGAAAGTATCGTGCACATTGCCTGTCGTCGTGGATCTTTGGAGTTGATTCAATTCTTGATCCAAGAAGCGGGTGTGTCGACACAGATTCGTGATGATATGGGACGGACTCCCCTACACGATGCTTGCTGTAAGTTGCTGATTGGCGGCGAAACTATGTACACAAAAACATTGCTAGAAATATCTGAGTATTTGTGTTTTTTTCTTATTGGTTGTCGCGCCGCAATCTGAAACCCTGCTTTCATTTTCTTTCTTTTTCAGGGACGACCAAACCCAACTTTCAAGTGATTTTGGAATTGCTCAAGGTAGCTCCCGAACTTCTCTTTATCGTGGATCATCGCGGTGCTACTCCTTTGGCCTATATTCCACGCGAGTCGTGGGGTATTTGGTGCGATTTCCTGCAAGAACAACGCATTTTTTTGAGAGACATGGTTAAATCGTTACGATTTGATCGGGCACGGTACTACATCAAGAACATGGTACCTTGTCTCAAATTCTAAAAGAAAAACAAATGCTATGGCCAGTATATTTGTATTGTGCATTGCCCAGCAGCCAATATTTACTAGGGTCTATCTGAACATGTTTACGACTGTGTTTTTTTAGAAGACTACATGTATGCAAGTGAGTAATTTACTGGTTCACACTCTAACATGAAAAAAGAATAGCTTTATTTTCACTTATTAGAGATTAAAAGGCCGACAAGATGTGAAAGTATCTATCCCAATCTTACCAGTACCTACCCAAATTTTACAGCAGTGTCAACATTTGGAGTAACTGCTGGTTCATGCGTGCATAGATGTGAGACTTAAAGTGTTTGCCATCGGGAAAGTAATCCGATGGATCGGTAATGTTTGGTCCTGTCCAACTCAAATTCAAACAATGGTGAAGTATCTCACAACCCCACTGATCATGCAATTCCAATTCTGAGGACGTCTCGGTGATCATTTTGGTAGTCGTTTTGTAAATACCAACCATGTTGTTGTCGTCCAATGCACGTCGAATATCCAACAGCGATGTTGTTCGATTATCAGTGAAATCATGTTCCCAAAGTCCTGCATTAATGATAACATACTTGGGTTTGTATTGGACATCATAATTGGCTAAATGGTGTCGAATAATGTAACTCCAGTTCCCGGCCCACGTGTACGGTGGAATTTTTCCAGTAGCATTATCATCATTGACATAATTATCAATGGTAGCACGCTGTGTATGCAATTGTTCATCAAAAACCGTACGGGGATCCCAGTGTCCATGGGCCTCAGCTTTTCCCATTTTTTCAATCAGTGTGAGAGCATTGTTGTTGTTGTTGTTGTTATCGAGATAGTACATGTTCCCGTACATGAGATGAAGTTTTCTGGCAGCTTGGTAGTTTCCCTCGGGTCTGTGGCAATTACATGCCATGGAATTGTTCAAGTGTTGAGAAATGTACGATCTGTGCTGTAAACGAGTAGGAAACATTCCTTCAATGTAGGGTGGTGGTGGATCCCAATGTCCATTAGATTGCAAGTAGTAGATCAAAGATAAGAATTGATGACGGGAAAGAGAATCTCCAATGAATGCCAGTCTCAAGTTTCGTGGAATTTTTGCTCCTTTTAATGTCGAGGTATCAGTAGCAGTGTTCGTAGCGGAAGTAGTAGTGACTGCCAGTGTAGTTCCACTTGCTTCACTCTCTTTTTGCTCTTCTGTCCACTTTGCGTCCTTCGTCTCCTTTTTGCCCTCACCATCATAATCATAATCATTATCGCCAACACCATCATTGTTGTTCACAATTTTTCGAATCAATAATTCTTGTTTCTTATATTCGGTCGTGCTGATTCGATCCTCCATAAAGGATTCGTCTAATTGCAATCGGTAGTCGGCAATGAGTCTCGAGGCGTGTTCCAATTGCCACGGTAAGCCATCTGCACCACTGGCACTGCTGTGAAGCAAGTATGGTAGTGGCTGTTGTGGTTTTGGATTGTAGTAGACGTTGTCATCGTTGCTGCCACTGCCGCTGCCGCCGCTGCTGCTATTGTGCCAAACTATGGTAGCATTACGAGGTTGTTCATAATGATTCGATAAATTCAAACATACCACCACTATTAATACAACCAAAACGACGGTACTATAATAATGGTTCCCTCGTAGCGACGGAAACGATGGTGATACTAATCGCTTTACCATTGTTGTAATATAATTATTTATAATAGTATTCCAGGTTTCATTTATTACTGGTACGAGTATTTTGTTTGTTTGCCCCTCCAAGTCTTCAAGATGCACACTGACATCTTTACTTAAGACTAAATATTTAAGAAAAGAGTGACTCAGAATGACCAATTTAAAGAGGGCACTTTTTGAAGTAGTACCGTACGGTACAAATAATTAGCCCGTGGTTCAACCATCTACTATCTCATGACTCATACCAGGTAACCCTAATACAAGAGTACATGTTACCAGGTAGGAGTACTAGCTAGTACCAGGTAGTGGTCTACTACTAGCTACTAGTAGCTAGCTAGAGTAGTAGTCTAGTACTAGTAGTACCTGGTAGCCCTAAAATTGATTATTTTATTTGACCCTACCAGTAAAAGATACTTTTCGAACTTGACATTCAACATCACTTTCTGTTTCGAACATGATTTTTTATATTGAAAGAATGCTACGTAGCTACTAGACTACTGACTACTATAGTAGTCAGTAGAGAAGGAAGAAGACCCCAAGTGTTCGTGGCGCTAGTCTTCTTCTATCCCGCCAAAACCCGCCTGGCCAAAACTACCATTACACTCACTACCCACAACCACCACAACCATGGTAGCTTCTTTATTAAGCAGCAAGGCATCTCAATTGCGCAGCAAATATTTAACGACTGTAGCATTTCAACGCAACGTGTCGTCGAAAAAGACAGCCGTCGTGGTTGGGACTAGTCACGGAGGGATTGGTGAAGCATGTGCGAATCGATTAGCTGAACAGGGCTTTATCGTCGTAGCCGTTGGTCGAGATCGACCCGAACAAAGTCAACGACGCCTTGTGGAAAGGTTGATGGAAACATCTGACAGTACGTATCCTACGGCGAGCAGTAGTTGTCACAACGAACGACCGTTGCCACAACACGAATTTTATCCTTGTAATGCATTTTCTCTCCGTGACGTATACGATACATGTCAAAAGATTCGTAAAAAACATCCTCGTATCGATGCTCTGGTCATGACACAAGGTATGGCTACAACTCAAGGATTTACTCCAACCGAAGAGGGCAACGATCAAAAAATGACGCTACATTACTATTCTCGCATCTGCATGATCTTATCGTTACTGCCCGCACTCAGCAACAAGAACAACAGTAGGGACTATTGTCCAGCAGTGGTAGTATCTATTCTTTCTGGTGGAGTTCATTCGGCTTATACCAATTACGAAAAAGATCCATCACTCAAACAGTCGTACAGTATACAGAATGCTGCCAATGCTGCAGGTTATTACAACGATTTGGCTTTGGATCATTTGGCATTGAATTATCAAGACAACAACAACAATAGTATTAAGTTTGTTCATGCCGCACCAGGATTCGTTCGGACCAATTGGGGTACCGAATTACCAATGTTGTTGCGTGCCATTGTACGATTTTTGCAACGTTGGGCTGCGAAATCACCCGCTGACTGTGCCGAATTACTAATGGGATCCACTATTTTGGCCCTTCAAGCAGGTGATCAATTACCAAAGTTGCCACAACGGCCTTCACCTCCGGCTCTTGGCAGCAGCAGCAGCAATAATAATATAGACAACAGATACAATTCTACAAGTACAGCAGCCGAGGAGGAAGGGGTATATATTGTGAACCAGTACGGAGAAACGGCATCATTAACCAAACATCATACACCCGAAGCACGACGTATAATTTGGAAGCATACCATGAATGTACTGCGTCAAGCTGGTGTGCCTGTTCCAGATGAACAACAAAAGAAACAGCACGAGCAGTATCGCATGGAGTGATTGTGTTGCGTGACAGTCAAACGGAAATAACAATATTATTTTATTCTAATTTCATTAGTGATTTGCTAAAACAGAAAAACTAAACCAAGCGTGGACATTTCCTTCGTGGCCTTCGTCGCATTCCTTATTAACCTAACGGTTGATAGGCGGAACGGTTAACGCTGCCCCTCATCGATTTTCTCAACAACCATCCCACCAATCCGACGCCCGCCAGAGAAGATATAAACAATGGACTCGATATGACTCGATCTTCCACAACCAAGCGACTGTGCGATTCTGCTCCTTTGATATTTGCTGCATAGGACTGTATTTCAGAGTAAGGGTACAAATCGAGACCACAACAAGATTTCAATTGTGCTTCCACTTGTTGGCAGGTTGGAGCTAGCAATCGTTCAAAGTCTAATGGAGGATCAAGGGTAAATGTACTGTTTTTGTGTTTTTTGGTCGCCGCTTTTCCTTCTGCTTCTCCTTCGAGAGCTTTTCGAAAATTGTAAAAGTCTTCGGTTGGTTCCAATGGATCCGAACGCCACGGTCCACCCTGGAACATGCGAAACGAGGGATTGCCGTAGTAGGCATACGCGCAAAATCCTGACCAAATATCGGACATTTCATGCAGCACCACACTGACTTGCTTCCAATCTCTCAGTCCTTCCGGTGCTGCCAGTCCGTTGTCTTTATCGAACTGGTTATGCGAGTGGCACTGTGCTCTGGTGCAATCCTAGCCAGAGCGAATAGTACGATCCTGCACTTTTTCCATCATCGGCAAACACGAAAGAATTGCGGGAACTGCACCAGCTTTCAATGTTCACACCAAAAATATCAACTTCTGGTGACGATTCCGATAACAGTTCCGAATTGGACGTATCGTCTCCGTTGTTGTTGTTGTGGTTGTCGCTGCAGGTCAAATAATTAAGTGTGAGCAGCATGGTGCCGACGTTACCCACATGAACATTAATTTCCGAATGTTGCGCCGCATACAAGAGTGGTAAGGGTCGATGATTGTGCATACTGGCATACAATTTCAAATCTCTGCCGTATGCCTTGATGCACGGAGCACTGGCCCACGATGCTTTGGAATTCATAACTTCGTTAGCCAGCAGTCCGGCCAGGACATTGGGATACTGCAAATAATTTTCGATACAAGCAATACCGTACTCGTACAAGTGTTGTGTGTAACAATCTGGTGCCGGTTTGTTTCTGCTCAAGACACCCTTTCCCGATTCTGCCGTTAGTGGTACAATCACGTACACACCCAATTTCATTGCCGCTTGAAAGAATTCCGAATAGTCCACAGTCGGATCCATGCGATAAATTCGTACCGTATTGTACTGTAATCCCAAGTCATCCAATTGCTGTAGAATCCCAATCCACGCCGTGGCGTTGTAATGGTCTTGGACGGAAACGGGAAAGGCAATGCCCTTTAAAAAGAAGCGAGTTCCATCATTTTTATAAAGATACCGATCATGTACTGTTATAACATCATTGGGACCAATAGCATCTGATGACGGCATGATTTTTTGTATAGTTTTTGGAATAATTTTTTTTTTTTTGGTGTGGTCTGCATGTGTGTACTCTATCTATTATCTGTCTCTGCTTGCAGTTGCACATCTGTTTTGCTTCCGCAAGCTCTCATTTTTTTTAATTTTTTATCGTCTCGAAAGATCTGCCGACGTGATGGTCGCGGTTCGCGACACAGGGTTCTGTTCGTTCATACAGATGGGATTCAATACTATCGAATCCACCTGGGCATCTCAAGACCTACTAATCCAAAAGTTCGGCGACAGACATCCAATTTCTGACCGAATCGGGTCATTATTTTCAGGTCATACTGTTCATTATGACGCTGCATTAGGTAGTAGTCTAGATACTACTGTACTACGGTACCTGGTAACAGGTACCTGGTAGAGTACCTGAGGATACCAGATGAGGTAGGGTCTAGTACTACTACCTGGTGGTACTTTAGCTAGGTACCAGTACCTGGTAGCTAGCTACAGTAGTACTATTACCTGGTACCAGGTAGTACAACTAGGTAAAGCACTGTTTAAAATTACACAGTTCGAACGTTGAACAGCATCGATGATGGTGTTGTCACGTTGTCTCGCTCCAACTTGTCACTGCTGGTCTACTCTAGAGTAGTACTCTAGCTAGTAGTAGTACTAAAAAATACTCCTACTAGTACTAGCTACTACTGGTAGGACTATGAGTAGTCTATCACCAGGTACCTGGTACCAGGTAACTCAATCTCTTCTCCTTTGGCAACCGTTGTATTCTTTCAGCACTGTGTCACAGTCACCTCAACGAGACAACAACAGCAACAGTTATTAGTTACTCGTACCTTTCACACGAAATAATAATAACTATAGTATATACCCACATACCTACCAATACTACCACTAGAAGTAGCCAGCAGCAACAGTAACAGTAACAGCAGCAACAACCACTAACAAACCATGGCGGCTGTTCTGCACGTTAGTAACGATCAGCTCGCTTTGAAGGTTCAACAAGAACCGGATGCCGAAGTGGAATGTTTTGAAATTCGACTTGTGATCGTCCAGGGCGATCAACTCGTAGCCAAGGATCGTAATTATTTGGGCAAATGGACGTCGAGTGATCCGTACGTCAAAGTGGCTTTACAACCATCGGGCAGTGCCAACGGAGAACTCTTTTTAGGACGCAGTAAAACCGTGCAGAGGGATCTGAGTCCGGTATGGAATGCTGAATTCAACGCCACCATGCCATTGGAAGAACTTACCGAAGATGCCATGTTTGAAATAACAATCTATGATTTTGATAGGTTCGGTGACGATGATTGTATGGGCATTGTACCAGTTCACGTGGCACCCATGATGCAACCACACGGCAATAAGAATACGAATTCAACGAAGAAATGGTACGGTGTACCGGTGTTGAGTGCGTCCAGAGCATCGGGACGGATCCAATGTACACTAGAAGTGAACAAGTGTCGGAAAACGTGGTCCGAGGTTCTGGATCAGCGGATTCAGTTGCAAATCAAGGTAGCCCAAGAGGAAATGCATACCAAGATTGAAAAAACGAAAGCGCAAAGAGCGGCCCAAGAACAGTCCAAGAGCAGACGCAAGGTGGGACCATCGGCCTTGGTTAAAAAGGCCAAAAGTATCAATAAGAAATTGAGCGGAAAAACAAATTCGAAAAATAATAATGAAGGTGCTGATGATGGCAGTACCGACGAAGGTATGACGAACGGTGCGATTGGTGAGATCAACACGAACAAGTATCACCACCCACATGACGAGCCAACCGAATCAACGAATGCCACTGAAACCTCCAATACTACGGCCACGGCAGGCAATCATGATGAGAAACCGAACAACAAGGGCGTTACACCACCAGCAGCAACAGCAACAGCAGGCAGCAGCACCACCACCAACAACAATAACCGACAACGGAGTAGCGGTGCAACATTAGATGGAATTTCAGCACTGGCAACCGGTTCCCAGGAAGTAGATCAAAGCAATCATCGCAACAGGCGTAGGGGATCAAGACTAGTAGATGGAACTCAAGGAAGTAACTCGAGAGGAGTTGTGAATGAATCACATCGCAACAGACGAAGACGAGACAGTATAGCTGGAGGTGCCGTTTCCCAAAAACAAGATCCCTTCCATGACAATGACAAAAACGACGACGATCCTCAAAAGGAGAGTGATCAAATTCAGAAACGAAACCGAAGAAGACGCGTTAGTTTGTCCACGGGAATGTCGTCGCGCAAATTACACAACCATAATAATGATGAGGGTGAGGACAATGAGAACGTTGTGCTGGTTGAGGATGAAAGTGATCGACCAATTCCCAGTCGAAACCGGAGACGACGGGAGAGTTTGAGCACAGGAACCTCCTCTACGCGCAGATCAAGCTCCTTTCAAGACAACGGTATCGATGATAGTGTGGACGATTCTAACCGGAACAGATCCAAAACCTTGCGGGATGGGAGTAGAAACCAACGCCACAACACAAAGGACGGCACCAAAACACGGAGAGCCCAACTGACGCGAAAGGGTAGCAAATCCAAGTCCTTGGATAGTTCTGCGGATTCTTCGGAGCGGCCGAATTCCAATCGCAATGAACGTAGGAGTACGCGCAAAGCTCATCGAGCTTCTGCTGAGGATAACGAAGAAGAGTACAACCTCGGCGACAATGGCAGTGTTGATGGTGATAATGGTGATGGTGATGATGAGACGGAAGCAACCGGTGATGTGGATGCTTCCAAGGTCCGCGCCAACAACGAGAAAGAAGAGGAGGTCTTGCTTGTGAAATGTTTGGATAGTAGTGTAAATGAAGTTGTCCAGATGGACTTCTTAAATCAGCAATTGTGTACTTTTGATCAGGTACCAGACGCTCTCACGAGGGATCCGACGGACGACGCACTGTCGGAGCAGAAGTCCAAGAAGGAGACGATTCGACATTCCAAATCTGTTATTGAAGCTACGATGCCCATCCCGGAGAGTGTAGCAAATTCTCAAGAAAAAAGAACAGATAAAGGTCTTCCCCCGAGATCGAAATCCCTGGACGAAACAGTATTGCATCCAGGAGTAGCCATGGTCCACCCACACAAAGTTCGAAAGGGTGCTCGTCGAGGTCTGATGAAAATTGCAGGAAGCACTCGAAAGATTGCCGGTAGCACCCGTAATCTCTTCAAAAGCAAAAACAAACATGGAATCCTTTTGGAAGACGACGAGGACAACAACGACGTTCATAATGATGTTGTCCAAGGCGAGGGGAGTGAAAGCTCAAGCAAGGAATGGGCCGGCCTCGCTTGACCTTGAATTCTGTTATTAAAAAGTGTGACGATTCATGAACAAAGATTTGGTGGATAAACTGTGTATGCTGTATTCGTTTTGCGTGAATTATAATTGAGTTACATGTAATGTAATGTACTTTGGTGTGAGATTACACATAAAAATAATTATTTGTTAAAACTGGACCATCGGGGCCATTTCCTTGACCCACTCTTGCATAGTACGAAAGGTCGGTTGCAATTCCAATACTTGTGGCGACGATGGATAATTCAAACATCCCTCGGCCCAAAACATTTTGTGATTCTTGGTGACAGCTTCGGCCAACCATTCGGGAAAACCAGCTCCCTGGACCAATCCTGATTGGAAGGTTGCGATATCACATTCTTTCGCTTGGATTGTAATTTTCTGTGCCTTGGATAATTCTTTTGAATACAATGCTGCCAAGTCTTGGACAGTCAATGCTTCGGGTCCACAGACGTCGTAAAACTTGCCCGCATGCTTTAATTTGCGTTCTTCCAAGGGCATTAGCAATAACTTAGCCGCAACAGCCCCTACGTCTCGAGCATCGACAATAGAAGCAGCTGCGCTCAAATGAGGATACGATATAAATTTGTGGGACATTGTTCCAAAGATATCGCCTGCATGATTTTGCATAAAACAATTGGGACGCAAAACAGTATAATGTAGCTTTGTTGTTGAGATCTGCTTTAATCGTTCTTCAATAATGGCATGAGAACGACTATATGCAATAACAGAATTGGGACCTATGTAGGGTCCCACTTTGTCACTCACAGCTCCACAGGTAGAAATTTTGACCAAATAGTTGCAAGACGAACACTTTTCGGCTGCTTCGATGACGTTGGTTTCCAGTTCGATTTGGTTCAGTTGATTGCTGCATGCCAAAAAACACGCATCTGGTTGACAAGCATCAAAAGCTTTCTGAAGCGACGCGGGATCGTCAAAGCTGCCTTTTATGATAGTGACTGCTGCTGCTGCTGCTGCTGCTGCTACTGCCGTGTCCAACGTTGTTTTAAGCTGCTGTGCCTTGTCACTATTGGGATCTCGCACCAATGCCAACACTTGAACATGGTCTGGTGATTCTTTGCATAGCTCTTGAATTGTCGCTTTCCCAGTGTTGCCCGTAGCACCACAAACGAGAATGGTTTTCATGATTTATTTATTTATTTCGTTTGCAGTAGACTAGTAGTCTTGTGTGTTACAACAATAATAATCATAAAAATCATAATATGAAAAGGATCGGGCAATTTTTTTTAGGTCTCTCTACTCTACGGTACCTGGTACGTAGCTACTAGTAATAGTATTCTAATAGTCTAGTAGAGTACCTGGTAGCTACGGAGTACGAGTGGTGGTAGTAGTAGTTAGTACTCCGAGTGCCAGTAGCTAGACGAGCACAACAAAAACGAAAGAGTGAAATGTATGAAAACAAGGCTGCGGTCTCGTACTCGAGTAATACTAGACTACGGCGCTGCAATAATATGGTAGTACTTTGTGCATAGCTCTGTTACCACCAAATTAGAGAGATTTTGAAGTTTTTTCATGCCAAAACTCGAGATTTTGGTGCTTAAACTCAAGATTTGGTGAATCTCTAATACAGCTCCTTGAGACGATGTGGCAGCTAGTAGAGAGCTACTCAGAGTGGTACTACGTACTACTACTGGTACTACTGTACTCGAGTAGTGGTCGTACCAGAATAATAATATTGGGCCTTTTTAGAGTAGTAGCAAGTAGCATTGTAATTCTGACGCAGAAAGAGAGATTTCAAACCAACTCACTTATTTTTTTGACACACGTTGAAAAATTCGTGATGGATGTACATTGCTATTCTCTAGCTAGTAGTCTTGTACTGTAGTACTACTTGTAGTAGTTTCGTGAGTACTCTAGACCCTGCCAGTTCATACTGTAGCTAGCTAGCATCAGAGTCAGTAGATTATGAGTATTACCTGGAAGAGGCGGTACTATGACAACTATTTAATTAGGAGCATTTAGTTTTCATTTTTTGGCAATTAGGAGCGTTTCATTGCAATTAGGAGCATTTAGAGGAGAGTTGCAATTAGGAGCATTTGATTTTTAATTAGGAGCGTTTGATTTTTAATTAGGAGCATTTGTTTTTCCATTAGGAGCATTAAAAATTCATCTTCTAGCTATTATCTCTTTGTTTTAGGAGCATTTTTTTAATTATTAGGAGCATTTGATTTTCAATTAGGAGCGTTTGACATGGAAATTGGAGCATTTGTTTTGGTACCGGTAATTAGGAGTGTTTGTCAATTAGGAGCTTTTCAGTACACCTTGGAAATCTCTTATTTAATAGGTGAGTGCAGAATAGTACTAACTAGTAGATAGTACCGTCTCTTCCTGGTAAATGGTTAAATAAGATAAGTATTAATTTAATTTTTGTTCACTCATGTACTAGGAAATAAATGATTTCACTTGATGTGCGCTGAAAAGTAATCTTGTAGTATGTTCATTGCGCAGTGTATGTAGGGAGTAGGGAGCACTGGCGAATTTTAGTTTGGTTGGCTAGTGTGCATTTTGCTTTGTTCATTATTTGTTTTTGTACGGTAACTCGAATGAATGCTTGGTTCGAGGGATTTTTGGCGAAGGATGCAGTGGACAGACGGTTGAATAATCATTTTTTGCCTGTTTGCAGCTTGTTTTATTTACATGTTGTCGTGTTTGATGACAACAGAAGATAGTTTGTTGGACAGTTGGTTGAAAGTTACTCGACAAGTTCCACGAATCGTCTGCTGATTATCCGCGGACACAGCAGTCCATTCCATGACGGCCTTGGTCCCTTCCATGAGGAAGCTGTCTTCAGGACACTGTAAAGAGAAAGAACCATCCCCGAAAACCTGGCTGGTTTTGCTTTCAGTCAATATTTCGTGAACTCCTACGAACATGCCCCGCCCTGAGATATCCAGGGTTGCACTATCTTCCAGAATGGCATTCCAACGACCAGTGCTGGACTCCTTGGTAGTTTGCAAACGTAAAAACTCGTTCACGACCCCATATCGGATGCGACGTTCCTCGGTCGCTACTTGGTCCGCGTGATTCTTGACATCTCGTTCTGCTTCACGCTCTTCCAACATTTGAACCAAGGTACGCTTCAACTCTTCCACGTAGGCCTGTTTCCGGACTCTGGTATTACGAGCATGGACACGATTGCGAGCACGATGCAACTTTTTCTTTTCTTCTGGTGTCATTTCGTGCGAGTCTGATTTCCATTCATGTGTGTGTGTGTGTAACTGACTTCCAGTGCTATGGCGTTGGTCTTGGGGATACCAATCTGTCTTCGTCGTCGCTATTCTTGTTCTTTTTCATGGCGTTGACAATGTCAAAACACATGGTTGCACCCTTGGAGGATGTCAGGGCCTTGATATGATCCGTGCTGGTATCGGCAGGAGGACGTTCGTTCATGCGTTCGCGATATTCCGCCTCTTCCTCGATGAAGGAAGACGAGGAAGCATATCCAGTTGGAATTCTTCTGTTCCGCGTTCCGTTCATTGATAATCTTGGATTGCTACAAACAGAGCTGCCCTCAGAATCACTCGAGGGACAAGTATTACGGCTCAACTTGTAGCAGCGAGATGAAGAACCAGCATATCCTTCGTCCTCCGAAATCTCTGCGGAACTTCGTTTCTTGGTAAGGGCATAATGTTCCTTAGCTGATGATGGAATCATGTCAGGGGACATGCTTGTGGTATTTTTGCTGGTATTGGTAATGTAGGGAATGTCTTGATTGCCTGTTGTGGATGCAAAATCAAATGAATCCAAATCGGCTGCCACCTGCTGGGAATTTGATTGGAACATCGATAACACGTCTGTTGAGGGTTGAGGAAAATATAATAGAATCCAGGATCCAGGGAGGATTGTGTGAGCATCACATATCACATTCAACGTGGAAAGAAGGATCAGACCTCCAGCTTGCTTGCTACAACAAAAAATTAACTTACCGTTGACGTCGTATTCTCTCAACCAATTCTCATACGATTCATTTGCATTGCGATCTTCTCCAGAAGAAGCATTGGCAGCAGCAGTTGCTTGATGAGTCTCCATAAAGTCCTCGGCAGCATTCATCACTGATGTGGTCATTGTAGAAGGTCCATCCATGTTGGTCACTATTTTATGTTCCTGTACAATTGCCATGGTATTGCTTAATAATATTACTTTGAATGTGGCTTGATTTCTTTTTTCTTTACCACTTGTCGAATTGTTTTTGTGTGAGGATACGATCGATGATCAATAGAAGAAAACACTGTTACCAGGTACTACTGTCTACGTACTAGTAGACTACTACAACTACCGTAGCTACTGTAGGTACTATCAATAGCTAGTACTAGTAGGCTAATTAGTACTACTAGAACCTGGTACTGGTATTATTATTATTCTTTTTCACCCTTGAAAGGTACGTAGGTACCAGGTACTAGTAGTCTACGTATTATTGGTACGGTAAGTGCTGGGCTTCCCCCGCCGATTCTCAGTTCCAAGAATGTGACGATTGTGCTGTTAAATCCCAATTATTCTGACGCAAATTGTATTGATGAGGTCATTTAACGTAATCAATCAAGCGGTACTAAAGTTCTCACGCACTTCAATCACAAAATAAACTCGGTCAAATCGACATTCCACACCGGCATCCTACCGGCAGCTGCCGGCGAGAATCTCGGGAGATCTCTACGAAGCACGCTCAGGTTCATCGAATTTCTATGGTACTGGTAATTCAAATCGAATTCTTATGAAGACGTGCAATTTGGACGAAATTTGTGTTTGCAGAAAAGATCCATTGTCCTAGCCTGTCTTTGTCCGAACTATTATCTGTGCTTCGGCGGTCGGCCAGAAAAGCTGAGGTTGCAAATACCCTACTGTTGTTCTGCGCAAGGGATTATCAGGTATTCTGGTCTGTCGGACGACATCCACCATTCAGATCTTCCACTCTTTTCCAGCAGCTGCATCTGATGTGTTGAACGCAGTTCCCCCGCCCAAAAAAAAGAAGACGATGCAGCTCTGGAGAAATACAGTACAATGCCATGAAAGGCCAGTGCACCAGGCAGTACTAACAACAGTTGCCTAAAACTGTACGTCGCACGATAATACTAAAAGATTTTTGTCCTGCTGCAATACACCACTTTTACTACGGGTTAAAAGCCGTACAGCGAACAACTGTGCGTCCCTAAGCGGTCGGCATACAGCCGTCCACGTCAGCTAGCGTCAAGGGTTTTCCCCTACTAGGGTTTTCTCCCCAAACACGCCAGCCTCGATT
>Ga0210036_1003387_pt1 | contig 15679 bp, 12 predicted proteins | sample CryGeymeta201515_FD_185469 | JGI IMG/M metagenome (GOLD analysis project Ga0210036, IMG submission 185469) | Groundwater microbial communities from Crystal Geyser aquifers in Utah, USA - Crystal Geyser metaG 2015-15 (SPAdes) (version 2) | ecosystem: Environmental > Aquatic > Deep subsurface >...
CATTCGTAAGTTGTTCAAAATTATTTTCTTGCCGGGAGTGAAAACGTTTATTGATCAAGTGTGCGAATGAAGTACTTAAATTATTCAACAATTCTGATTCACCTTCCCGCTACCGTTTCTTCCTGGTACTAGCTACCCGAGTAGTAGTAGTAACTACTGGTAGTACTCCACTACCAGCACCACGTACAAGCAATAGCAGGGAGCAAAACCGCACTCAGCAACTCTTCCACCTGGGCTTGCTTTAGACAAAAACATCGGCATACTCGTTGGCGTTCGTTTTAACACTCCTTTAACGGCAACGCTAAATCAAAAAGCGAAGCGAAGCAACATTATCCACAAAAGCAATCTTGGAAATCTTATGGCAACCTGAAATTTTTACCTTCCTCTATTTTTTAGTAATTTCTTTTTTGTAAAACATTTTTCCAATACTGGATTCATTAAATTAAATTAAATTAATTCAACTACACACGGCAACAAGATGTTCGCTAGCAAAAGAGAATCAACAGCACCAAAACCACCAACAATTCATCGACGGGTAGTTTCTACCGGCTCGACTCCGCGTCTGTTTCCATCCCCTCCGTCCATTTCCATGATGCGCAAGCTCAGCAAATCGAGTCGTCAGGAACAAAAGTGTCGCCAAGCACCTAGTGCCCACATGGAACATCCGGATCATAAAGAAGCCACTGGTGGTCCTGGATTCTTTGTCAACCCCCCTCTCTTTCGCGTCGACAACCACGACACAACGACAAGTTGTTCGGCGACCTCGTCCTCTTCGTCGTCTCCCAGTTGCTCCCACAAACTGCCATTGGGAGTTCCCATGATTGGACAGTGTTCTGACTTTTTAACCTCGACGGCTACCAGTCTACATGAAAAACCGAATGGACCCAAGCGAGTCGTCAGTACTGGATCAGCTCCAGCAGCACAAAGGCAGAGGGCGCACTTTTTGGTCAATCCACCCGCCTTTGAATCTATTATTAGTAACTCGGGTGGACGCGCGCGTAAAACATTGGGTGTTCCCATGGTATAAACCGCAAATTGAAAACACGATCGAGAAGAAACACGCTTGCTTGAAAAGAGCTATTGTATTGAAAAAGAATGATGGATTGTATGTTTGATTGTGGGTGTGGGTGTGCCTGCCAAGGAGACAAAAGGTATACAATAGTTCCTGGATCAGTGCGTGTGCGTGTGTGCGTGTGACATGATGGCGACTGCTTCTGCCAAAAATGCAACAATGAGACTGCATCCATCAACAGAGAATAATTTGGTTCTATTCATTTGTTTATTATGATTCGCGTCACGAAGATGCGCTTCAGTAAGCATAAAACACAAATTTTAATACACACACTCTTGCACACTCACGCTAAAATAACGACACATCAGATCTACCTATAATTGGGATTGGCTACCTAGGTACGTACCTAGTATACCTTCGTTCCAGTTCAAACGTGTCTCGTTACTGCAAGAACATGCATATTTTATGTAGTCGTAACAAAGTTTCAAGAACAAGTGACAAGTCATCTACGTAGCATGCCTCCTTCATTCTGTTGGGCCTTGTTGCTCTTCACTATTCGTCATATTTCTTCCCATTTCGTCACTGCGGCTATTAGGGAAACGTTGGTTCCTTCACTCTAGTAGGCTTCCATGGATGATCCCAGATGGCCACTTCGATGATATCGTAGAAGGAAGGGGAGACTAGAAGTTTCATCGGTTTTCGCCATCCTCATCTGCTCCGCCGCCTTCAAAAATGCGAATCTCATCAGTTGCAGTAAAAATCTGGGCCGACTAAATTCTTAATAATAATGATGAAAGCCAAGCAAATTTGCGCGCGGCAGCAGAATTGGTGGGACTCTTTATTAATTACAAGCAGTAGTAGTAGTAGTAATGAAGCTGCTGCGAAAATGGAGCTCATAATCTTACACGTGGAAGTACGAAAGACACCAATCAAACCGGATGTAAATAAACATACAACGCCAACAGACTCGTCGCACAGCACACACACACAAATCCACTACTGTCCTGTTGAGAAAGTACACCCCAAGATAAATTTCCACAAACCATAGAGCAGAAAAGACCAAAACACCGCAGCCAGAGATTACTATTAGTATGTTCAAAGCTCGCAAAAAGAATCTCAAACGCAAGGAAAATCTTCGCAAAAAGTTACTAGGAGATGACAACGATGCTTTGGTGAATCATGACAATGATGATGATGACAATGATGATGATGGTAATAAAAAGGATGAAAGAAATGCAAACGAAGAAGAAAATGATGACGATTCGAATACAGCTGCAGCGATTGCTCGGATCAAAAAGAAGCGAAAACTGTTAACAGAACTTCAGTACAAGAGGGGGACCAATGCAATTTCTCTGCTCACGAAAGTGGATGACGGTAACAAAATAAGAGGAGATGACGATGATACAACTGCTGCTGCTGGTGGCGGTGGTGCTGGTGGTGGTGGTAATGCCACAAATGCATCTTCCTCGCAGGAGGGCATTATGGAACAAAAGCACAAACAGGCCCTGGAAGAATACGTGGAATCAAAATTATCGACCTTAGTGGGAGGAGATGACACAAAAAAGAAGGAAGCAACGATAAACGACATTGCACAAAAGTCAGGAGGGACATTCACCAAGGAAGAGCTCTACAAACAATTGGCACAAATGTCGGAAATGATGGCGGGACGAACTTCTGCAGGAGATCAGAATGATCCGAAGAATAAAAACAAAAACAACAATACTAATAATAATAATACGGCGGATGGTGATGTAGGAACGGGAGGAGCCATGTTGGTGGCAGGTACTGGATTGGCGGAAGTTATTTTGCCCATTCATGAACGTCTCAAGTCCGTTCAGGCTACCCAAGAAGCAGCCAGTGCTGGACCTGTCCGTAATCGGGATTATTTTGGAATGCCCGCAACGGCTTCAGCAGCCGTGTTGCCTCAAGGTACGGCACGATTTCAAGTAACGGCGGCCGATAAGCATCGTCATTTTGCCAGTAATCCTACCACAGGTAGTAGAGGAGGAGGACAGCATCAGCAACAACAACATCAACAAGAAACTAGCAATACCGCAACAACAACGACAGAAGACTCTCCGGAAGACCAAGGCCGTCAAGGATTCGATGCTTTGCGGGGCAAGGTACCCACTGGCAGTACGGACACTGGTACGAATCGCAATAATAATGCTGGTGGTGCCAAAGCGCATAACAACCACAGTGGCCCCAACAAGCATACTCGGGCCAGCGATGACAAAGTGTACGGTAAATTTATCAAACACCAACGGGAAAATCAACGTCGGGGAAGATAGTAGCCTGAAAAAATATAGTTTTTTAAACTATTTTCAAACGCGTGCCTTGAAAGATTCAAAAATGTGCATGGCCCATGTCGGTTGGATCAATGTTATTCTGTGCATATAGTCGGTGGTGATGTTGCCGTTTCTCGTTGAAGGAGGTGGAAATGGTGAAGACAAGGGGGTTGGGAAAATGTTAAAATAACTATTGGTCTTGCCTTTCGTATACATGATTCTCGCCTACTCCAATCGCCCTGATATTCGTTTACTCTAGTCATCCTGGTATCGCCTACTCCAATCGCCCTGGTATCAACTAGTGGTACTGTACTCTAATACCAAGCCATATTTATGATAGACCTGCTCCAGCAGACGAAAAGTGCTGAAAATGCACTGTAGAGGATTTCCATTAGAGCTTTCCATTAGAGTTAAAGATAGAAGAGCGCAAAAATCGCGCGTAGATGAAAAACTAGACTAGTCTACCCTTGACGGCACAGCAGGCCCCCAACAAATTCACATGATCTATCATGAAGTTTGCCCTTGATTGCCTCATTAATTTTTCTTTTCATCACACACCAGCCAGCTAGTCTAGCTAGTTTTGCAAGTTTGCACTGTAGATAGAGACAATGGGTCGCCTGTCCCGAGATAAACGCGATGTTTTTTATCGTCTCGCCAAAGAAAAGGGGTACAGAGCTCGATCCGCCTTTAAGCTATTGCAACTAGATGCTGAATTTGATTTGTTTGGTCGCCGAAAGGTGCAAGAGACCAGCCACGCAAACAACAACAGCGACAACAACGCTATCAGCAGCAGTAGTAGCAGCAGTAGCAGCAGTGTTACGCGGGCTGTGGATCTTTGTGCTGCTCCTGGATCTTGGAGTCAAGTATTGGTAGACCAATTACAAGCATCCAACGAGGATAAGGTGCCCAAGATTGTTGCCGTTGATTTGCAGCCAATGGCTCCGATTGATGGTGTGGTTTCCTTTCAGGGTGATATTACCTCACAGAAGACGGCGCGAGAGATTATTCAATACTTTCAAGGACAACGAGCCGAATTGGTTATTTGTGATGGTGGGTTATAATCATTGCACTTTTTTCTTCTTCCCTTACAGTTGATGAAAGCCTTCCTTCTCTCACTAACTGCATTGTCCATTCTTGCGAAATATATCATGCATCACAAACAGGAGCACCCGATGTGACTGGTTTGCACGATGTCGACGAATACTTACAGGCGGAACTATTACGCGGTGCCATGCTCATTACTACTCATGTCTTACAAGCGGGAGGCACCTTCGTGGCCAAAATATTCCGAGGTGCCAACGTCAACCTACTGTACAATCAATTGCGATTGCTGTTTGAAAGAGTGAGCGTTGCCAAACCGACGAGTTCTCGTAATTCGTCCATTGAAGCCTTTGTTGTGTGTCAGGAGTTTAAAGAGGGACCTCAATACCAAAACTTACCGCTCGATATGGGAGGGTATTTGAATCTATTTGAGGAAATTCAGAAGAATGCGGCAGAAGCTGGTGTCGCGGAGAAGGATGGCAAAGAAGGAAACGAGCAGAAGCTTGATCCATTTATTGTGCCTTTTATTGCTTGTGGAGACCTATCGGGATGGACCCGGAAAGGTCAACAGCATTTGGACGCGGATGCTAGTTATCCCATTTGGGAGGATTCCGAATACCTGCCGCCAGTGGCGCCTCCAATCCAACCACCTTATGAAACAAGCATTTCTCAACATAAGCAAAGTAAGCAACAACAATCTACATGAAGAGACAGTAGCAGATTCGGAAATCAAATATAAGTGACGGAAAAGCTCGATACTGCAACGGAGAAAAGAATCAGAGTAAGTCGCCACCACATTCTCATACGGTTTCGTATTGCAAACAGCGCAGGAAAAGTTCTACAGAATAGCTTGCCTTTGAGCGCCATACATGCTATAGCCATTCTGTTTTGATTCTTGAGCGCTAGAAGAACGCCGTCCGCTTTGCCCTTGGCCAGTCTTTGCCTCTATGATCGGCCAAGCTTTACCTTGGAAAGACATTTGGTCTTTTGCACTTGTTGCATTTTGCGTTTTGAATCGAGGAAGATGGATAGTTTGTTGTCAGTGAATGTTGCCCTTGATTAACACTGATTTTCGTTCTATTCATAGAAAAATTGGTGTTTTTGTCCGCCTTCAGAAGGCCACGGTAGGGGCGGACAATATCAGTATCCTTAACCCTTGGAGTTGCACAACGAATGGAGCAGCACATCTTGAAAGATGTTTTTCTCATCAAAGAGAACTGGAGTATGTATTATCTTCTTGGTCATCTTTCACCGGCATAAACATAATGCTTTGCGGTTATTGAATGCATTACAAGCCACTTGATGTTTTTGAGTTTCAGAATATTGTTCTTATCTGCCACTATGCAAAGAATTTTTGGGTTGCAGCGATTGGCATCATTCGCCCTGCACAAGTCAGTGGATCTACACTTGCACATTGCCAGAGGATCCGTCGTCGACTTTTCCTGTCGACAGCATGGTGCTATTGTAAATGCAGCCAACGAAGTGTGTCTGGGAGGTGGAGGAGTGGATGGTGCCATAACATCAGCCGGTGGCAAAACATTGGCTGTCGATCGACAGAATTTACCTGTTTTATCGGGGGGTATCCGTTGCCCGACAGGAAGTGCTGTTTTAACAGGGCCTGGTCAATATGGATCTTTGCACGTTCCCTACGTTATTCATGCCGTGGGCCCCAATTACAACCAATATGACGATTTTGAGAAACCGGACGAGTTGCTGCGTTCCGCCTACCAGACATCTCTAGACCTTTGTCGTGACAGTGAAGACATTGAAGAAGTGGCATTTGCCCTCCTGAGTGCTGGTATTTTTCGAGGAAAACGAGAGAAAAATGATGTACTGAAAATTGGAATTGGCGGCATTCGTGATTGGGTGAGTGGTGCAGTGGTGGATGACAATGCTAATGTTGGACTGCTCAAAGGCGTGACAATGTACGGCTTTTCCGATCAAGAAACGGACCTACTGTTGGATATCTGCAAAGGTGAACTGGAAGCTAAATAGCTAGCCAGAAGCAGCTCTAAAAAGCAAAATCATTAAGAGATATGTGCTTGAGAATACGTTGGCATTGTCAGACCAAAAAGGCATTCGGGCAGAAGTGGGATCCGAAACGGTTGAAGCCGAAATTTCGTAATTATTTTTACAGTACTATTTACGAGGACAGCAGCTCCCGTAGTATAATTGTCTCGTGGACGGGATTAGATGTTGAGTGTCAAGCAATAATGACTGACGATCTGAATATCTTGCAAAAGAAACCTCGGACGTGTTGCCTAGAAATTTCATTAGCAAAGAAGTTCAATAGATGTTACAAAGACCTGATCTTCTGCCCCACTCCCTTCGGATGTTGACCTTTGCACTTGCGGTGCCTCGAAAACCGTGCAATGCAACAAAAGATTGTCAAGCTGCTGAGTGCAGTCGTTTAGTTCCTGTGCTGTTGTTGACTTGATGGAAGTGGTGGTGGTGCCTGTGGCATTTTGCAATGTCGTTTGCTGGATACGATTGGCACGTTCTGCTTGATAATTTCCTCTGCGTGCCTTGTTGGTTTGAAAAGAACTTCTTACATCCATGGCCAGTACTTCTTCAATACAAGCCAACATGTTCTCGAGGGCGTCTTCTGTTGGTTCGTCTTCACCTCCGTAGAATTCTAATGGCAATGATTGTTTCTTGTTGTTGTTGGAACTTGAAGGACTTGTCAAAATAGTTTCCAAATCCTTTCGTGCTGCTTCGGAAATGGTAACGCTCCGACGTGTAGCTAATCCTTCGGAGACCCAAGGAGGCAATCGGATATTACTATTTTTGTTGCAAGAAGATGAATTACTATCCAATTGATCCACAGAATCGTACGTGGGTACATAGGGCTTGATGTCCAATACAGGTGTACCATCGACTAAATCCAGACCAGATATATGCAAGACGACTCGACTGTTGCTGCTGCTGCTGCTGCCCGACTTTTGACTCTTGTTTATCTGTTTGGGCTTGATTTCGACGCGATCGAGCTGGACGAGCGTAATCCCAATGGGATTAAAACGATGAGGACTTCTGGTGGCCAGCAGTCCCACTTTGATACCACCCAGTGCAGGAGGTGCAATTTTGGGAGGTACTTTTTGGTTTTTGGACAACGTATTAAGGTGAAAGATGAAGAGGACCCAAACATGAGAAAATGTTTCCAACTCCTTCACGGCATCCATGGCGGCATCGACGGGTAATATCAGTTCAATTTTGCCACGAGCATGAGGAGCCAGTAAGCCCTGACGAGGAGTTCCTACGCAAAGTCGATAAATAGAGCGAACCACACCAATTGGCTTCACGTGCAATCCATTGTTCTTGGCCATTTGATCTTCCAGTGTCGCTCGTATTCTACTTGGTGCAGTCTTTGTGGTGGATTCTATCGTCTTATTGTCAATCTTTGTGATTTCACGTATTGATTTGGTTGAAGGGTCTATATCCCTTTCTGTCTCTTCCTGTATCCCATGCTGCTTGCCATTCTTAGTATTATTATTATTATTATTATTATTATTATTATTATTGATATTTGTTTGTGCAGTGCTCGCAACACTCCAACTTAGTTTTTGTCTTTCTTCCCAATTGCACCGTTGACGCCACGTTCGATAGCTGAACCACAATGACGTTAAGGAGATAGCAACAGACAAACCCGAAAGAAAGGTAGCACTGGAAGTAGTAGTAGTAGTAGCAGCAGCATTACCTGAAGCAGGCGACGACATCATGGTATCTGCCTGGTGGAGAAGCAACGAATTTATTGTTGTCGGATCTACCCAAGAAGAGAGACTAGTTGTAGAAAATGTTAGTGGAAGATTGATACGATGCGAAGGTAGGCGGGGTCTTTTGAAGGTTCGTTGATGATGGACGGATAGTTGGATGTGTGAGACAAATCCATCGACGAGCTTCATGGTCGGCTGGAAACAATAGCAATTTTGTGTGGTTATTATCCAATGTAAATAAGAGAGGCCCGTTTTCATAGGGAACGAAGTATTCCAAATTTCTGGAGAATGTGAGTAAGTGTGCGTTGTAATTTGTTTTGTTTTGGGATAGAGTGAGGGGTTACCTTCAAAATCTAAGATTGAGAGTATCCAAAAAGATTTTACTAGCTAAGTAGATACTCTAATAAAGTCTAGTCTACTGGATCTTGAATCAGACAAGAATTGACGTGTCATCAGGAAGGACTCTTATTAACAGACTACCTCCCTCATCTGGACATTGATGATGATAGCAGACACCAGACACTTCAGTGTTGATTATACTAGACCTACTTGGAGTATTACAACAATTCCTTCTTCATAATAATCACACAAAAAACACAAAGCCAACAATCATGTCGGAAGAACGCATTTCCTGGAAAGATTCCAATCTGGCCTTGGTTGGTTCCGAATTGGACCACAAGATCAAAGAAGCAGCAGCCAGTGGTGAACCTCAGTGGGATGGCATCGGTCAAGAACCTGGTCTCAAGATCTGGCGAATTGAAAAATTCCGTGTCGTTCCTTGGCCCGAAGAAAAGTACGGCAAGTTCCACAAGGGTGATTCGTACATTGTTTTGAACACGTACGAACAGAACGACAAGTTGTTGCACGATTTACATTTTTGGATCGGTGCTGAATCGTCTCAAGATGAGTACGGTACGGCAGCCTACAAAACGGTCGAATGTGACGACAAGTTGAATGGTGCACCCGTCCAACACCGAGAAGTACAGGGCAAGGAGTCACCAATGTTCAAAACGTACTTTGAATCTCTGACTTACCTGGACGGTGGCGTGGAAACAGGATTTCATCACGTCGAACCCACGGAACATACCCCTCACCTCTACCGTATCAAGGGAACCGACAAAAAGTTGTCCCTAACTCAAATGGAACTTTCCAAGAGTTCTTTGAACGGAGGAGACAGCTTCATTTTGTTTGCTGGTCCGGATAAAGTGTGGCTTTGGAATGGTGCCGATGTAAGTCAATCTTAATCATTAGAGTACTATTTATCATTTGCTTTACTTTGTGCGACGTCAATCCAAATCTTTCTCACAACAGTTGTTGTTCCTTGTTCCTGGAACAATTACGCAAAACAATTTTAATAATAAAAACAGGCCAATCCATACGAAAAAGCCAAGGCGAATGCTCACGCCGAATCTATGTGTACCGAAGGTACTGTGACTGTTTTGGACCAAGGAGAGGGCGATGATTCGGCTGCTGAATTTTGGGAATTTCTTGGAGATGGAGAAATCCAGGAGGCTGCAAATGATGATGACGATGTCGAAGAATACACGCCCATCTTGTACAAGCTCAGCAGCGATGGATCCACCAACAAGGTTGGCGAAGGAGAAAAGGTCAAGATCGGCTTTGCTCCGGCCACAGTCAAGTTGGATAAGGATTTATTGGACGAGAACGACGTGTTCTTGTTGGATGCTGGATGGGAGCTCTTTTGCTGGATGGGCAACAATGCCAGTCGCGACGAAAAGCTCACAGCCATTTCCAACTCTGACAAATTTGCCAAGGAGAATGATAAGATGTACCTGCCTTTGGCCATTGTCAAATCGGGCTATGAACCGTCCGATTTCAACGCCTATTTCTAAGGAATTTATTTCAAACAATGATGCTGTGCATGAATGATTGGACAGGCTGCGTTAGGAGAATCGACTGACTTGCAACTCAGTTTTTCGGTTGAACCGGAAAGCTATCGAATGTTGTGATGTAGATGTTGTGAGGTAGATCCTCAAATACACACTTATACGTAAACGGAATAGTTACATTTGATTAATTTCGATTTCTCTCCTCCGAGATTCGTTCCGTGAACGGCGGATAATTTTTATGTACAAAATTTATGTTCCCTGCCAGTGGCATCGTTCCTCTCGCTATGCATCATGGGCATCTCAAACACTGCCAATATTACAGCACGTTTGAAATGCTACTCTTTTTGCGTCTTCGCTTGCCTCTGCCGCGTGCATTGACGGACGTGAATAGTGGGAGTTTCAGTTCGATTGCACAACAAAAAGACTGCATTATATTACTATCCGTTCAAGATATCTACAATTATTTACATATTCTTGTACTTTTTCTTATTCACCTTTTTTTTTTCGCTGATGCCACGTTTGTTGCTGGTTGCTTCAAGTTTGTCGCCATGAAGTTCGGCCGTTGTCTTCATAGCCGGTGTCCCGCCTTCGGTTGACAGTACAGGAACGCCACTATCCGGACCTTGTGGATCCCAAACTTCTCGAAACGACCCATTCGTGGCAGTTCCCGATGGGACAGATACCCCCTGCTTGGCCTGCAGTTTGGCTTTAGTGGCAGGTGTCATGGGACGACCCTTGTATTCGTAGCCACCAGGTTTCAAGTGGTCTGGCTTTTGATCAGCCTGACGATTGTCCTTGTAGATGTTCTTTTGACGGCTGCGCTTCTTTGGGCGGCTACGTTTTTGCGGACGACTGCGTTTGCCCTTTTGATCGTCAAGGGCCGCATCGTTGGTTGTTGGGTCATCCTTGGAAGCGTCGGTATCTTTGGGTGCGTCGAGGACTGCCTCACCGTCCATGCTATTCTCGCGGTCAACCTCTTCCCCCTTAGATTTCGTCTGCGGTACAGTTTTCTCTGATTCCTTAATTTCTAGCTGTCGCTCCTTTTTGCCTTTCTTCTTTTTGGACTTTTTCGATTTGACAATACCAACATCGGCAGCTGTCTGTTGTTTGGTTGATACCGAGACAATACCTGTTCGACCGAGCTCCTCTTCGTCATCGTCACCATCATTATGCTCTGCAATTTCATCATCGTTATCCTCATCGCCGCGGCCTCTTTTTTTGCGTCCTACCTGCATCAATCGACTGCTAGCTGCTTTGGCAGCAGGCGATGCCTCGGGCTTTTTGGGAGCCGAGGCGCCTACACCCATGCGACGATTGCGTACACCAGTAGCTACAGGCTTTTTTGATTCCAATTTCTTGCCATCTTCACCGTTCTTATCAATGACAAAGAAGGAATCCACAGCCGAAAAGGCATCCGAATTAAATTCTGCCATGGTGTATGGTGTGAAAGAGTTGGGGTTTGGGATTGGTGAAGGTGAAGGTATTATTGTGCTTCAGGGTAGTCTAGTCTTGCAAGAAAAAGCTACTTCGGTAGAAAATTCGACTTAATCTGATCTCTTATTATTATATTGAATACAAAGGGTCAAATCAGAATCGAAGAAATGGATACACTAGAATCGCCTTGAGAAATAAATTTCCTATTTTACGATTATGCTTTTCCTTGTTTTGTTTTTCTCATTTTCAATATTCGTGACTTAAAATTCATTGGTCCACGTCTGTCCTCGCCCGTCAGACCAGTGCTACTACTACTAGCTACTGATTAGCTAGCGTACTACTAGTTCAGTAGTCCTAATGCAACCATAATAGGGTCTAGTTTCTAATAACACTGAACAACATGACCACTACTAGTATCTACCTGCTAGACTACTAATAAAAGCTACCAGTAATTCTTTTTTGTAGCTGTTGAAGCAAATGCTAATAATGTCCTAGGATTGTATATGGACTATTCTATGCGTATAGGTAATGCCGAAGAATGACACGTCGAAGATATCTTCGTCCATCGTCCCCTTCTACAGCATAGTCATAGTTATTAGCATCATCATCTACGACCACATAGTCGTCATCATCATTGTCATCATCATAGCTCCTCGACGAAGAAGAATTAGAGGAAAGATACATTGAAACTAATCGATCAAAGTTGACGTCACCAGGATGCATGTTGCTTTCCGGGTAGTGCGTATAATCTAAACAGTTGCCTTGATTTTTGTTGTTATAATTTTCGTCTGTATGTGGTAAGCCAAACCCATGTCCAATTTCATGGCACATTGTATACAGTCGTCGTGCATAGTTGGCGTTGTTCAGGTAAAATTCATTCATCTTAGCAACAGATGCCACAATGAATCCTGGATCATTGTGACTGGTATATTCCAGCATTGCTTCGTTGATACCAATCCATCCTGTTTTGCCAAAATTTCCATTGCAAACTTTCATGACACCATTAACATGCGTGCAGGTATTGTCGATATCCACAATTTCCGTGTTCAAGGTCAGAACTTCGGATTCTCTCCAATCGGAAACAGCGTCGTAAAATTCATTTTGCCAGCTTTCATCCAAGGCATTTTGCAACGTCAGAGTCAAACCATCGTTTCCATCATTCGTTTTCCAAACTCGAGTCGTATTATCATCCACAAAGGGATCTTCGTTGAATCCAAAATCCCAATCATTCTCCGTCAAATTTTCGAGCACATTGGTAAAATCACTAACGTTAAAATGTCCCCAAGTCTGTTGGACGGTGGAACTCAAAGCATTGACAGCGTCTGTTCCATTGGTCGGTCGTCCCAGGAAATTCCAAAGAAGAAAGAATCCAGTGGCAAAAAAGGCAATATTAAAGAGGGTACACAGAAAGGCCGAAATCGTTTCACAGTAGGATCGTGGAAGCTGATGTTCTTGTTGTGGCTTGGTTATTTGGTAGGACGATGTCAGTTCATCTTCGAGATCGGATCGCGGCATATTACTTTTCCTAGGAGCAAGGTGGAAATGTGAATTTGTGTTCCTGGACTTACCAATACAATAATTTATTTATTTTTAGAGGGGGTTCAATGATTTCGCGTTCTCTGAAATTTGTTGGCATAGCTCCGCGCACCTTATTGGAGTGAAGTAATGTGAATGAGTAGGTTTGTGCAAGATATTGTAGCAGAGAAGAGGATCAACTCGATTGTACCATTAGTAGCGATAATCAGTCGTGCATAGAAACTCGGATGGTAACAATGTGCGTCGTTGCTTGCGTCTTTCAAAAATGATAGGAAAGTGCCCAAATAGGAGTACTAGACAAGAGCTCAGCTGCTTAGCTTGTACTGTAGCACAGTTTGTTGGAATATACTATTCTACTCATCATCCCTCATCCTAGGCTAGAGTAAACATTACAACAGCATCGCCTTCTAGTGCTCTTTCGTTAATCGCTTGGTCAACCTTACCAAAAACGAAGCTTCCAATTCGGGTAGTATGATAAAATCAAAGCAAATATCCCGACCACTCCTGGTGATGTTACTGCAGCTACTGCCGATACTTCTGTTGCTGCAATACAGTCAAGGTTTCCTGGTGTCTCCCAAGATAACATCTACATCTCCGACCAAGAAATATGATTATGTTGTTTTACAACATCATTGTGGCATTACTACTACGACGAAGAGAAAATCTGCCTCCACAAGGATAATACAGATCGACACTCGACTCATGTTATTTCCAACCACGCCATGGATTGCCGCCTCGGATACGTGGGGAAACGTAGCAGCTTTGACGGGTACTGCTAGCATTGCCCAAACACTCGGGACGACAACCAAACTTGGATGCCTTCTGGGACCACCGGTCACGGCTATGGCCTTAACGTTCCTGTTGGCATCCGTGTCGATTTTGAATCCGGGAGGAACGCCAGCCGCCAAGTCGTTGCAGCTATTGTCCCTGCAACTTGCCACGCCCTTGATTCTGTTGGGTGCTGATTTGAGAGATTGTGTGGGACGGTGTGGGCCACTGTTGGTGTCCTTTGCCGTGGCATCGTTGGCAACTCTGGTGGCTTGTTTGGTTGGTTGGAAAATGACGGGAGGTCTCCTTCAAGGAGCTCTGGGAGCAAAAGATGGACTGGCAATCGCAGCTGCACTTATGGCTAAAAACATCGGTGGAGGAATCAACTACATTGCTGTTTGTCAATCTCTGGGAGCAAGCTCCCAAGCCATATCAGCAGGCTTGGTTGTGGACAATATTTTTGCGCTTCTCTACTTTCCCGCCACTTCGGCTCTGGGGGCAGGTCGTCCGGATGTTTCCGTGTTGAAAGAACAAGACAAAGATACAGGTAACATTGACCTGGAAGTCCCTAAGCAAGGACCATTCTCAGTGCAGGGTATCACGACAGCCGTATTCTTGTCGGCTGTTTTGCTCTGGGCAGGTGAAAAAATAGGAGGTATCGGTGGGGCCCTTCCATGTTGTACCATTTTAACAGTGATATTTGCTTCGATGGCTCCCACAAAATTCGTTGGATCAGTACAAGCCCCTGCCGATATTCTTGGTACAGCATTCTTGTACCTTTTCTTTGCAACAGCTGGAAGTCCTGGTATTGCAGTTGCAAAGTCGGTCCGAGCATCGCTGATTCCACTTAGCCTCTTCCTTACTTTTCTTTACGGAATTCATGGCCTTATTTTGACAGCCTTTCACAAGCTGTTTCCTAAAAGAGCCGCCTTTTCTCCACAGCGACTCCTGGTAGCATCGTCGGCGGCCATCGGCGGGCCTGCTACAAGTGTGGCTTTGGCGCAAACGCACAAGTGGACTTCGCTTGAGGTACCCAGTCTACTCGTCGGGAATATTGGCTACGCAATTGCTACTTTTTGTGGGCTTGGATATTACGCTTTCTTTTCGAGATGAGAGTAGGAGGAGTGATTCGTATGTGACCTAGACTGCTCCAATATCAGGCTTTTTATTTTCGCTAGAACTTAAACTATCTGCCCACAATCATTTATACTTACCGCATTTCAACATCTCCGACTTGTCCTATTCAACCATTCAATTGCCAGTCGACACAATCATTGGCAACCAATGGATCCTGCAGCACAACCCTAAGCGCCTCGTCGTAGCTTTTGGCTGCTAGAAACACAAGTCCGCCATCTCCAGGCTTGCCTTGCGCATCCACACGGTAGCCAGATGTTATGCACACAGGATTCTCTGGTCGCGTCCGCAATTCGTTCACCCACACCTTGTGTGCGAAGAGATGTGCTTTCACTTCGGAGAAGAGTCGTTTGAACGTTTCTGTCTTGATAAACCAAGACTCTCCGGTTTCAGGTTGACTCCTTACTTGCTGTACTTTTGTTCGAGGTCGTACCACAATTCTTGGCTATGAACAATGGTACTTGGACGAATGACTTGGAAGCCGCACTGAACGTGAAAACCTAGCAAGTGCCACTTAGCCAGTAGGACGAGGGAACGTAATTCTGGTACCTCGTCTTGTTGTTGGTGCTTGCGAATGGTTTCCAAATACTTTTATTTCACATTGTGATTTTGTGTTCTGATGACAATGCGCTCAAGCTATTATGGCTGCATAGGACAACTCTAGTGTACCCTCTTCAAGGCACTCGGTAGCAATATAATTTTTGCCATTAGAATTTGTGTGGCCAGTGTGCTTCTATTGCATGTCAATTTGGATAGCCTGCCGAATCGAATTAAGTATGTGTTGTCACCAATCGAGGGATATCCCTACCCCGGGATTTCCAAAACTGCCCCGGGATGGGGAAAAACACAATCCCGGGGTTGTTTTTGGAAGTAGCATTTGTTGGGCTTAAGTAATATGAACCGTTA
>Ga0210036_1003389_pt1 | contig 15675 bp, 12 predicted proteins | sample CryGeymeta201515_FD_185469 | JGI IMG/M metagenome (GOLD analysis project Ga0210036, IMG submission 185469) | Groundwater microbial communities from Crystal Geyser aquifers in Utah, USA - Crystal Geyser metaG 2015-15 (SPAdes) (version 2) | ecosystem: Environmental > Aquatic > Deep subsurface >...
CGTCGTAGACGTTTTTGGCGATCCGGTCGGGGCCGAAGGCGCCGGTGGTGGCGAGCGTGCAGGCGCTGGCGGGCAGCGCGCTCCAGCTCGCCGGGTTCATCCGCTGCGCGCTGCAGTCGAGCCGGCCGTTGGCGTCGTAGCTGTACTGATTGACCGACTGCAGCGTTCCCGTCGCGGCGCTGCCGGCATAATAGCGGTCGTGCGTCTTGCGGCCCTGGGCATCGAACTGCGAGACCAGTTCGTTGGCGACCGTTATCCCGGTCAGGTCGGTGGCCCCGGTCGTGCCGATCTTCACCGACTGGCGTTGGCCGTCCTGGCGATAGGCGTAATATTCGGCGCGGCGCTGGCGCGGGCCCGCGCCGTCGGGATCGGGATAGACGCGCCCGATCAGCCGGCTCTTGTCGTCATGATACTGATAGATGCGGTCGGCGGTCCCCGCCAGCGGCCCGTCGATGATGCTGACCCTGCCCGCCCGGTCGTAACTGTATTCGGTACTCGCCGATAGCGACCCGTCGCCCGATGCGGTGGTGACCTTCGTCAGGTACAAATTGGGATGATTGTATTCCATCGTGACCCGGGTTTCGTCGGCGCTGCCCGGACAGGCGGCGGCGGTGGCGCAGCTCGTCACCAGCGTCGGCTTGTATTGCGGCGTTCCCGAATTGACGAGCGTGCCGTTGGCGTTGCGATATTGCGTGTAGAGCGCGGTGTAGCTGCTGTTGGTCGTCGGGCGCGGCTGTCCGGGCGCGGGCGCGGGGCGTTCGACCTTGGTGACCTGGCCATGCGTCGCGTCATAGGTGTAATCGGTGCGGTTGTCGTCGGCATCGTCGGTCCACAGCGGGCTGTTGCACGTGTCCATATCGGGGCAACCGGACGAATAGCCCGCCTCGACCACGATATTGCCCAGACCCGATCCGGGCTTGGGATAATAGGTCGTCTGGGTCACGTTGCCGCGGCTGTCATAGGCGAACCCGACGCTGTTGCCTTCGGGATAGGTCGTCAGGCTGACCCGGCCGAAGCTGTCGTACTGATGGCTCAGCACCGCGCCATTGGCATCGGTCGTCGTCTTGGGCTGTTTCAGGTTTGGGTTGGAAACGATCGTCTCGGGTCCGTTCGGCCCGCCGCTGGTGTTGAGCACCGTGTCGCCGTTATAGGTCGACCAGCTATAGCTTTTGATGACGCCGTCGCGGGTCACCTGGCTGACGCGGTTGTCGGTCTGATAGGCGATCGTCAGGCCGGGCGTCGTTTCCCCGGGCCGCTGGATCGACGCCAGCCGCCCGGCGCCGTCCTGCTTGTAGACCGTGACGCCGTTGTCGGGGCCGGTCACCTGCGTCGTGACCGCATCGGGATAGGCATAGCCGATCGTGGCGGCGGGCGTCGCGTTGGTCGCGGTGCGGAAATCGACCTTCGATCTTTTGTACCATTCGGCGACCGGGCGATTGTTGTAGGTCGCATCGCTGACATAGTCGATCTCGGCCTCGAGCCCGGCATTGTCGAACACGCGCTCGAGCCGGGCGTATTCGGTGCAGACGACGAACGTGTTCTTGATGATCTTGCAGCTCGGATAGACGTCCCACTGGAAATTGAGCAGCAGCCCGTCGGACGATTGCCGCGTCAGCGGCAGCGCGAAACAGGCCGCTTCGCTTGTGCTGGTGCAGAATTTCGTATCGTCCAGGCTCGGGTCGGGGTCGGGCAGCGGCTCGGGATTGCCGTAATGGTAAACCGAGCCGTTGGCGGCGGTATAGGTGTAGCTCGCCCCGTCGGCGGCCTCGGTCAGCGTGCCGCCTTCGCCGCTTTCGGAAACGAACGCGCCGCTGCCGGTCCTGATGAAACTGATCGAGCGCAGCCCGAATTCCATCGTGATCCGGCGCTGGCCGCTCGCCGGCGTCGTGCGCCTCAGCGTGCCGACGATATTGTCCTGCCACCCGGCTGCGTTCCACGCGCGCTGGATGGTGATGCGGTCGCTGCCGCTGCCGATCGCGCCTTCCTCGGTCTGGTAATGGAATTTGCCCGTCGCGACGTCGACGCCGTTCTCGTCGAGGTTGACGCGGGCCTGCGGGACATCGGCGGTCTGCGCGAAGGCCGGTGCGGCGAGGCCCGGACACAGCATCGTGGTGGCGAGCGCGGCGGCCCTGAAAAGCGCGGACTTGCGCGTGCTGCGCGGTTCGGCTGGCTTGGCTTCGGTCGTGAAACGGGTGTCTGCGGGGCGCATGATGCGGCTCCTTTCGAAAGGGAAATGGGGGAGGGGGCAGGGGGAGGCTCGGGGCGGGCGCGGGCGGCGGCACCCGATCCGGCGTCGCCGCCGATTACGGCGTCGTCGCGCCGGTGCGCTTGACCTCGGTGCGGTTGTCGGCCTTGTCGTGGCTGTATTCGGTCTTTTCGCCGTTGTTGGCGCTGCCCGACCGTTGGACCTTGGTCAGCCGGCCCTTGGCGTCATAGCTGTAGCTGACCGTCTCGGCGGCGCCGGCGGGGGTCGCCGGTGCCGCGATGGCCAGGCCGAGGGCGGCGGCGGCGACCGCTGCGGGCGTTCCGGTCTTGGGGGTGTTCGTCGTCATCGTCTGTCTCCCGTGCCGCGACTCGCATGCGGCGTAGGAACAGATAGAGAACAACATATTTCCTACATTGCAAATCCTATTTGGTTCGTCGTCCTGCCCGGCTGCATCGCCACCGCCGTAACCCCGTCGCCCCGAACCGCCGGTGCGCTGCGTCCGGGCAATTGACTCGAAACCTCTTCGCAGCCAAAGCTCGAACCTCGCCTTCACGATCGGTTCGCCGGTCGCGATCGGCGGCGCGGGAGAGAGGGCGGCGACGTCCTCACCGAAGGAGCAACCGCCCCGGAATCTCTCAGGTCAAAAGGACCGCGCCGCGATGGCCCTGACCGGCCGGGCACTCTGGAAAGCGTCCGCCCGCGTCCGTTCGGACGATGGCGGACCACCGACGGTGTAAGCGGGTTTTCGGACTCGCCAAGCTCTCAGGTTTCAGCGACAGAGGGGGCCGGATCATGCTTTCGCCGCGGCGAAAACGTGCCGCCGCGCCGCCGTCCTGCCGAAAGTGTCCCGATGACCGAAGACGTCCCCGTCGAACCCGAAACCCAGCGACTGCCGCTCGACGCCTGGCATCGCGCCCAGGGCGCGCGAATGGTCGAATTCGCCGGCTATCACATGCCGATCCAGTATGACGGCATCATCGCCGAACATCTGTGGACGCGCGAAAGCGCCGGACTGTTCGACGTCAGCCATATGGGCCAGCTGCTGCTGGCGGGCGAGGGCGTCGCCGAGGCGCTCGAGGCGCTGGTGCCGGGCGACATCTCCGCGCTCAAGCCGGGGCGGACGCGCTATTCGCTGCTGCTCGACGAGGGCGGCGGGATTCTCGACGACCTGATGATCACCAATGTCGATCCCGACTGGTATCTCGTCGTCAACGGCGCGACCAAATGGGACGACATCGCGCATCTGCGCGAGCATCTCGCCGACGCGATCACGATCAACCATCAGGACGACCGCGCGCTGCTTGCTTTGCAGGGGCCCAAGGCGGTCGATGCTTTGCGACGCATCGTGCCGGGCGTCGAAGACCTCGTCTTCATGCAGGGGTCGGCCTTCGACTGGAACGGCCACACCCTGGGCATTGGGCGTCAGGGCTATACCGGCGAGGACGGGTTCGAGATTTCGCTGCCCGGCGCGATCGCCGCCGACTTTGCCGATGCATTGATCGCCGAACCGGAAGTGAAACCCGTCGGACTCGGCGCGCGCGATTCGCTGCGGCTCGAGGCGGGACTGCCGCTCTATGGTCATGACATCGATACCGAGACGACGCCGATCGCCGCCGATCTCGGCTTCGCCATCTCGAAACGCCGTCGCGAGGAGGGCGGCTTTCCCGGGGCGGAGCGCATCCTGATGGAGCGCGAACAGGGCGCGATCCTGAAACGCGTCGGCCTGACCGTCGAAGGCCGCCAGCCGGTGCGCGAAGGCGCGCTGGTGCTCGATGATGAGGGCGACGAGATCGGCCGCGTCACCTCGGGCGGCTTTTCGCCGAGCCTCGAGAAGCCGATCGCGATGGCCTATGTGCCGACCGCGATGGCCGAGCCCGGCGCGCGCATCACTTGCTCGCAGCGCGGCAAGATCTTCCACGGCATCGTCACCGCGATGCCGTTCGTTCCCCACAATTACGTCCGCAAGGGAGGCTGATATGGCGCGGTATTTCACCAAGGATCACGAATGGCTCGATGTCGACGGCGATAGCGCGACGGTCGGCATCACCGCCTATGCGCAGGAACAGCTTGGCGACATCGTCTTCGTCGAGACGCCCGAGGCCGGCAAGACGGTCAGCCAAGGCGACGACGCCGCGGTGGTCGAATCGGTCAAGGCGGCCTCCGACGTCTATGCGCCCGCCAGCGGCACGGTCAGCGAGGGCAATGCGGCACTCGCCGACGACCCGGCGCTGGTCAACACCGATCCCGAAGGCGCGGGCTGGTTCTTCAAGATGACGCTGTCCGATGCCGGGCAGGTGTCGGCGATGATGGATGAAGCCGCCTACAAGGACTATGTCGCGGGGCTTTGATTTAAGCCCCCTCTTCTTCAGAGGAGGGGGTCGGGGGTGGTGCGCGTAACCCGCTTGGCTGGCGCATTTCCTACCCCGCTGCGACTAGGCGCGGCTGCGCGCCGCCAAGTCTCACTGCCCCTCCCCTGAAGAGGAGGGGGTAAAGGAGTTTCAATGCGCTATCTTCCCCTGACACCCGATGATCGCAGCGCGATGCTCGCCAAGATCTGCGCGGCCTCGATTGACGACCTGTTCGTCGATGTGCCCGACGCCGCGCGGCTGACCGGGCCGATCCGCGATCTGCCCGATCACGCCAGCGAACTCAGCGTCGAGCGGCATTTCAAAAAGCTCTCGGCGCAGAACACCGTCGCCGGCGACGTGCCGTTCTTTTTGGGGGCCGGGGCCTATCGCCACCACGTCCCCGCCAGCGTCGACCACCTGATCCAGCGCGGCGAGTTTCTCACCGCCTACACGCCCTACCAGCCCGAAATCGCGCAGGGCACGCTACAGATGCTGTTCGAATTCCAGAGCCAGGTCGCGCGGCTGTTCGGCTGCGATGTCGCCAACGCCTCAATGTACGACGGCTCGACCGCCTGCTGGGAGGCAGTCAGCATGGCCGCGCGGTTGACGCGTAAGCGCAAGGCGATCCTGTCGTCGGGATTGCACCCGCATTATGTCAGTGTGACGCGCACGATGGCGAAATTCACCCGCGACGAGATCGTCCATCGCGATCCGACGCTCGAGGCGGCGAGCGACATCGATGTGCTGGTTGATGCCGTCGACGACGATACGAGCTGTGTCGTCGTCCAATATCCCGACATTCTGGGGCGGATCGGCGACCTGTCGAAGCTCGCCGAGGCGGTGCATGCCAAGGGCGCGCTGCTGGTGGCGGTGGTGACCGAGCCGGTCGCATTGGGCGCGATCGCATCACCGGGTGAAATGGGCGCCGACATCGTCGTCGGCGAAGGCCAGTCGATCGGCGTCGGGCTGCAGTTCGGCGGCCCCTATGTCGGGCTGTTCGCCTGCCAGGCGAAGTTCGTCCGTCAGATGCCCGGACGCCTCTGCGGCGAAACGGTCGACGCGACCGGCAAGCGCGGCTTCGTCCTGACGCTGTCGACCCGCGAGCAACATATCCGCCGCGAAAAGGCGACGAGCAACATCTGCACCAACTCGGGGCTGTGCGCGCTGGCCTTCAGCATCCATATGACCTTGCTCGGCGAGCGGGGCTTGCGCGAACTCGCCGCGCTCAATCATGCGCTGGCGTGCCAGGCGGCCGACCGGTTGGCGCAGCTGCCCGGCGTCGAACTGGTCAACGACAGCTTCTTCAACGAATTCACGCTGCGCCTGCCCAAGGAAGCGCGACCGGTCGTCCAGGCGATGGCCGAACGCGACGTGCTGGGAGGCGTGTCGCTCGGCCGGCTCTATGCCGACAATGCCGACCTGCAGAACGGCCTGATCGTCGCGGTGACCGAGACGACGACGGCAGAGGATATCGAGGCACTGGCCTCCGCGCTCGAGGAGGCACTGGCATGAGCCAAATCAACGCCAGCGGCTGGAAGCCCGAAATGGCGCGCATCGAAGGCGACGCGCCGACCACCAGCACGGGCAACCGCGCGCTGATGCTCGAAGAGCCGCTGATCTTCGAGATCGGATCGAGCGAGACCACCGGCGTCGATTTCGCCGATGCGCCCGCTCATAGCGCGCGTCTCGGCGGGCTCGAACGGACCGCCGAAATGGGCATCCCCGGCCTCAGCGAGGCAGAGACGGTGCGCCATTACACGCGGCTCAGCCGGCAGAACTACGCCATCGACCTGGGCCTGTTCCCGCTCGGCAGCTGCACGATGAAGCACAATCCGCGCCTCAACGAGAAGATCGCGCGGATGCCGGGATTCGCCGACATCCACCCGCTCCAGCCGCAGGACACCGTCCAGGGCGCGCTCGGCGTCATCGACCAGCTGGCGCACTGGCTGATCACGCTGACCGGCATGGAAAGCGTCGCGATGAGCCCCAAGGCGGGCGCGCATGGCGAACTGTGCGGAATTCTGTGTATCAAGGCGGCGCTCGACGCGCGCGGCGAGGATCGCCCCGTCGTCCTCGTCCCCGAGAGCGCGCACGGCACCAACCCGGCAACCGCGGCGTTCGCCGGCTACAAGGTCGAGAACATTCCCGCGACGCCCGAGGGGCGCGTCGACCTTGCCGCGCTCAGGGCACGGCTTGGCCCCGATATCGCTGCGGTGATGATCACCAATCCCAACACCTGCGGCCTGTTCGAGCCCGAGATGAAGGCGATTTCGGACGCGGTGCACGCGGTCGGCGCCTATGTCTATTGCGACGGCGCCAACTTCAACGCGATCGTCGGGCGCGTGCGGCCCGGCGACCTTGGCGTCGATGCGATGCACATCAACCTGCACAAGACGTTTTCGACCCCGCATGGCGGCGGCGGGCCGGGCTCGGGCCCGGTGGTGCTGTCGGAGGCGCTCGCGCCTTTCGCGCCCTTGCCCTTCGTCCATCGCGACGGCGGCGCATGGCGGCTCGTCGAGGAGGAGAATGTCGGCGAGGACCTGCCGCACAGTTTCGGCCGGATGACCGCGTTCCACGGCCAGATGGGCATGTTCACCCGCGCGCTCGCGTATATCATGAGTCACGGCACCGACGGCTTGAAGCAGGTCGCGGAAGACGCCGTACTCAACGCCAATTACGTGCTGCGCAGCCTCGACGACGTACTCGATGCGCCGTTCGGCGCTAGCGGCCCGTGCATGCACGAGGCGCTGTTCAGCGATAAGGGCTTTGCCGAGGGTTTCACCACGCTCGACCTCGCCAAGGGGCTGATTGACGAGGGTTACCACCCGATGACGATGTACTTCCCGCTCGTCGTCCACGGCGCGATGCTGATCGAACCGACCGAAACCGAGAGCAAGGCGGCGCTGGACCAGTTCATCGCCGCGATGCGCCATGTCGCGGGGCAGGCCAAGGCGGGCGACGAAGCGCTCAAGGGCGCGCCCTATTACGCGCCGCGCCGCCGCCTCGACGAGACGCTTGCCGCGCGCAAGCCGGTCCTCGCCTGGGCCGAACCCGCGGTTGCGAGCGGATCGGGCAACTACGAAAAGCCCGGCGGCGGCTGATGACCGGCGAAGCGCGTTCGGGGCCGCGCCCGTGGATGCCCGGTGACGATGCGCCGCCGGGCGAAAAACGTCATGCGCCCGCGACTCAGCGCAATGTCGATGCGATCCTCGCACTGTTGAACGACGTACTGCCCGAGGCCGGAACCGTGCTCGAAATCGCCAGCGGGTCGGGCGAGCATGCCGTTGCGTTCGCGCGCGCCTTTCCCTCGCTGACCTTCCAGCCGAGCGATCCCGATCCGCAGGCAATGGCCTCTATCGCGGCGCACCGCGCCGAGGCGGGGCTGGACAATCTCGCCGCGCCAATCGCACTCGACGTGCGCAATGCCGCCTGGCCGATTGCACGAGCCGACGCGATCCTCGCGATCAACATGGTTCATATCAGCCCGTGGGAGGCGACGCTCGGCCTGCTCGACGGCGCGGCGCGGTTGCTGTCACAGGGCGCGCCGCTCTATCTCTACGGTGCCTATTGGCAGGACGGCGTCGATCGCGCGCCGAGCAACGTCGAATTCGATGCCAATCTGCGCGCACGCAATCCGGCATGGGGAATCCGGCCGATCACGGACGTGACCGCTGCGGCGCAGGCGCGCGGACTGGTGCTCGACCGCGTCGTGTCGATGCCGGCCAACAACCTGTCGGTCATTCTCCGCCGTCGCTGACCGCCTCGCGCACCGCGCGGCGACCGAGCGCGTGCTCGCGCCAGACGATGACGATGCCGCTGATGATGATGATCGGCGCGCCGAGCCAGGTCGATGCGCCGGGCAGTTGCCCGAACAGGATCGCGCCGAACATCGTCGCCCAGATCAGGCTTGTATAATCCATCGGCATCACGACCGCGACGGGGGCGAGGCGCAGCGCCCCGGTGAGCGCGAGCTGCGCTGCGCCGCCTGCGATTCCCATCACCGCGACGATGGCCCAGGTCGCGGCATCGTGCGCCTGGCCGAAATGGAGCATCAGCAGGCCAAGCGGGGCGAGCGAGCTGGCGGCGAACCAGAAAACGGTCGTCGTTGCCGCCTCGGTCGCGCCGAGGCGGCGGATGATAATCGTAACCGCGGCGGTCAGGAGTGCGCCCGCCAGCGCGACCGCCGCGCCGATCGGTGGGATCATCGCGCTGCCCGGCTGGACGATGACCAGCACCCCGGCAAAGCCCGCGATCACCGCGCCCCAGCGCCAGCGCCCGGTCGGTTCGCGCAGCACGAGCGCCGCAAGCAAGGTCGCGAAGATCGGGACGGTAAAGCCGATCGTCGTCGCCTCGGCGAGCGGCAACAGCACCATCGCGAGGAAATTGAGCGCCATCGCGGTGAGGCCGATCAGCATTCGCGTGACGTGTGCGCCGATCCGCTGCGTCCGCAGGCTGGCAAGACCGGGGCCGCCGAGGACCCACAAAGCGGCGAACAGCGCCGAGCAGATCTGGCGATAGAACAGGCTTTCGACGACATGGACGCCGCGCGTCGCTGCGAGCTTGACCCCCGCGAACATGATCGCGAGCAGCAGCACCGAAAGCAGTCGCAGCGCGATTCCCGCGAGCGGGCGGTCTGGGGTCGGACGGTCGGTCGTGGCGATGCGGGGGTGGAGGTCGCTGGCCATCGCTGTTACCCGTTCCCTGTTCGTCGCTAACCCGCCTTTGCCAATCGTATCGGCTCGCGTGCGTTGGCAGTTTTGGCGCGTTCGATCAATCGATCGAGCGGCAGCGCCTTGGCGAACAGGAAGCCCTGGCCGTAAACGCAGCCGATCTGACGCAACAGGCGGGCCTGACCCTCGGTCTCGATCCCCTCGGCGATCGTCATGATATTGAGGTTTTCCGCCATCTGGATCAGCGATTGCACGATCAGGCGCGATTCGTGTTCGTGTTCCAGCCGGGCGACGAACGACTTGTCGATCTTGATGAAATCGATCGGGAAATCGCGCAAATGGGTGAGCGAGGAATAGCCGGTGCCGAAATCGTCGAGCGCGATCATCGTGCCCGCCTTGCGCAGTTCGACCAGCGTCGCCTTGAGCGCGCCCTTGTCGTTGACCAGCAGCATCGATTCGGTGAGTTCGATGCAGAATTGCGAATGATGCAGGCCGTTCGCGGCGACCATTTCGTGGAAATATTCGACGCCGCCATAGGACAGGAGGTCGGGGGCGGTGACGTTGAAGCTGATCCGTGGCGGCGCGTCGAGCCGGCGCGCCATCGCGGCGCGGTCGCGCGTCGTCGTCTTGACCATGAACCCGCCGATATGGCGCGAGATCTTCGCATCCTCGAAGGCGAGCGCATAGCGTTCGGCGGTCTCGATCTCCCCATCCTCGCCGCGCACGCGCAACAGTGCCTCGCACGCGTGGATGGCGCCGTCGGACAGCTGCACGATCGGCTGGTAATAGGCGCTGATGCGGTTCTCGCCGATCGCCTCGCGCAGGCGCGCGACGGCCGAGCTGCGGTCGTGCGACTGTTCGGTCATTTCGGGCGCGAACAGGCTGATCGTGCCCGGCGTCATCCGCTTGCTGTGATAGAGCGCGGCATCGGCGCGCGACAGCAGGTTGCTCGGCCGGTCGCCGGGCTGGCTGACTGCATAGCCGCCCGAAATGCCGATCGTCAGATAATGGCCGTCATTGACCACGCCCTTGTCGAAGCCGCGCTGAACATTCGACAAGGTGGCGAGGAAGTTGCGCGGCGACAATGGCGAGCGGCCGAAGATCGCGAACTCGTCGCCGCCGAGCCGCGCCAGGCAGGTGTTTTTCGGCAGCAGCGCCGCGAGGATGTCGGCGGTGTGACGGATCGCGAAATCGCCCGACAAATGGCCGTAGACGTCGTTGATCGATTTCAGGCCGTCGAGATCGAGGATGACAAGGTGGACGAGATCCGACCCGATATCGGTAGCGTCGAGCATCCGGGCGAATTCCTGGTCGAAGCCGAGACGATTCATCGCGCCGGTCAGGCTGTCGGTAAACGCCAGCGTTTTCAACGCTTCGGTGGCCTTGTGCTGGACGTCGATATCCTTGATGACGCCGACCAATCGGCGACCGCCGCCGCTATCGACGATCATTTCGCCGACCGACCGGATGTGCCGGGTGTCGTCGCCGACCGCGAGATCGGCCTCGTAGCGGAACGGCGTGTCACGGGCGACCGCGTCGGCGACGGCGCGCGCCACCATATCGCGATCCTCGGGCACATAGAAGTCGATCGCCTCGGCCACGGTCACCGGCGTGCCCGCCGGCATGTCGTGGATCCGGTAGACGCCATCGGACCAGGACAGCGTCTCGTTGTCGATATCGACTTCCCAGGTTCCCAGCTGCGCCATGCGTTCCGATTGGCGAAACAGCGTGTTCCATTTCTCGAGCTGGTTGGTGCGATCGATCAGCTGGTTTTCGCGTTCGTGCGTGCGGATGATGTTTTCGGCGAGCCGCGCCAGCTTGGCGAGCGCCGCCATGTCCTCGGCGCGGAACCTGCGCGGCTCGATATCGGCGATGCACAAATTGCCGATTGCATAGCCGTGGCTTTCGCGCACCGGGATACCGGCATAGAAGCGGACATGGGGGGCGTTGACGACCATCATCCCGCTTGCGAATCGCGGGTCGAGACACGCGTCTTCGACGACGAGCGGCGCGTCGCTGGCGACGGTCACGTCGCAGAAGGTGCCGGTGCGGGGAAGCTCGTCGATGGCGAGCCCGACCGGCGACTTGAACCGTTGCCGGTCGGCTTCGACGATCGAAATGAGCGCGATCGGACACGAAAAATAGGTCGCGGCCAGCTCGGTCAGTGCGGCGAATTCGGCATTCGACGGCGCGTCGATGATATCGAGCCTGCGCAGCGCCGCGAGCCTCCGCCGCTCATGAGCACCATCAAGTTTTTTCCGCGCCATTGCACCGGTTTGGCAGAAACGCGTTAACGACCGATCAACCGCGACTTAAAAAACGGCGAGCGCGCGGGCGATGCCGTCGCCGGGTTTGCGCAAGGGCCCACCGCGCGCGGTAACGACCCTTTACGGAGAGGCGTCCGTCACGCTAAGTCTGCGGCAAATCAGGGCGATCGTCGGCGGCAACGCCGGTCGAGCGCGCCCTAGCCCGACCAGATCAGGAGAATGACGTTGCGCCAAGTTACCCACCGTGTCGCCGATAGTGTCGCCCTTGGTTCGTCAAGCAGCCGGATGGGGGACATCTTCGATCCCAATGCGGGCGAGGTGCAGGCGACCGTCGCGCTGGGCGACGCGGCGCTGCTCGATCGCGCGGTCGATGCCGCCAAGGCGGCGCAGCCCGCCTGGGCCGCGACCAATCCGCAGCGCCGCGCGCGCATCTTCTTTCGCTTCAAGGAGCTGGTCGAGGCGAACATGGACGAGCTCGCGCGGCTGCTGTCGAGCGAACACGGCAAGGTCGTCGCCGATTCGCGCGGCGACGTCCAGCGCGGGCTCGAGGTGATCGAGTTCTGCTGCGGCATCCCGCATGTCCTCAAGGGCGAATATACCCAGGGCGCCGGGCCCGGCATCGACGTCTATTCGATGCGCCAGCCGATCGGCATCGGCGCCGGAATCACGCCATTCAACTTCCCCGCGATGATTCCGATGTGGATGTTCGGCCCGGCGATCGCGGCGGGCAATGCGTTCATCCTCAAACCCAGCGAGCGCGATCCAAGCGTGCCGCTGCGGCTCGCCGAACTGATGAGCGAGGCGGGGCTGCCCGACGGCATCCTGCAGGTGCTCAACGGCGACAAGGAAATGGTCGACGCGATCCTCGACCATCGCGATATCGCCGGCGTCAGCTTCGTCGGTTCGTCCGACATCGCGCATTACGTCTACAATCGCGGCGTCGCGGCGGGCAAGCGCGTCCAGGCGATGGGCGGCGCGAAGAACCACGGCATCGTCATGCCCGACGCCGATCTCGACCAGGTGGTCAACGATCTGTCGGGCGCCGCCTTCGGTTCGGCGGGCGAGCGCTGCATGGCGCTGCCCGTCGTCGTCCCCGTCGGCGAGGAAACCGCCGAGCGTTTGCGTGACAAGCTGCTTCCCGCGATCGCGGCGCTGCGCGTCGGCATCTCGACCGACGACGACGCGCATTACGGCCCGGTCGTCAACGCGGCGCACAAGACGCGCGTCGAAAACTGGATCCAGACCGCGATCGACGAAGGCGCCGAATGCGTCGTCGACGGGCGCGGCTTTTCGCTGCAGGGGCATGAAAAGGGCTTTTTCATCGGTCCGACGCTGCTCGACCGCGTTACCACCGACATGCAAAGCTACAAGGAAGAGATTTTCGGCCCCGTGCTGCAGATCGTCCGGGCGAGCAACTTCGAAGAGGCGCTGCGCCTGCCGAGCGAGCACCAATACGGCAACGGCGTCGCGATCTTCACGCGCAACGGCCATGCGGCGCGCGAATTCGCACATCGCGTCAATGTCGGCATGGTCGGCATCAATGTGCCGATTCCGGTGCCCGTCGCCTATCACAGCTTCGGCGGCTGGAAGCGTTCGGCATTCGGCGACACCAACCAGCACGGCATCGAGGGCGTCAAATTCTGGACCAAGGTCAAGACGATCACGCAGCGCTGGCCCGACGGCACCGCCGATGCCGCCAACACCGACGCCTTCGTCATCCCGACGATGGGATAAGCGACACCACGACAGGAGGATAGCATGCGGCGATTCACGATCTTGGCGACCCTCGGCCTGGCCGCGTGCGGCAGCGACGCGCCGCCGCCCGAACAGCCGGTCGAGCAGGCGGCGACGGTCGACCCCGCGCTGGTCGAGCAGGAAGGCAATAATTTCCCCGCCGCGTTCGAAGGGCGCTGGGGGATCACGCCGGAGGAATGCGCCAAGGCCGACAGCACCGCCGAAATGTACGTAACGATCAAGGGCGACACGCTCGACTTCGCCGATCGCAAGGGCAAGGTGACGTCGATGCGTGTCGATTCGCCTGGCCGTCTGACGACCGAGATCGCGTTCAGCGGCCAGGGGCGCAACTGGCAACGAACGACCAAGTTTTTCCTCGAAAACGAGGGAACGCAGCTTGGGCGCGCCGACACCGACCCGGTCATTTTCAACGTCAACTACACGCGCTGCGAGACTGGGCGATGAGATCCGGCATCGTGATCGCGGCGCTGCTGCTGGCTGGGTGCCAGCAGGACAGCGAGGCCCCGGTAGAGGATGTGCCGATCAAGGATAACGGCGTGCCCGCCGGCAGCGACGCGATCGTCACCGATGCCGCGCAGGCCGATATCGAACGCTCGCAGGCGGCCACCGATGCCGAAATGGCGCAGCCCATGGGCAAGGCATTTCCGGCGGCATTCCATGGGCGCTGGGACGGCAATGCGGCGGCGTGTGCCAAAGACTATAGCGACATGCGGATGACGATAACCGGCGATACCGTCAAACACTGGGAATCGAGCGGCACGGTGCGCGAACTGCGGATCGAAACGCCGACCAGGATCACCGCCGACCTCGATTTTTCGGGCGAGGGCGAGGAATGGCAAAGCACGACCGGATATGAAGTCGTCGACGGCGGAAAGGCGCTGGTTCGAACGCAGCGAAATCCCGACATCACCGTGCGCTATGTGCGGTGTTCCTAGGCGGATGATCGCGGCTGGCACGTCGCGGTTTGCGATGCTAGGGCGCGCGTCATGACCGATCAATTCGCCCTGACCGACGACCAGCTCGCGATCCAGGAGATGGCGCGGCGCTTCACCGCCGACGAAATCACGCCGCATGCGGCCAAATGGGACGAGGACCACATCTTCCCGCGCGACACGATCAAAAAGGCTGCCGAACTCGGCTTCGCCTCGATCTACGTCAGCGAGGCATCGGGCGGCATCGGCCTCGGCCGGCTCGAGGCGGCGCTGATCATGGAGGCGATGGCCTATGGCTGTCCCTCGACCAGCGCGTTCATCTCGATCCACAACATGGCGAGCTGGATGATCGACACCTATGGCTCGGACGAGCTCAAGGGCCGCTATCTCCCCGATCTCGTCAATATGGACCGGATCGCCAGCTACTGCCTGACCGAGCCGGGCTCGGGCTCCGACGCCGCCGCGCTCAAGACCAGCGCGCGAAGGGACGGCGACGACTATGTCGTCAACGGGTCGAAACAGTTCATCTCGGGCGCGGGCGAGAACGAGGTCTATGTCGTCATGGTGCGTACCGGCGAGGACGGGCCCAAGGGCATTTCGTGCCTAGTCGTCGATAAGGACATGGCGGGCGTGTCGTTCGGCGCGAACGAGAAGAAGCTCGGCTGGCATTCGCAGCCGACGCGCCAGGTGACGTTCGATGACGTGCGCGTGCCGGTCGCCAATCGCGTCGGCAAGGAAGGCGAGGGCTTTCGCTTCGCGATGGCCGGGCTCGACGGCGGCCGCCTGAACATCGGTGCGTGCAGCCTGGGCGGGGCGCAGCGCTGCCTCGACGAGGCGCTCGCCTATACCAGTGACCGCAAGCAGTTCGGCAAGCGCATCGCCGATTTCCAGAACACGCAGTTCATGCTCGCCGACATGGCGACCGACCTCGAGGCGGCGCGCGCATTGCTATACGTCGCCGCCGCCAAGGTGACGGCGAACGCGCCCGACAAGACCAAGTTCGCGGCGATGGCGAAGCGGCTCGCGACCGATTCGGGATCGGCGATCGTCAACGACGCGCTGCAGCTGTTCGGCGGCTATGGCTATTTGATGGACTATCCGATCGAACGGTTCTGGCGCGATCTGCGCGTGCATTCGATCCTCGAAGGCACCAACCAGATCATGCGGATGATCGTCGCGCGCGAATTGCTGCGCCAGTAAGGAAATGATGATGACCTGCAGGCTTTCAATCGTCGCATTGGCCGCGCTGGCGCTCGCCGGTTGCCAGCAAGGCGGCGATGCGCCGGCCGGCGGCGCGGACGATTCGGGCGAGGGCGCCCGGCGTTCGTCGACATCGGCAAGCGGGTCGGCGAGCGTATCGGCCGACGGCAATGGCGGCGCGTCGGCCGCGGCCGCGAGCCTTGGCGGAACCAACGGCGCCTACAGCTTTGCCGGCACCGTCGTCGGTCGCGCCGATATCGAGCATCTGTTCAACGCCGAAAAGGGCCAGACGATCGA
>Ga0210036_1003392_pt1 | contig 15671 bp, 10 predicted proteins | sample CryGeymeta201515_FD_185469 | JGI IMG/M metagenome (GOLD analysis project Ga0210036, IMG submission 185469) | Groundwater microbial communities from Crystal Geyser aquifers in Utah, USA - Crystal Geyser metaG 2015-15 (SPAdes) (version 2) | ecosystem: Environmental > Aquatic > Deep subsurface >...
GGATGGGTACATTGTGCTCGACCTGCGAAGATCTGCGCCTCTGAGATTACAACTCAGATTACTTTAGTTCTAATCTCATAATATATATTTGAACACTCTAAAACCCCTGGTTTTTAGCGTAGTGCAGTGGTTCAGCAGCTACCTGTTAAATGCTAGCTTAAAAGGACTTGACCATTTTATTTTAATACACAATTGTGAATACATTTATTCGAATAATGAATTAAATTAAAGTGGTTCAGCAGCCACCTGTTAAATACTAGCTTAAAAGAGCTTGACCATTTTATTTTAATACACGAATACGACATGAATTCGTATAATGACATTATTGGAGATCGTATAATATTTTTTTAGACAAATTTGTGTATTAAATTAAAGTGGTTCAGCAGCTACCTGTTAAATGCTAGCTTAAAAGGGCTTGACCATTTTATTTTAATACTGAGATAGTAATTAGATCAACTGCTGTTAAAAATAACTGTTCATAATACATAAGCCCCAGAAAGTGCTGTAAAGGAAAACTACCCTGGGAATTTTTTTTTCAATATCCCGGGATAGTTTTCGAAATCCCGGGGTAGCCATATCCCTGGTTTGGTGATAACATATTACTGTTGTTTTTTCCTTGTTAAGGATAGGTATAATTCCGCAGCTGACAACTTCCCCATGTTCGTTCTGCTTGATATTAACGATCATTCACCAAGTAGACCCTAGCTACGCTACAGTGACTACTGATGATAAGAGAACAGCTTTGATGCTATTTTCAAGAAGAAACCACGGCATCTATTGCATTGACATCCGCCAATCAGCAAACAATTCTTTCGGATTTTCTTTGCTGATATCATTCTTTATTTTTAGTAGTATTTTTCATTACTAGCATTCAATTCGGCCACCACCATGAGAGCTTCTTCTACACTTTTTCGACGATACTTTCGTGTCTCTGGTACCACTGCTGCCGCTACCGCTACCACTACTACCACCATTCCTTCTTCTCAGCTGACTATTCCAAAAGGTGTACTTCGCAGAAACTTCCATTTTGGTTCGACCGATTATGCCAGAGCCTTTCGTCATCTTCCCAAACCCAACATGGAGGCCATTCGTGCCAGTTCTCAAGTCTACCTAAAATCGTTTGATCCTCAACTGTGGTACAATGATCCGGTACGTTTACTTGCTGATGCCAGGTGGAAGCCAGGTGCCATTAGTATATGGCTACAATAGCAATAGCACTGTTATTCTCTAGCTCACCAACACTTCCCATTCCTTTATAAATAAATTTGATGATATCTCCTTCCTGTCTTCTTGTAGATCACATCGCTGTTGAACGGAGAAAGGCTACCAGGAAAGGATGCTACCAAAATTACAACAACAGATGCCTTTGGTATTGGCAATGGGAGTCAATATTTGGCCACATCCGAACAGGTCGTGCAATTGAAGCACCATATCACAACCTGCAAATCGACGACATCCGATTTGCGACGTCAACTTCGTCGCATCGAAGAACGTTTATTAACAGAATATGCAGGATTCTTGATCGGTAATCAGTGCATGGATTTTGGCAAACAGGATGGGATTACAGAAATTGAAGAATCGATCATGGCCAATACAGTGGAACAACGATTGAACGATTTGGTCTTGCGCGAGGAAGAACGCGGTAAAATTCACATCCATCGACAACCCATCTATGTCAGTTGTGTCAGTAATTTTACCAACTTTTTGGATCTCTTTCGCAAAACGATTCGAAACATGGAGCTGGGTATCCCGTGTGTAGTACTAGGCAGAAGCAATACTGTCCAACATTCCTATCGATGGACATTGCTACTGACACAGTTGATGAAAGAGGAAAACATCGATCCGGGAATGCTGACATACTTGTCGTGTTCGTTGGATGATATCAAAGATATTACACAATCCTGTCAAGATTATACGGGCAACTTGTACGCGACGTGTTCTCGTGAATTGGCTGCCACTATGATGAGCGGATATCCCAAGACTGTGGCGTCGACGGGTGGGCCCAATACACTCGTTACGACAGAATGGAACGACAAGGTCAAACAAGCGGTGCAGATGAGTGCCAGTATTGAGTGTGCGGGCCAATGCACGGCCTTGCGACATTGCGTAACACCAACAACAGTGGACGATGCCGAATTGGACAGCGTCTTTGACAATATTAGTGAAATTCCTGGTGCTCCCTACGCCGTTGATAATGCCCTCTTTGATGGAGTCTTTCCTAATCATCAAGGAAGCGGTGTGCCAGATGTTGACAAGGATGGATACAGGCATCATGGTAAGGTAGACGCTTACTATCGAGTAGGGTGCGAGCCACCAGTCGGTGTGGGGGGTGACGGTGAGTTGCCAGAATATTGGCGAAAGGTGGTAGTCGACTTTTCCAAAATGGATGTTAGGGATAAGCAGTCAGAGAACGTAGACAAGCTAGCAGCATGGCTGAACAAGCACCAGCCGATCTCACTCGCTATCAATGGAAAACGAGAGGAAGTCTTTGAACTGGGCATTCGATTGTTCGACAAGACAGGCATGGTGGTCTACACCATTGGAAGCACAGATGATGAGGAACATCCAGCCGCACTTACCTGCCAAGCAAGACCACAAGAAGCTGAAGTTTTTGGAGAATTCCCGCCGAGAAACAAGCTCCAACAATACACTAGGTATCCTGTTGTCGTGCCCAGCCCTACTCCCAGCTATGATTCGGAATACAATCGTGACTACCTGAAGTCCTTGCCAATCGATGAATTCTTCAGTAAAACTACTCAAAGACTTTTGGAAGAGGTACAAGATGACGCGACGCGTGGATTCTGTACAGAGCTTATTTGCTATCTACAGGACGCGACAATGAAAAATCCTAAACACGGGTTCGGGAAATCTCGAACAGCACTCTGGGGGCTGCAGCGTCCACCCCTGGGCACCAAGACTGTGATTCGGTGCGGAGTCGACGCAACTTGGGATACTGTGGCACCCATTTACATGATCTTTTTTGCTACCAATGCTAGAGATCAAGTAGAGCTTTCTATTGATCCATCCAATGAAGTTTTGATCTCGCTTTGCTTGAAGCACGACCTACCCTACACGACGGAGACGAACCAGACGTTTGACTCCACCAGTGTGTTCAACGTAGTTCCTGTGTCTGGCAACAAGCCAGACACATTCCCAATGGCTGGCCAGTTTGTCAGTCTTTATTTTCCTCTGGGACACATCAAGAGCACAATGCCAGACGACCACGAATTTACAATCAAACTCGACCAGCTGTCTCAAAAGTGGTTGACTACGCTGTTCTAATAGGTGTTTGTCTTGCGGTAATGCTCGTAATCACATCATTAAAAACGTGTAGATATTCCAATAGAGTGCATTTATTTACTTGCATAGCAACCATTCACTATGCGCGCTCATTCCCAAATTGATGTTCAAGGTATTCGTCATACCAACTGTTCGTCAACGCTTGGTCAAAGACAAATGGATTCTCTAGGCGGAAATCAACCGCTCCCATTAATGGCGGCCAAACAGATCCCTCCACGACAATCACAGAAAAGTTGCTTATGTTTTCGAATTCTGTTTCCCAACTCCATGGCTCGACGCCCAAGTTGCGGTTAATCAATACAACAGGGACTTGATTGTAGTCTGCTGCGACCCTGCTTTTGAAAGGTTCATAAAAGGGGCTATTCGATGGGACGTCGGGGTCTGCATGAGCAAATAAAACAAAGGCTTTTATGCTATCCCTGTGCAGTTGAAATTTTTGGTCAATCCACTGCAGATTGGCCTCTTGGCGCTTCTCCCATTCCTTTGTGTCATGAACTGAGCCACCAACCAAGTTGATGCCAATGAAAAGAATGTCATTGTAGCTAAAGGCAAAGTTCTCCGGGTAATCCTCGTCACGAGTGACATTCCAAGCCTGAGGCACATTCCAGTGCTGTGTTTCGTAGTCTAAAAGACTAGCGTACCACTGTGACATGGCATTTTTTGGATCTGGGCAATCTAGAACACAAAAGATGGCAGATGTTCCAAATTGTGATTTGAGCGAAATTGCTTAAACGAAAAGACTCAGCAAGAAAAGAAAAGCAGTTTCTGTTCACGTACCATTAAACTCGTTGTCGCCAGTTACAAAATATACAGGGATGCTACTGTTGGAATAAAGGTCGTTGACATCTTGATAGGATTGAGCATCACATTGGGTAGCATAAGGACTGTTCCAATCTCCTAAATGCACCAAGAACGATGTTCCACCGCGTACGGGTAAGGTTCTCAATTGTTCGGGGAGTTGTGTCAGTGCATCATTGGTAAATCGACCTGCAGTGACAAAAAAAGTTGTAACCAATTCGTCGTAAGGAACAGCGGCAGGATCAGTAATTTGCATAGCATCGCTCTCTTGTGGAAGCAGTCCTGCGTTGTCAGTGTGACCCAAAAAATCCCCTACAAATGTTGGCGCCGACGTAGAGGGTGTAGCTTCGCTTGGAGCTGGAGCTGGTATCGGGTTGGATGATGCAGTAGTAGTAGGTATGGTGACAACTACAGGCGGAGACTTGGAGGAAAATTCTTCCGAAGCTGTGGCGTTTGAAGACCCATCGTTGCCATCATCGTTCAGTGCCGAAACCAAAGCTACTGTTACCAAGACTGCAGCTCCCACTAACAAGGCAATACTAAAGAGAATCACCACTTTGAGCCATTGAGGTGCGGCATTAACCCATTGAGGAAATACTCCCTTCTTGGATTCCCCATTGGCTGTGCCTTCCGCAAGTGAAGGTGTTCCGGATATCTGAATCTTTGTGGGAGTTCTATGGGACCCCTTTGGAACGTAGACTGGTTCTGGGTCTTCCGCCCCCATGCCGCCCATGGTTTTGGGGTCCACTGTTCCCTCTTCCATACTTGAGGCCGCACCGACAATTTTCATTTGATTCGATGCGCCGCGATAATAGCTAGATTCGTAAATTGATGAAATGTCATCTTGAATGTCGTAGCCTGTGGTTTCGTTGGGAAACTGCTGAACGCTCTGACCATCGTAGGTTGCTGTCTCGGGGAGTTGGACACTCTGACCATCCAAAGAAATGCCCGATGTTACTCCAATGAGAGACGCTACACCTCCTGAATACATGTCTTGTTGCGACGATTTCTTTGATTTTTTCGAAGAGTAGACCATATTGGAAATTGGAAGGGTTGGTATGTTGTATGTTTGAACCAAAAAAGTAAGCTGGCTGGTATAAAACGGGATAAAGCAAACTCGAGTGTGTTGCCGTGTTGCCTATCGACTACGCAAGTATCAAATACTCTAGTAATCTAAAATTAGTTCAAGATGAGTGAAAGAAATTAAGTTGGCTGTACCTTTGTACAATCTTGCTAAAAGGATTTCAAAATTTCTCTTCATACCGTACTACTGGATCCGTTGCCACATCTTTTTTCCAACGAAAGAGTGGCCTGGTGTATAAAACTGAAGAATGACGTTCAGTCGTCCTTTACTATTTAGATTGGATCGAAAAACGGCTTTATCAGAAAAGGCGGAGAGCCCATAACCTAACAGGTAGAGAACGATGGTTGTTCCGGGAAAGGAGGCCCGGCTTAGTAGATCGCACACAATCTCCAAAAATTCCTTTTACTAAGTGACTTTCGGCGGTTTTTTCGTTGGCTAATCACCGAACGAGTTTGAAAAAGCAACGAGCCCCTCACAACTTTACCGCAAACCTCAAGGATGTCTTACTATACTAACCATCCTTGTCAGATTCCTTCAAACATTTCTTTTCCAAACCCTCATACCTCTCCTCTTATATCTCGGCCAACTGCAGCTGCAGCAGCAACAGCAGCAACAACAAGACGAAAATCGCCAGCTGGTGCAGCGATATTGCTTGTTTCGCACTTATTGGTTCCTTTTAGTGGATCTTGCTGTTGCCTCGAATATAATAATCATGGGTCGTGTCGCTTCTCGACTTCAAGCCGTACAAGGTCAAGGTCGTGTCTTGTTCCCCGTTGAAACTGAAGAATTTGAGGGACAAGGTGATGTCATGATGGAGGATGAATCTCGCGATGACAAGCCGTCCGTCCTGGAGCGATGTGGAAATGAGGAGTGTCGAGACAAGGAACCATGTGGCATATCGGGTTTTCTGCAAATAGTTGACGACGATAAAAAGCCCAATAAACCTAATAATCGTCGTGGAAAACGTCATCGCATTCGACAGCGACCTGTTAGTGGATCATCGTCGGTGCTGGAGGAATGCAGCAAAGAAAATAATCCATCCGTCAAGGAACGAAACGATAACATTTGCATATCCTCGTCCCTGTTAGCCTTGCCTGGCCCTACTAATCCACCAATGTTGACAATGTCTCGTCAAGAACAAGAACCTTTATTTTTCAATCTGATACCCAACAATCCAGCTACGACTACCACTACTTCGAAACCCAAGCCACACGAACCAGAATCAACCAACATGAGAAAAAGTAGACGAAATCAAAATTCTCTACAAGGTGGAGGTGTTCTGTTAGCGTTAGAGAATTTGCCAAGCTGTGCGTCGAAATCAAGGAAGAATCAGCTCACAAAGATGAAACCGACTTCAACTGGGGATACTGACTCTGGCAGGGTTTTGAGAAAGCCTCACACGAGAGGCAATAAGGAACACAATATTGCTGGCGCGGGATTGATGGGATTATTTGCCGATAATGCGGCATCAAACGAAATAAATAGAGAACTGCCTGCGGGATCTGTAACAGACAAGAGGCAAGTCATCAAAACAGGTGCGAACAAACGAGCATTCAAAGAGACAACAGAAGAAATTCAACCCTTTACATCATTCCTGGTATTAGTCGACCCTTCCATCAAGAACAAATCAATTAAACCGCAAATCAGAAAAGTACTCCCTTTTGTATCGCCACTCATACCACAACCATCTAGACAGGAAAAAATAGAATTGGCCAAAGCCAAATCAGGATGGTTGGACCTCGAACGAAAATCATTGCGACAATCCATTGAATCGAATTCTAGCACACGAAACGTCTTAAAGCCTACCGATAATAATAAGATGGAAAAGGACAAGCCCATAGAACCAAAGATTCAGCCTATTGATGTCGATGTACCTCTCTGGGCAGTGACCAATCCACCGAAGCAGCAACAAACAAAAGAGACACCCATGCCAAGGCTGCGCTCAGCAGCAGCCAAGGCTGTCACTGATGCGTCACCTATTTGTGTATTTGCCTCTCCTATTTCTAGTGATTCTACCTCGGTACCGGATAAACGCGCAAAAATTACTTTGGAAAAGCCATCTTCTGTCCCGGTTACCGACCAATTTACAGCTTCTCCCACGATGTTCTTTGCATCGTTGGAAGTTGTCGATGGTCAAGTCTTGCTCAGAAAAAAAGCAGGAGATCGTAGTGAAGGCCTGGCACGAGATGACAAAGGACAGCCTGCGACAACGACTTCTCAAGCTAAACATCATTCTACGACGGCAAAGAAATCATCAAATCAAATAAAGGCTGACAAAAAGCCGCGTGCCGATGTCAGAAAGACAAAGAGAAAAACTTTCAACGTCGGGAAGAGGTTCAATCAAAAGAAAAAGCAAGACATCGATATCAACGCGCACGTGAAAAAATCCAAGTCTCCTACCAAAGAAGATACCGTGCGAAAGACTCGCCAATCAACCAAATATAACAAGAAGGTCTCAGACCCCAAACAGCTTACCCGTAGATCTCTACAAGGTAAATCAAAGAATGTTGGCAGTTTTAGCACTGAAATATCTGACCAGCAATTGAGCGGTATTACGCGACGTCGAAGCATTCGCAAGCGAAAACCATTAGATCGTTTCTCCTTCATGACTGACATGGATCCAATTAAGACAGAGACAACTCTTCGCCACCGATCGAACGCAAAAGGCAAAACTTCCAATTCGAAACTTCAGAACGAAAACAAGGCAGAACAGAAAAACCAGCGCACACAAAAGGCCAACCTTGACGCCGGACGCAAACGCAAAATTTTAAATGATGCAGACACAGTAACGGAGCTTCCAGAGACGAATCCTGCTTGTACTAGTTGTGAAGAGGATACTCAAGGTGAGAAAGATTGGATTTATGAAATATCCCCGATTGTTGTTGGGTTGCCTTCAATCACTCCCAAACGAGATACCAAGAACCGTCCTTCAGCGCAAGATCTCTCCCATGCTAAATTGCTTAGGAAGAAACAACTTTTCTACGGCGTACAAGAGGCCGATAACCGCCCACTGCAATCGCAACCCCGAGCTGCGGCTCCTGTTTTCACTGCGCTACAAATTCGAGGCGTCACTCGTCGGTCGAACTCTCCGAAAGTACTTTCTTCCCCTGGAAAATCAGAGACGGGCCGCTTTAAGTTCTCCAACGTCGAAAAGCCAATGGGAAATTCCTACCTTCGAATGAAGTTGGGACAGCCTCCAATCATGGAAGTAGTAAACGAAGAAGACAAGCGCCAGCCAGCAGCTCGCGAAAAAAAATCTCCGAAACGCCTGAAATCAAACTTGATGGTACGGGCAAAAGCGAATAAAGAGGAATTTATAGTGAGCAATGAGGACGGCTGGACTGCACAGGAAGTAAAAGTATTACGTGGTGCTTATGCAAGAGCTCACGCACTTTCACGGACGTTTTGGGATGATATTGCCCTTCGTCTTGAGGGCCGAACAGCCTCAGAGTGTCGAGAGAAATGGTTTTCTTTGGTCAAGACACCACTTCGCAAAGGACACACACAAAAGAATAAATCTAGTCCTGACACCCCTGCCTCCTTCCTTGACTCATCGGACGATGAACGAAGCGACATCCTCAGTCCGAGTGAAGAGGTGGCGGCTTTGGCTGAAAAGCGGCTCAATATTGGTGGTCTGCCAAATCTCAACTTTGGAGCAGGTAGTCCTATCCGCTTCCGCAAGAAATCTGTCGTCGAAGTTGTCGAAAACTGTGATGACGGAGAGCAGGGCGAAGATCTGATGACCAAGGATATTCGTGAAAAGCCTGGATACATTACCTATATTCGCGAGTGTCAAAAGAAGATTCGAATTGCAAAGAAGCAAGAGAACAAAAAGAAAAAGGCAAAGAAGGAGAAAAAGCCACTTTCCAAAGTGTCCGAAAAATTTGGGGATGGCGATATTGCTGTTGATGGGGCCCTCTCGCCTGGTGGCACACTTCGTGTCCAGACGCATTATGACGACGAAGATGACGATATTGTCTTTCAAGATGATGGGGATGAGAGCGAAGATGAAGACCTTTAAACAACGAACGCTGATGAAAGGACTACAAGGTGTAATCAACACGGGTGTATCTAAACAGCAAGCTTTTACATGTAGAGATCGTGTTGATGTTATCCTGGGATTTTTGCTCTTCATTTTCATAGCGTATTGTTCCCTCCAGCAAAAACAAATTCATTTCTACTCGCTATTATTAGAATCGTCTAGGTCTGACGGCTTTTGACACATTGCCATGAAGGCTTCAAATGTAGCTGGGGAAAATGTACCCCCTCCTTGATCCTCTGCCACTTGTTGGGGTTGCTGGTTGGATGCTAAATTAACAGTGTCAATCGGAGCCCGATAGGATGCCAATGGATCTTGTCGTACTTCCAAAGCATTTTCTACCACTCTTAATTCGGGCCAGTCAGTAGGCACTTCTACACTGTCAGGTGGTATTTTAATATCGACCAATTCTTCCCACGTGTACAAAAGTGCATCGGTTTGAATGCTCCACACATTGAAATCTACTATCCAGACACGATTGCTCCTGTCAATGTACACATCAAAAACATAATTTTGGAGACGATTGCTGGCAAATTGTTGACAGATGACATTCTCGTGAAAGTCCAAGATGAGCGACTGGAATTGGAATTTGTCCTTAAGCAAATGCGGGTAGTGTTGTGTATGATTTCGTTGTGATATTCCGACTAGAGTGAGGTAGAAGAGAAGGCGTGGAAGGCGAGAGGTGAGATGAGATTCAAAAGAAAGAGACCACGAAAAGAAAAAAAGGCGCATGGCCATTCAACATTACGAGTACTTACTTAATTCGTTGTCTCGAACGAAGCATCGAAATTCCATACTGGGATAAAAATTGCACCATTTTCGTAATACCAATTCCAATTGGAACTGATTGTTCTCCGTAATCGTGTCCTCGTTGTTGGATTTTTGTATTGCCTCGTTGTTGCGCATACTGCTTCCTTCCTCGTTACTGTTTTTGCTTATTGCTGCTTGCAATGTTTCCAAATCGTGCAGTACAAAGTCACTGCTCTTGAGTAACAAATACACATCGCCCGGTGTTTGACATTTCAAAGTTCCCTCGTTGACCCAGGTCGCATCCTTGGGTGTTGACCAATTCAATTTGGGAACCACCGCACCTCCCAATGCATTCAAAGCCACGACGAGAGATTGAGTGAGCTGCGGAAAATCGTATTGTGAAGCACAATCATCGCAGTCGTCATCATTCTCATCGTCGTTTTGGCGTTCGCTGAGTGCACACGAAGATAGTCTGGTAGCATTGCGTGGCAATCGAATCCCATCTTCCAACAAAAATCGTGTAAAGTCATCAGGTAAGTTCCTTACTATTTCCGATTTTATCGTTACATTGGTCCGTCCCTGATAGGCATCGTCTTTGGAAAGATAACGAAAGGTAGTGTACCACGAGGAAAATTGACATTCTATCAAATCCTGTCGGGAAGCTTGCAAAGGAAGTGGATTACCAGGAGGAGGAGGAGTGTTGGTGGTGCTATTGCTATCGTCGTTTTTATTGGCATTATCGTTGTGCAATGGCAAATCCTCCTCATCCTGATCCAGATGTTGGGTAGATCTATCGTTCTGCGGAGCTGTCATGATGTTGCTTGTCTGCTACTCCAATATCTACAAGTGATCTGTTGACTCGAGTCAGAGGAACGACTAGCTATTCTAGTAGACTAGTCTAGTCTATGTTTTTCAAACGCAACCAACTGTAATTGATAATGAAAAGCACAGCTCTGAAGGATTTTTGCGTGGTCGCGAGAAATGATACTGAATCGTGTAAATTGTTTCTTGTCTGTCCATCGCCCGGAATGTTTCGAACCACGAAAAAAAATAACAGTACCTGGTAGTGTAGTATTTGAGAAAAAAAAATGAAACTTTCATTCTTTGCGATTCCTGGTGATTCTTTCATCATACACTATCCTCTCGCTCTCATCACAATCACACCTCGCACCATGAACAACAATAATAACAGTGACGACGATAGCGTTAGCGATGGTAGCAGTGTCTTGGGACTTGGAGATGTTGATTTTTCGGGTGTTGATTTTGATGTCAACGAAACCTGTGCATCAGGATTGGATTTATCGGCTCCATTGTTGAAATTGGACCAAACTCTCGCTTTGCAGCCAAACGAATTAGTAGCATCGGACAAGGACAAGTACACGACCCTTACAAATGACTATCCCAAACTGGCTGTCGTTGTTGAATTGGGACAACAATTGGCCACGGGAAATTATCTGAATGTTCTCAAAGGACCGTCAGCCCAAACGTTGCTGTCCGATTTGGATTTGAACCAGGAAAAGAACGTTGTCACTGTGCCTCGCTTGATTCGTCAACAACTTTACCAACAAATTCAAACACCCGAACACTTTTTGGAATTTCAACTGGTTGGTGTTGCTGCCTTGAATATGTATTTGCAACTTAATTATACAGGACCGTCATTGGACCAATTCGTGGCCAAAGATATTGCGCAGCACGGAATGCAGCCGACAGATCCATTGGAAGGTATTCATCCACATGCCAGCTTGGCAAACCATTTGTCGGCCAATGAACCGAATACAAATGTCAGTGGTGATACTCTAAAAACAAATACTTCCATTACAACGTCATCCTACGTGCACACCAAGTTTCACAATGCCGTCTTGAGTGAATTAGCCGTGGACGGAGAATGGCCTTGTCAAGTTTGTGAAGTACCCTATTTCTTACTCTTGGCACGGTCCATTTTGTTGCCACTGTCTAATCCTGGTGGTTTGGATTGGATGCACGGCGTAAAGGATACTACAACTGTTTCAAAAGAAGGAAACGATGCCCCCAAATTAATTCACCAACTTGCTGAACGCTTCACAGGAATCCATCTGTGGAGTGCTCGTGCTGCCGTAGCACATGCACGATTGGTACCCTCGGTCGAACCATCTCAACGCTTGTGGAAAGAAGTCGAGAAAACATTTTCCAACTGTATTTCGCAGCTCTGTCCTGAGGATTTGCTGACGGACATTACGAACAACGAGTCTACCACTCCTGCTAACTGGGAACGCCGGACCAATGCCGCCACCGTCATGTTGGAATGGGGATTAGCGCAGCATCACTTTGATCGACCTGGTAAGGGTCGAAAATCTTTTGACAAGGCTCGAAAGTATTCTGGCCTGAAAACAGAAGTAACGGGTGCGGACGGTGTTCGTACAAAATTTCAAACCAAGAAAACAGCTCAAATGCTGGTAGAAGCCATCTCAACATCAAATAACAACAACTACAATAAAGAAAACAATCTCGAGGAAGAAACGAAAGACAACAATGTTGTCAAAGCCCAAGCAGTTGAAGTAGAAGATGATCTCTTGTTGAACCGTATTCAGTTTGATGACGACGAAAAGAACAAAGTACAGGACTTGAATATCTTGGACCAAGCCATTTTGCTAGCACTATGCTTGGACGTCAAGAATACCAACCCAACGGGAGATGAATTGACTGCGGAGGAAATGGGAGCATACCTGGCTCGTGTTTTGAGTCATCATGATGATTGGATGCTATATTCGACTGCCTTGTTGGAACGAGCTTGGCTAGAATTTGAACGAACACACGGTCGAGAGCGTGCTATTTTGCAAGTCCAAGCTTTAGCAGATCAACACACGAATCGTTTGACCTTGACGCAATCGACCAAAAAGAGTATCGAGGAATCAGCGTCCGCACAGGACCGTCTTCGTAATCTACATACAATTGTGTATCCTCCGCGATGGGAAATGATGAAAGATCTGGCGGATCGTTATGCCAATTTGGGAATTTTGATGAGTGCAGCGGAGCTATTTACGTCGATTGAGCTTTGGGACGAGGTAGTCGAATGTTACCGACGTGCAGGGCGCGCCGCCAAGGCTGAAGAGATTGTCAACGAACGCCTGAGCATACAAGAAACACCACGCATGTGGGCTGCATTGGGTGACTTGAAACAAGAGCCGGAGCATTGGGAAAAGGCTGTGACGATTTCCAAAGGTCGTTTCTCCACTGCCTTGATTGCACTTGGTGCATATTACTTCGAAAAACGTGATCTGATCAAAGCCAAAGAGTATTACAAAAGAGCCTTAGAGGTTCGGACGATTGCCCCCGCTGTTTGGTTTCGCCTAGGCACCATCAGCATGCAGCTTGACCAGTGGGACGATGCCCTTGAGGCATTTTCGCGGGTAGTTCAGCTGGAACCGGAGGAGCACGAAGCCTGGGCCAATGTTGCTGCTATTCATATGCGCAATAAGAGTCCAAAGGATGCCTATCCCGCTCTTGTCGAGGTATGTCTGCCATTCCGCTTTTTTTCTTCTGAAATGTTGTTAACAAATCAACACTCTCCTTACCCTCAACTTCCTCTAACTTCTCTTCTCGCGCATCCGTGCCTAATCATAGTCACTACGACACTTTCGGCATAACTGGCGTGTCTGGGCCAGCAAGCTCTATGTTTGCTTGGACTTGAAAAAATATGACGAGGGCGTTCAAGCCTGCAATTCCATTCTTGATCTGAAGAATCAAAAACAAGCGTCCGATAATATTCCGCCATTGGAAGAACGTTGTGTTCGTGCCTTGGTGGGAGGTGTCCTGCAGCAGTTTCATACGGCACAAGAGCAGGTCGACGAAGGTGCTATTGATTCGGCCAAGCGCAGTTTGGCTCGTGTACACGCCCTTTTAAACAGATTGCAAAGTACAAACAATCCCGAACCTTGGCTCTACGAAACCATGGCATATTTTCATGAACAAATCGGTGGAGATGGTAACCAACAAGTCTTGGACAATCTTATGAAGGAATACCGGGCCTTACAGACGGTAGCAGGCTGGGAGAAGGACGATGGAGAAATAAAAAAGATCTGCACTGTGGTCAGTCAGATATGCGAGATTCAACAACGCGAAGGCAGTCCACAAGCGTTATCTAAAAGCAAATTTTTGCTCAACGGTGTAATATCAAAGGTGAAGAAATCGTGGATTGATGCAAGTCGGGTGCCAAATTGTATCCATGGATTGGAACAGCTACTGGCTGGTTTAGAACAGGTTCTGCAAGAAAAGAAGGAGCAATCCTAATTTCATTTTTTTAATGCGTCCCATGATGGAACGTCCTGTTTGAATAACCTTGCACCCAGGGACCTATGACTCATGTCGAAAACATTGTGTTCTTGGATAATGCATTCAGAAACATAAACGGCATGGCTCATTGGAAAGCATTCTAACATGAGATGTCCTCTTTGCAGTACTAAGCATGCAGCTCATGTTCGGCGCATTCGATTTAGCTGAAATGAAAAATGTCCTGAAAATAGGAAGCATTGAAATCATGTCGGAAATGGGTGATCGTAGTATATTGAATTTTTCAAACAAAAAGGAGGAATATTGCTTGCTCAAGATATAGTCACGACGCCTCGTCTTCTGCATTCTTTTTACGGCAAATCATTTTAAATCATTTTACTAGTCTCAAGAACGAATCGCTTGCAACTTCGGGATGCTCCTTCAGCCACTTGGGACTGTAGATGACCTTCACTTCTTCGGCAAGCATTTGGGCCAATACGATATCGTTCTCTGTAATTCCATTGACCGAGTGCGTGTACACATCAATTTGTACCTCCCGGTAATTGGTTAAATGAAAATCTGGATGATGACCTTCGCGTTCGGCAATGACGCCCATGGCATTGATTGCGTCCAATGCTGCTTGGAACGTTTTGGCGACAAAATGACAGGTAATTTTATTGCAGTTATTGGTATTGTTCTTTTCTTGTTTCCACAACGCCAAAGAAGGCGTGGATGCAAGACGATGATTCACATCGTCGGCCGTCAAAAGAGACGATTTGTCCAGAGACGAGCAAGGAACGCACGCTTTCTTGTTGTTGTTGTTGTTGTTGCTATCGTTGTCACACGAGGCCATGATGTCGGAGTAATTCTTGAAAACGTTGGCACTAGTAGTAGTAGTAGCAGTAGTTTGGATAGGGTGTGTTGTAAAGGTTGCACCAGGAGATACAACAAAGGTGAAAATTTGCAGTAGCTGTATAACGGAGATGAAAGGAATGGTCTGCATTCACACTAGTAGCTACTAAAATAATTGCTGTTGCAATTTTTGGAGTAATCTTCTGTTTTGTTGTTGCGTAGTGCTAGTGTTTGGTATTGCAGCCACACTAGTACCGTCCATAAAAGCTACGGTACTCCGAGTAGTTAGACTACGTAGCTACTAGCTAGTCTAGCTAGTAGTCTACTGTAGTCTACGGGTAGCTACATGCATAATTTCGATGTGACGGCAAATGTGCACCTTATTTATTTGAGATCAGGGTTAAGATTATTTTATCTGGTGCGAAGTTCGAGCGAACGCTACCGCGTTCTCTCGACTATGCCAGCTCTCTAGGGCTACGTTTGGCTAGGTAGGGTGGTTTGGAGAAACTCGGCAATTTACTAGGGCCGACCTTTTCTCCGTTCCGAGGCGCCCGGGTGAGAGGGCAGACCGCTAGGGTTGCTCTCACACTCGGGTAGCCAATC
>Ga0210036_1003393_pt1 | contig 15669 bp, 25 predicted proteins | sample CryGeymeta201515_FD_185469 | JGI IMG/M metagenome (GOLD analysis project Ga0210036, IMG submission 185469) | Groundwater microbial communities from Crystal Geyser aquifers in Utah, USA - Crystal Geyser metaG 2015-15 (SPAdes) (version 2) | ecosystem: Environmental > Aquatic > Deep subsurface >...
GACTAAAGTAAGTGAAGATTTTCATGTCACAACTTACACTGACGGAACTCCAAACAAACTTGTATTTGCCCCACAGCATGACACAGTCGATCTATTAGATGATTGTGTCTATACTGCTACTGTTGCAGGAAATAAGCTAGTATCTGACAAAGTAAGTGAAAGTTATTCAGTTCACTATCACTACAGTGTAGAGCCAGTCAAATGGATGCATATTTCAATGGAATGGGAACCGTTAAAATGAAATCAGGTCTGACACCATATCAAGATGAACTGCTAGTAATCTTGTCAGAAGAATGCGGCGAGACTGTTCAAGAAATTTGCAAGATAATGCGATTTGGAGCCGGAGAAAAAAGTCACCATATCATTGGAAAGACTCATATTCAATGCTTGACTCAAGAGTTGGGCGATTTGCTGGCAATGATTGAACTTGTTAAAGATAGCGGTGTTGGAATCTCAAATGACTTGTTGCAAGAAGCAAAACAGAAAAAGTTAGAAAAAGTAGTTAAGTGGATGACTAATACTAAAGACGAGTAACTATGAAAACAAGTAGGTCAGATTTCAATGAAACTTGGTTGACAGAAATGCCAGCTAAGTTAGGAAACTTTGGGGATACCTTTAGTATTCTTACTACCTCAATCAATGAATGGCTTGCCTTGGGTAAAGTGTCTGAGCGTTTGACACCATCATTATTTAGACTTGATGGGCAAAATATTTCATATTACTGGTATCAAACTCTAGGTGAAATAACTCTTGCAGTTGAAATAGAAAAACGTTCTCAGGGATTGGTAGTTTCAGTTATAGGTAAAAATCCTAAATATTACTACTAAATTTAAATTACCATAAATAGTCATATAACTTTAATATAATTTATATGGTAAAACTTAAAAAATTTGCAGATGATCTTAAAATAACTAGAATGACTTTGTGGAACTGGGGATGTATGCCGGTAAATTCCACAAAACTGGTTCTATGAATTATATAGATCAAGAAACTTACAACAAATTTTAATCATAAAAGAATTAAACGATAAATAAACGATATAATCCAATATAAATTATATAAATTATGACTCAGTTAGTTTTAAAAGCATTCAAATATAGAATCTACCCCACCAAAGAACAGTCTAGTTTTCTAGACCGTAATTTTGGTGCAGTTAGATTCATCTGGAATCAATTTGTTGCTTCTTTTAACCATGATTTTGTTGGCCCTTGTATGCCACAAGAAGAAAAGTTCATTAAAGATCTTCCAGGTAAAGAATTTCTTTCAGAAGTAATTAGTTATGGGCTTCAACAAAAAAGAATGGACTGGGTTGAATTCAAGAAACAATTCTTTTCTAAAAAGAGAGCAGTTAAACTGGGTAGACCCAAATTCAAGAAAAGAGGAGTTTCTAATGATTCATTTAGAATTCCTGGTCAGTGTTTAAAATTTAATGAATGTGTCAATTTTGAGACTTCAAGAATTAAATTACCTAAAATGTCACCCATTAAACTGGTAATTGATAGACCATTTTCGGGGTTATTGAAATCAGTAACTGTTTCTAAAAACAAAACCAACCAATATTTTGTTTCAATTTTAGTTGAAGAACCACTAGAATTGAAACAAAATACCGGTAGGAGTATCGGTATTGACTTGGGGCTAAAAGATTTAGCTATCATGAGTAATGGCATGAAAATCAGTAATCCCAGATGGTTTCGTAAAACCCAAGCGAAACTAAAAATAACTCAAAGAGCATTTAGTCGTAAGGCAAAAGGATCAAATCGCAGAGAAAAAACAAGACTTAAAGTAGCTAAACTTTATCAACAAGTAACTAACCAAAGAAAGTTCATCTATCATAACTTATCCAGTTGGCTAGTAAATAACCACGATTCTATAGTTATGGAAAGTCTAAAAGTAAAGAACATGATCAAAAATAGAAAACTAGCTAAATCTATTCAAGATGCTTCGTGGTCTACTTTAATTGAAATGATAGAATACAAATCTAAATGGTATGGCAAAACATTTCACCAGATAGACACTTTTTACCCTTCCTCTAAAACTTGCTCCTGTTGCGGACATAAACTAGAATCCTTAGACTTATCTGTCAGAGAATGGGAATGCCCAAGTTGTGGAACTACACATGATCGTGATCTAAATGCAGCAGTAAACATTTTGAGTAAAGGTCTAAATGATCTTTACTCACTTACATCGGAAGAATTATCCGATTACAGACGTCGAGAGTCATTAAATCCTAAAGTAGAAATACCAAAGGTAGATTCGTTGAAACGTCTAGTCAGTTTTATAGATTTTTATAAAACGACATAATTATGAATCAACCCCCTTATGCCACTGATTTATACAGCGACATCCTAAAACATAATCCACTTTCTTTACTGTTAAGTGACAACCAACTCAGTGATAGTGGCATTAAATTATGGAGAAGATTACTTACTAATCCATCTAATACAGTATCAGTTTACAATCACAAAAACCCAGGGCAAACATTTAAAACAATAACAACAGTGTCAGAAATGGATGCTGTTCTAGGTGCAGATCATTATTATGATAGATACGTGTTATCGCACAAAGGCACATCGCTTGCTGAGACTCGTAGCTATTTTAATACGCGACGATATCGTGAATTAGCTGGAATTTCATTAGAAGATTAGTTCATCAAACCGGCCTCTTATGGCTTCATTCCCGGTATACAAACTCTGCAGCCTAGCGTATAATACAAAAAGGAGTATATATTATGGGTAAATTCGTTAGCACAAAAACTTATGGAGCGGAGCGTGGATTCGCAGTAGCATATCGGCAATGGCGTGCCGATTCACATTGCAAATATATTCACGGATACAGCATGGGGTTTCACTTGGAATTCGAATGCGATGAAAATGACCTTGATGCCCGCAACTGGTGCGTAGATTTTGGTTCTCTCAAATCGTTCAAAGATAAACTAGATGAATGGTTTGATCATACGTGTTTAGTAGCACAAGATGATCCAGAATTCAAAACTTTTGAAGAACTTCATCAGAAAAAACTTATCCAAATGGTGGTAGTTGAACGAACTGGGTGTGAAGGATTATCAAAATGGCTGTATGATTATTTGAGTGAGATTTGGATTCCTGAAAATGGGTATGGTAATCGAGTTAAAGTAAGTAAAGTTGAGGTAAGGGAAACCCCCAGTAACTCAGCTATGTACATCGCATGAAAGAATGTGCTAAAATAATGCTTGGCGTAATAGCGGTGCTAATGATGCTCGCGGTAACTACCTGCGCGGTAACTAATCTGGAAACTAGAGTAGGTAGCAATGCCGGGTTAGTGAATGTGATGACTATCCGAAAATAGCAAAGATATGAATCATATTACTTGGGATATTTTAGACCCGAATGACATGCGTGTCGTTATTATGCAGGACGGAAATCCCGTCTTGAATATTTCTGTTCATGAAATCGTAGAAAGTTGCTCACGAAACAAAATATTGCAGCATGTAGATGAATGTGATCACACCCCTTGGTTAACGCGGTGGCAAAACGAAAAGCACGAAGCGTTGACTGAGTTATTAAAAAAGGAGTATAAAATTGTTCGGAACTAATTCTATTACAGGAAAATCTTATTTTAAAGATGCACCATTGGGTAAACTGATGGTGACATCAATGTTTTTTACTTTGCAGGGTGAAGGGCCTTATGCGGGTATGCCAGCCTTGTTCATCAGGTTGGCTAAATGCCAGCTTTCTTGCAGTTTTTGTGATACTTTCTTTGATGACGGCGATTGGATGACCTACCAAGAAATAAACGCAAAAGCACATAAGACTATTTGCGACTACTGGACCACTAAAGGAAATGTTGTTCCAAAATGGGTATTACCTAAGGGTAGTATTTCAGGTATGAATTTTCCAAACATTGTGTTAGTCATCACTGGTGGTGAGCCGCTGATTCAAGATAATGTGTCAGGATTTATGGAGTCACAGGTAGGAAGGTGGAAAGCAGTTCAAGTTGAAAGCAATGGTATTCCTGACACTGCAGTTCCGGCAGGTGTGACACTTGTTTGCTCACCAAAATGTTTGGAAAAAAATGGAGTCGCGGTCAAATATTATTCGCCGTCTAAGACTATTCTTGATCGTGCTGACTGTTTGAAGTTTGTCATGAGTGCTGATCCATCATCTCCTTACAGTGAGGTGCCAGAGTGGGCACATGCCTGGAAAGAAGAAACGGGCAAGGACATTTACTGCTCACCAATGAATGTATATAACTCCTTCCCGCAGCAAATCAAACTATTACGGGCAGAGAAGGGTGCTATTACAATGGCAGAGCGTAGTACAGTTGATGAAAAAATATCGTTTTGGGAAAAGGGGCTATTAGATCTCGCTGCTAATCAATCTAATCACGAATATACTGGCGAATATTGTTTGCGGCATGGATTTAAATTATCCCTACAACAGCATCTTTATGTCAGTATGGCGTGAGGGAAAGATAAATATCGTATTATAAGTTAAAAGGAAAAACTATGTTCTCATTTATTAAAAAAGTGTTTGGAAAGCGTGATGTTACTGACCGTAAAGTTCAAGAAACACCATCGTGGGACAGCACCGTAAAAGCTGCAGAAGTAGCATCACCAGTTGTCGCTAAACCTGCTCCTAAGGCCAAAGCAAAAACTACGCCCAAAACACCAAAAGTTGTAGCTAAACCTGAGGGTAAGCCTGTAGCTAAAACTGCAGCAAAAACTACTACTGCTGCTAAACCTAAGGCTGCTGTGATTACTCCTGCTAAGACTGCTCAAACAAAAAAAAAAGTTCAGCCCAAAAAGTAGTACCTGAAAACCCAGACAAGTTAGCTGCTACTGCAGCTGGCGAACCTTGGGTCAATGTCATTGGTATGGAACTTGACTTAGATAATCCTAACGCAGGTTCTTTTAGTTTGGACTGGAATGACTATTTTGTTGCCAAGTTAGTTAAGGCTGGGTATAAAGGGAAAAATGATATTCAGATTGTTGACGACTGGTTCACTACACTGTGCCGTAACATTGCTCTAGAAACTTACGCCCAAGAGCAAGCAGATCCTTCAAATCGTAAGTGATTTCGTTGTTTTTGAGCAAAAAAGCCGGTTGACTACCGGCTTTTTCTGTGTTATAATGGATTTATGAATGAACTGGAAATAGCATGAAACAAAAATATTTACTTATAGATTTGGCAAACACTTTTATGCGTAGTTTGCACGCTGCGGTAAGAGCGTATGACATTGAAGAAAAGATTGCGTTTGGCATTCACTCCACGCTGCAAAGTATCTCATCAACATTCAGAGATCAGCATGCGACTCATGTTGTCGTAATGCTCGAGGGTCATAGTTGGCGAAGAGGATTTTACTCTAGATACAAGGGCAATCGTGATATCGCAAGAGATGCGTTGACTGAAAAAGAAGCGAAAGAAAGCAAACTTGCGTTTGACGCGTTAAATGATCTGATTGATTTTTTCCGCAATCACACTAACATGACAGTGCTACAGCATCCAGAGCTTGAAGCCGATGATCTTATTGCTGGATGGATACAAGGACACCCAGATGATGAGCATGTCATTTGCAGCACTGACAGCGACTTTTACCAACTCCTAGCTCCCAATGTCACCCAGTATAGTGGGGTGTTGAAAGAGCTTCACACTATCAACGGCATTTACGATGCTAAGGGTAAGATGGTATTAGAGAAGAAAACAGGGCTACCGAAAAAAGTTCCCGATCCAAAATTTATCTTGTTTGAAAAATGTGTTCGTGGTGATCCTGGTGACAATGTCTTTTCAGCATATCCTGGTGCTAGCCTTAAAGGCACCAAAAACAGAGTGGGCATCATTGAAGCATTTGAAGATCGTGAAAAACAAGGGTATAACTATAACAACTTTATGCTACAACGGTGGACCGACCATAATGGTGTAGAGCATAAGGTTTTGGATGATTTTACCAGAAACACCATTTTAATCGACTTATCCGCTCAACCTGCTAAAATACGGGCAGAGCTAGATAAATGTGTCAAAGATGGGGCAGTGCCTAAAAATGCTCCAATGATTGGTGCTCATTTTTTGAAACTGTGCGGTAGACACAATCTAGTTAAACTGAGTGAGCAAGCAACAACCTATGGTGCTATTTTTAGTGCCGCATACAAGGAGTAATAATTATGAGAATGTCGGAAGTTCTTACTGCAGGGAACAACAGAATCACTGAAGGTTCTGAATATGGTTGGGATTGTTTTCACAATGCTCGCTCATTAGATATTTCATTGCCCGGAGGGAATAATAATCAAGTCAGTGTTGTGTACAGTACACTAACATTTGATGTTTATGTTATTGAAACTTATTTTGACAATCTAGCATATCGCTGGGTTGACCCAAAGGTGGAAGCAGCTTATAAAGCAGAATACGCTGCTCGTAATATTGATTACAAATTTGCGTATGATGACCTAGAGTTCACCAATATTCCTTCAGGAGAAGTTATGCTGAGTATTATCAAGCAGTTTGCATTTAAAGGAGAAGATGAAATGAGTGAAGCGGACGATGCTGAGATGTTCCCAACTGCCAATGATTATGTTGACGATCATGCTGGTGAAAAGAATACCAACTCATATTCAGTCGCAGTAGATGTTCGCTACTATATTGATGTGGATAATGTAGCCAATATGGAATACGCCAAAGCAGAAGCTATCAACTTTGCAAATGGTATGAAACCATCAATCCCAAGTGGAACAAACATTTGTTGGGTAGATACGCAGGTGGTAAAATATTCCGTGTCAGAAACTTTATTGCAGGACAACTAAAATGGACCAAAAACTAGACGAGCTACTGTGTAAGAAATATCCAAAGATCTTTGCTGACCGTCATTCTAACATGATGACAACTTGTATGTGTTGGGGATTTAGCTGCGGTAACGGCTGGTTCAACATCTTAGATCAACTATGCGGAAATATTCAACATCACATTGACTGGAGCGTTAAAAATAACGCATCTGACATTGAGTTTGAAAAAATGCGGGCAGCGGCAGTTGCTGGCGATTTAACTTTGTTCAACAAAGAATACGCTACTATGAGTCTAGAGTTTGTAACTCGTATGAAGTCAGATTTACTAAAAATGAAACCTCGAGAAATTCGCGCGGCTGTTCCTCAAGTTGTCGCGGTTCAAGTTAAAGAAAAGTATGGGACACTGCGGTTTTACTATGACGGTGGCGATGATGTGGTTGATGGTATGGTTCGTATGGCAGAATCTATGTCTGGTGTGACTTGCGAGGAATGTGGTAATCCTGGCAAAAGATATGGCGGTGGATGGATTACCACATTGTGCGCTGAGCATGCAGAGAAGCGTGGTCTGTTTGCTACTTCAGAGGACGATTACGTCGAAGATAAGAGCGAGGCTGCAGATGGCATCAAATAACACCACTACCACACCGCAAGAAACTCTTGATGAGGTTAAAAACGACATGCTCGGAAAGTTGAAAGAGCTGTTTGATCAAGAGCAAGAAGATGCGCTAACTGTAGAGGAAGAGATTGATCAGAATACTGGTCGCCCTCTTGAAGAAGCAGTTGACAAGGCACTTGAAGCGTTGGGCGAAATCGCAATCTATGCTGAATGTAACCGCCCTTGGTCATGTGCTGAAGTTGCTAATGCTGCAATATCTGTCATCAAAGCACTGAAAGAAAAACACGAAGAGGAAGTCAAAATCATGGATGCCCTTTCATCACCACTTAAACTTAAAGGAGTTACAGCATGACTATGAAATACACATTGACAATGACTGACGACGGGAACGCTGATGATTTTACCCCATCTGGTTCTACCCGTGAGGTTAGTCATACTATTACTGGCGAGCAAACTTGGGTTGAGCTGTTGCCATTCATCCAAGAGTGGTTGCATGGAATCGGATTTATCTTTGACGGTGAGTTAGCTGTAGTGGATAAGGATGGCAACAATGTCGATCCTACTTTCTAATGGTGACAAGTTCACTATCAAGTGGGCTTGCCATAATCTCCCATACATTGATTTCGCTGATGAAGTAGTTCCAGAAAACATTAGCAACCGTATCTACTTGCGAAAGGTAGATGTAGTTGCTATAATTAAAGAAATGCAAGAGTTTGTTGACTACTATGCTGAAGACTTTTCAGCAGAAAACATAGATACTACGCACGAAGAAGGATAATACATGAGTGAAAAACTGCACAGTATTTCTACATTGACCGCAAAACCAGTGGTGCGAAATAAGTTTTGGATTGTCGAGCAAGATGGTGAAAAGATAGCCACCATCCATTCAACTCCAGTTGGGGTCACTCTTGTCAAGGATAATGCAAGGGAAGAGTTTGCCAGCTTTAACCTGCTCGCAAAAAAGTACAAGATCCAAATCGCAAAAGCTGCAGCCGCGTCTAAGAAAAAAGTCACTGCAGTATACGACTACCCATGCGACGTAACTCCATACAATCAACTGTTTGATTTAAGCATGCGGGTACCAGTCTATACTAAATCTCCCACAAGCAGAAGTTATTTTTGTGCTGGTCATTATTTGGTAAAGATTGAAAATGAGTTTATCCCAATGTTTTGCCCAAAGAAAATCACACTGAATCGCTACGAGTTTAAAGGACCGTTTCACACAATTACTAAGGCTCTGTAATGGTCATCAACCCTATTCCAAAATCATCGCTAGGGTTCCATTCTGCTAACTTTTCAAGTAAAGTACGGTTGATGACTCAATCGCAAAGCAAAACTCTTACACTTACGGCTGATGATGCCCGTAATCTGCAGAGTGAAATAACAGAGTTGCTGGCAAAAATCGTGTCATTAGAAAATATTCCAGTCGAATCTCAAGAAACTGTAGTCGTCAACATGGACGGGGGCGGGTTCTGATTTATTTTGTATAAATAACTATATACATAATGGAAAACAGAATGAGCAGACCTAAACCAGTAATACTACAAGAAAGCATAAACAAAACTACTTACATCTCCGAGCAGGTGTTAGCAAGCGATGGCGTATGGGCAGTATTTTACGACGGAAAGCCCATCAACCTGAAAACTCACAACATATTAGTGAGTTATCCTGGACCCAAATATAAGAAATCTTCGTTCTCCAATTCTGGGCATGCAATCAATCTCTGTAAGAAGATGAACATAATGTTCAAGACCGACAAGTTCACGGTTGTATTGCTGCAACAGGGATCGCAGGTATTTCCTTAACATACTCAATATTTCCGCAATCATAGATTCGATAGTAGCGGGTGTCTTTTGAATTTGTTTCATTAGCAGGGAATCTATGTACCCCGTCATTTGAAAGGTAGAAGTTCGGCGGTGTTTGGTTGCCTTTAGTAAACCCCATGGCTAAATACCAAGATGCGTCCTCCCACCGCAAATCACTAATAGTGACTATTTTGTTAGGGTGGTAGTTACAATTAAAGTAATGCATCAACTGGTGTGCTACCTCCCTCGGTCCGGCGTTAATAACATATCGAGTTAACTCATAAGTAGCAGAGCTAACCTTAGAAAACCCCATAACTGCTACGAGGTCATTGCCATGAAATGCTCCCAGTTTGATCGTGGATGGGGTGTAACCTTGAATATGAAAAGTAGTTAGCTGATCCTTAAACTCTTTTCTAGAAATCGGGCGAATAGTGTATGCTTCTTGCTTTAACTGGTTATTCACCACACCAAGTAAGTATGCTAGCGTGCTCTTACAGGTCTCTTTGTTACTCATCCACTCGTCCTCAAAGATTGTGATTAAGTGTATTCCTTTGGATTCACATTCCTGAAACTTTTCCAAATGATAGTTACTTCTAACTTTCTTTTCAGAATGCCAATACAAGCCACAATACTCAATAGCAATATTTTTTGACGGGATTAAAATGTCTAACTCTTTTGGGAACAACGTTTTCCGATCATGAATAGTCACGTCAAATCCCAACGATTTAACGAAAGCAATCACTTCAGTTTCCCCGACTGATCCAAATTTTGGAAAACAAGTTGGGCATACTGGTTTTGACCCGTCATCTATGTGATCATCAAAAATAGAGTCGCATGTCAAACACCGCCAAGGATATCTATTCTCAACCCCATCAAAATCTTCAGCAGTAAACAATGGCTCCACATTGAGAAATTTAGTTGGAAAGGAGGCGACAAATTTGGCATTTCTACTCGATTTAGATTTTTCCTTAACATTAGGTGATTGAAGAGCATACTCAACTCCGAACTTCGCCATACAAGTATGTTTTCTTTTTTCACTAATGTATGGAACTTCCCAGAGGTGTGAAGTTCCGTATCGAGAGATGAGTGTGGATGTTTTTCGTGCGTTAATATCCTGCTTTTCCAAATCAGTTTTGCCTTTGTTTTTTGCTACCACTCGTCGCTTAAATGTATCGTTTTGCAAAATGTGTTCAACACCGTATCTTTGCAGCATTGTATTTTTCTTTTTTGCCCGTATTTCCTCACTTGCAAACGCGGATCTTCCACCGTATTTCTCCATATTAGTTTTCTCTCGTTTTAAGGCAGTCTCAGTATTACTAACTGAACATTTGTGGCAACAATATTTGTGATATCCAGCTGTGAAAGTATTAAATTTGACCCGATTCTCGCAGCAAGCAACGCATAACGGCGAGTGGGTAATTCCATTGATGGAATCATAAATCGCGTTGATTTGATTTTTTCCTTGTGTATCGTGATACAGCAACGGGTAATTATCTCTGATGAACTTCATTCTTGCAGCGAAAGATAGATTACTGGCGAAAAAAGATTGAATGGATAGTCGCATTATTTTTTCTCTGCTAACTCATTAATATTTATCCATGTTAAATGATTATGATCAAAAAGGATAACTATAACTATGAACAAGAAAGAGTTTACTAAGCTGTTCTTAACTACAGCAGGGATGGACTGTTCACCCGAGTCACAGCGAGATTATTTGAAAAAATGGTGGGCATCCCCATTCAGCCACTCTGGACTCAGGTTATCCTATGCTGGGGTCGTGTTCCTTGAGTTCGTGCTCAAGCTGAAACAGTATCGTGTAGACGTCAACGCTGACTACAAGGAAACGCTAAAGTTCGTTCTCACTATGAACAAAAACTTTTCATCCCCGTTTTACTACTATGAGGCAGCAGGGAAGAAGACTCTGGTGTGCTTTGGAGAGTCTGACGCATCAATGATCATCCTCATGGGTGGCGATTTAGCTACGTATCTGACTAACTGTGCTGCCGCTTAGTTGCTAAAATACAACACGCGGTGATAGGTTGACTTCATGCTAAAAGGCGTGTATAATAAAGCATTACCCACACCAAGTGAATCAAATATTATGGCATCATTTAAATCCAAAATCTTGAAATCAGCTGGAATGTTTCAGCTGCTCGAGAACAAGAACCAAAAGACTGGAAAGAAAATCTATACCATTAAATGCAGGGCATGGAGTGGTGCAGGCGAGGCAATGAAGAATTTGTTTGACCCCCATAACAATCGTTCAGTTAGGGGTGGCAATGCTTGGAAATTCAAATCAAAATTTGAAGCAGAGCAGTTGTTCACTATGGCTATTTTAAAATGGGGCGTTGGAGACGATTTTTTCTATGACTAATCAATTCGTAGTAATTTTTTGTAACGAGGGTATTGAGGGTGTTATTCCTGTAAGCGATGTTGAGAAGGATGTGATGTGGCGTGTACTTCAGGGCGAAGACATACACTCACCTGTTCCTCAACAGATTAACTTTGCAATATTACGAGCACGGTATAACACTCAGCGATGTTATGAGATTTACGGTGTCGAGGCTACTGACGGAATTAGTGCTGATGACATTACGCAAATGTTCACTGCTTCTCCTCAACATGCAGCAGACACGATTCGCAGGGTAGGGAACAAGATCTACAGTGACCGAGCTACATCAAGATCAAGGGTCATTGAGTAACACAGAAAAACTATTAAACTATCACCAAAATGTCACCAAACTATTATTTTACCTCAGATCTTCACCTTTCTCACCGAAATATTATTAAATACTGTGACCGTCCGTTTAAAGATGTTGACCATATGAATGAGGTTATCGTTCAAAACTGGAACAACACAGTGCAACACAATGATCATATCTATGTGTTGGGTGATGTTTCATTTGAAAAAGATCGCAAGAAACTTACTCACACACTGCGGCGACTAAATGGGGTCAAGCACATTGTATGGGGCAATCACGACTATGGCATGAAAGAGGCGATTTTAGCTGCAGATTGGCATGATCTGGGAAACTTACATGAGATTTCAGTGCCTCCAGAGGCAAATAATGGCAAGGGCCAACGCATTGTTCTCTGCCACTATGCAATGCGTGTATGGAATCAAAGTCACAGGGGTGTTTGGCAACTTTTTGGCCATAGCCATAATACTATGAAAGATGACCCAAATCTGTTATCATGCGATGTGGGTGTAGACTGCTGGAACTATACCCCAGTTAGCATGCGTCAACTGAATACAGTAATGGCTAAAAAGACATGGGTTGGGATTGACCACCACGGTGTGAGAGAATAAACTTTAGGAGCATTAAAATGGGGGAAATTGGTTTTACAACTGAAGCAGCATACATTGAAGTAGCACGCCAGGTAGCTAAAGAAAAGCTCGGTACGAAATGGTTGCTACATCCTTCAAATCGTGTTTACCGTTTGCCAGAAAAGCAGGCAACAGAAGTTCAACACAGATTGGATCTTTTGGTTAAATAACTTCTTGCTAAATTGAAAGAAGGCATATATAATAAGGTATGTGGTAGCAGTTATCACGTTACCATATTACCATCTCAAATTTTGAGATGGACGAAACAATATATTAAAATAGATAGATAGTAAAAATAGATAGTTATATAAGGATCGGTTCTGCATATTAAAAATACTATAGAACGCTATCATGTTATTCGGACAACAAACTCCGGATACTGGAAGCAAACAAGATGGATCTTGTAAAAAATCTAAACCACGATCCTGTTAAAATTTAGGTTAGGTTCAGCAAACATACTCATAGCTTAACTGCTATATCCGTATGGTACCTTCGGGTATCACAGTGAGTTTGGAATGTCTCACTACAAAATCAAAAAATACAAAACTAACCTGTTAAATGAAAGAGAGATTATTATGAACACTTTTGTAACTGCAATCAGCACACAAGAATCTCGCACTGCGAATGGTATGAAGGCATTATCTTCAACTGGCAACGCTTGCGTATCATTATTTTTCGCCATTGGTGCAAGCCGTGGTAAAAATATTATCCCTCAGTTCACTGCGGCATTCGTAGAGAACTCTGACCTTGCTTTACGCATTGTTGCGTGGGCCCGCGATATTCGTGGTGGTGCAGGTGAACGTGAAATCTTTCGTCAAGTACTAACACATCTCGAAACTGCTAACCCAGATGCTGCTAAGGCACTTATGGACAAGGTACCAGAACTTGGTAGATTTGACGATCTGCTAGTATTTAAAACTAAGCAAATGAAGTCAAAGGCATATACTTTGCTTGGAGACTATTTACGCGCTGGTAATCAATTGGCCGGAAAATGGACACCAAGAAAAGGTCCTATTGCGGCTGAAATTCGCGAGTTTTTTGGAATGTCGCCAAAGCAATACCGAAAGACACTGGTCGGACTAACCAATGTTGTTGAGTCTCAGATGTGTGTCCAGAAGTGGGATGAGATCAACTATTCTCATGTACCTTCTGTTGCCCACTCACGCTACAAAAAAGCATTCGGTAAGCACAGTACCACTTATGCTGAGTACATCACTAAGTTGGTGAAAGGTGACGATCCAACTGTGAAGATCAACGCCGCGGCAATCTTCCCACATGATGTGTTGAAGGGTCGCATTAATACCTATGGCAAAACAGAGTGGGATAAGCAAGAGCTTGATGTGATTGAGGCTCAGTGGGCTGCCCTGCCTAACTATGTTGGTGATGCTTCTGTGTTACCTCTGGTTGATGTATCTGGATCAATGATTTGCATTGCTGGGCAAAAGGGTACAACTACTTGCTTAGAAGTTGCAGTGTCACTGGGCTTGTATTTTGCAGATAAGAACAAGGGTGCCTTCAAGGACTGTATGCTGACTTTCAGCGATGAATCTAAGTTGGTGCAGCTCAAAGGTAACATCAACCAAAAGATCAACCAAATGGTCGAAACTGAATGGGAAATGAGTACTAACCTGCATGGAGCGTTTGAAGCAATCCTGAATAATGCTGTAAAGAACTCTGTGCCAGCAGGTGATATGCCAGAAACATTGATCATCTTCTCCGACATGCAGTTTAATGCTTGTGTTAAACACGATGATTCGGCACTGGAAATGATTGAACGCAAGTATGAGGAAGCAGGTTATGTGTCACCTAAGATTGTGTTCTGGAATTTGAACGCAGGTTCTAATGTTCCCGTGAAATTCGACAAATCAGGTGCTGCTCTGGTGTCTGGTTTCAGCCCAGCAGTTGCCTCGGCAATCCTGTCTGGTAACATGGATGACTTTACACCCGAAGCGATCATGCTAAAGGCAGTGATGCAGGACAGATATTCTATAGATTAAATGAAGAAGAAAGCCGTGTCCTAGTAGACGCGGCTTTTTCACTTCAATTGCAAGTTACTGTGTTTGTTACTGGGTTGACAGAACATACTGTAGTGGGAGGAGTAACTACAGGTTGGACTACTACTGGGACTGTCGGAGTAACAGGAGTGACCACTACTGGTGCTGGTGTGACAGTGTGATTATCGACCGCATGAGTGTCAACTGTGCTGTAAGCCCCACCACCCATAGTGCCAGTGCCGCTCAGTACCGGGTTGGCATTAGTGGTATAGCTGCCTGCGCCCATAGTGCCAGTGCCACTTAACGTTGTAGTCGTGGTATTATTAGCTGCTGGTGCTTGAATTAAGCCCGCCACGTTAACCAAAGCCGTGCTGCCTGCAGCGCCAGCAGATGCAATGTTGTTACCCATCGACGCAATAGTTCCATTGGAGCTAATTGCCACTGCGGCAGCGTTGTTACTTTGTGTTTGGGTGCTAAGGTATTGATAGCGCATACCTGCAACTTGAGTTAAGCTCGGTACGAGAATTGATGCCCACTGCAATGCAGGACTTGCTTGTGGAGCTTGAATCGAGGCTTGTGCCCCGGTATTATTGCTGCCAAGTGCTATTGCCATAACAGCAGCGACTTTAGCAGAGACATCACCCTGTGCCGCAATGTCGCTCATAGCTTTGTACTTAGCAGCATCAGCGGTGTATCGTGCGACTGCAATATCAGTTTGAGCTTTGCTGTACTGTGCATAGTCTGGACTAGCACACCCTGCCATGCTAAGCATGGCGAGAAGTGGTAGAAGGGTAAGTGATTTCATGTGTAACTCCTTATAGTGTTATGTAATAATTTCTGGCCATCCATCATATTCCATATTTATTTATCTTTTCTGCTTTTATCTTGGGTGGTCGTTACAAGACCACCCAGTATAAAGATTTAGTGTTATCTGACAGATGGTATATTCGAAAGTCAGAATCTGAGCACTACGATTAAACAAATATATTATGATTAAATTTTAATTACCATAAATAACCATATAACTTCAATATAATTTATATATGGCAAACTTAAAACATTAAATAAACTATATAATCCAATATAATTTATGACTCAATTAGTTCTTAAAGCATTCAAATACCGAATTTATCCCACTAAGGAGCAGTCTAGTTTTCTAGACCGTAACTTTGGTG
>Ga0210036_1003395_pt1 | contig 15666 bp, 10 predicted proteins | sample CryGeymeta201515_FD_185469 | JGI IMG/M metagenome (GOLD analysis project Ga0210036, IMG submission 185469) | Groundwater microbial communities from Crystal Geyser aquifers in Utah, USA - Crystal Geyser metaG 2015-15 (SPAdes) (version 2) | ecosystem: Environmental > Aquatic > Deep subsurface >...
AGTCTCCAAAGCTTTGTGGTTGATTCAAATTTTGATGATGAATCATCAGTCTTCCGGTTGCGATTCCGGTTGCGACAGAGGCTGTCGCCTCCGGTAACTCGCATGGAAGCATCAACAGGGGCTACAGTGTAGTCTGTAGTCCTATTAACCAGTGGCAGCCGGCTGTGGAGCCGGCTTAGAGCATCATGGTGGCTGATAACACGTAAAAAGCTAGTGTGGAGACTCATGAATATTAGAGTAAATATTGAATATTATGATAATAGTAGGAGCAAACTAGTGGTGTGTGTGTGTATACAGAGCAGGCTAGGCACACGACCTAATAGAGTAACACCTAACTCCTGAGTCCTATCACAGGAGACAAGGTAAACTGCCGTAGTCCACCTGGGCTTAATTTGCGCCATTCAAATTATTTTTACTCTCTTCACACTGCAAACTGTACGCACGAACGAACGCGTACTTAAAAACAAACTTTAATTCTAATGAAGGTAGCTAGCTCTCTGTGCCCAGTTATTCTGGAAAGCAACGTAAATCAATACTGTACTAAGGATTTCGGAAGTTTTGTTAGCTACTACGATAATAGTTACTGTAGCTAGTGTTACTAATAATACCGCTCTAGCTACTAGCAGGCACACTGCAAACAGATATCTTACTCTATCCGGGATAATACGTACAGTACCGAGTACTTTCATTGAAATTCCTTACAGCGACCACATCACACAAAACCTTACGTTTGCTTTGCTCCTGCGCAGTCACCTACTCAAAAAGAGAGGACAAATAATTGTCTACTTGTATTCGTAAGGCTGGGTCTGTGGATAGCTTTGTCCATAGCCTTGATGATTTCGGCCCTGTCCCTGCCCACGATGGTGTGGCTGTTGGTGACCATAATAAGCCTCGTACCCATGGGGTGGGCCGTACATGGGATACGGAGCATAGCCAGGATGTTGGCGAGGATCATGCGGCGGAGGATGCTGTCCATGCACAGGTGGTGGAGGATAGTGCCCCATATCTCCGTGGTGCATGTGAGCATAAGGATCGCCCGCGTGAGGAGGATACCTCTTGTCCTCGTCGTCGTCTTCATCACGTTCTTCGGCGAGAGGATTCATACCGTTGTGTTTGTCAGCTTCACGTTCGTAATACTGTTTTTCTTCTGCCGATAAAGCCTTCCAGGCAACACCAACTAATCTAGCTACAGACCCCCGTTCGCTCGGAACCCCTTGCTCAGACTGCTTCAAACGCAAGACATGCGCCGAAAAGAACATGTTGTATCCTGTCTTGTTGCGCCTACGAAGACCCCTATCAGGAGGACAATACTTGGCCATTTGTTCTTCGTAGCGGGCCTTATCAGATTTGGCTCGTTCCTCGTATTTGGCCTTTTCTTCTGGGGGAAGATCGTTCCATTCTCCTCCCGTGGCGGCCACCAAATTGGCGGGTGGCACCCGCTGGAGCTGAGCGTCCGTGTTGCTACTTTTCAGAGCAGTTTCATTTTCCTTGCGCAAACGCTTGAATCGATCCTGGATAAAGATATTGTAAGCACTCAATGGGCGAACTGGAGCTCCATCGTCCTTGCGTTTCCGCTTGTACGTTTGCTTTCGCTTTGTAATAAATGTCTTGAGCTTGCGAATTTCGTTACCCAGCCGAGAGATGTGCTCATCCTTTCTCGCCAGAACGTCATAAAGGGCGCGTTCGAGATCGGTGGAAGGTTCTGAGACTTTGATCAGTTCCAAGTCTGCTCGAGCCTTGTCGTCCATATTCTCCTCTTCGTACGATAATGGCTTTAGCAAGTCCGCTTCATCATTAGCAACTTCTGACTCGGATTTAAAAGTTCTACGGGTACTGTGAATATCTGCTGGGTCTTCCAGAATCTCTGACGGTTTTTCATTCTCCGTGTCATCGCGAGGAAGATCCATGGGATCAGAATCGAGTTTGTGGTCCCCGTCATCGAGATGATCTTCCTTGTGCTCGTCGAGGGCCGCCGGTTCATCAAAACTATGCTCGTCGTCGCTCATGATGTCATAAAATTGAAGTTGATTTTTTTAGAAATCTGCAGGGATCAAGCAATGAAATGATAAGAGTCTTTCGTTAATACGATCCTGTTGCACATACACAGCACACTGCTATTACACAGCTATTATATTATTATTATAGTAGTAGCTCGGCGTAAGATAAGGTACAGCGGCATCGTGATGGGTGATGGTATCACACTGTCACGATCTGGCGCAAATTCAATCTGGCCAGTACGCATAGCTTCATCTCAAATCTCAATTATATCGCATGAAAAGAGAATCTCTCTCTCTTGCTTACCTTGTGTCTCCTCCGATAATTCTTCTGCCAGATTTGATGCCAACGCCGTAGTTGTGATGTACTAGTAGTAGTAGTAGTAGTAGTAGTAGTAGTAGTAGTAGTAGTTACCCTGGTATGTTATCTTCATTGCTTATGTTGCTACTGTCGTTGGATCATTTCATTTCCTCTGGAGCTGTTAAACTGAATAATCGAGCCGGCTATAGTAAACGCCAGTCGGTAAACACTCGTGACCAACGAAATTACAAACTGCACTCATGACTGACCATTGGCGTGGAGCAAAAAAACTAATACTCGGGTAGACCCTAGTAGGGTCTTTTAGACCTAGGTACAGTAAAAAGTCTAGTCTACTCGAGTTACTTATGATGAGTGAGAAAATGAGTGAGTAACCAGTACTCGAGTAGATGCATTTGTAGCAGATCACGAAAAGTCTTCGCACGACTTTCTAGGAAACTCACCAAGAGCACGACATGCTGAACAGGCGCAACCAGCTTTTTTAACAGTCCATGTTTAGAGGCTATATATTGACTCTCTGCAAAAAAAGGGCTACTATCTCCTCGCCAAGAGAAATTGTCAGCGGGCTATGGAATTGCTTGCATTACGTGATGAACAAATAATGACGTTGTCACTCTATCTTGCATCGAAAACTACTTCCAAATACCCAACTCGTACAAGGTGCGCAGCTGTGATACATCCAATAGCATTTTCAGGCTAGCTCCTACTGTACCACCCAACGAAGTGACAAGTTTGGAACCTTCCTTGTCTTCCCATAGAACGTTGCAGTCGATAACAGGGATACCACGGTGCTTTGCGCGATACAGGACCTCCACATCATGAGACCATCCGTTCAGATGGAGGTCTGAATAGAGTTGTAAGCCCCCCGATAGTGTCATGAGCTTGAAGCCACATTGCGTGTCTGACACTCCTAAATCGCCGCACAATAGACGAACCGCTGTTTGAAAGCCCCATCGTAAAATGGCACGGTTGGAGGTTGTCGTAGTGCTGCCTTCATGCCGGTAGGTTCGCCGACCCGCCACCAGGGCAGGTACACTCCAATTGTAATCCACGTGATGCACTCTTTTAGTCGTAACAACCATGGAACATAGAGTTTTGTACATGTCGTCAAGACAAGAAATATTAGCACTAGCATCCGCATCCGCGACAAGGATTATTTCCTCGGGATTTGCTGTTGCTGCGTTATGATCTGCAACATATTGAATACCCTGTGCCACCGCCTTACCCTTTCCTTTGTTGCGATCCAAAGAAATACAGTCGACCGGAACAATCTTTTGATTCAGTGTTGCCAAAACAGCCTGGACCTTGTCCGATGTACCATCTGTCGAACCGTCGTCCACAACAACGATTTTAGTTCTGTATCGCCAATGCGTACAGTTTGAGAGAAAGCTGTGATATTCACGCAATGTTGCTTCAATCCGTAGATACTCATTGTAAGCTGGAAGAATGACTGTCAGAGGTGGTATTGTGTCCAACGCGATCGACTCACTGTCGTTGCTCCTGGTGGACGATAACCGCAAGCCAAACGCTGGTGGCAACAAGAAGGGTAGTTGTTGTTGTACACACCTTTGAAATCGACTTGTTTCAGCTTGTTTATACTGACGGGTGATTGTAAAGCAAGCTTCGCATCTCCTTCGATTGGGTTGGAGCAGTAGGCAAAGAATGTAAAGCACGAGGAATCGCCGTGGAAAGATAAAATCTTCGAAGGCTTTCGTCTGCTTTTGTGACAAAGGCATATTGCGATATCTGATATCAAATATCAATGGCAGAGTATGTTCGACTTAGTCCTATCTTATGATCCCTGCATCAATAAGTATTTCCCGCTGAAGGCTCGTTGTCTGCAAAGGCTATCTTATTCCATGAGTATGCATATGTTCTCGAAAACAATTGTTTAGTAATTCCAATGCGATGTTGGCTTGTCTTTGTCGTTGTGTTAATTATTATCATTATTTTTTATTTTCACAGCATACTTACTTAGTCTAATACTGTACTCGAGTATTATCAATTTGATGTTTGAGATCCTCAGGCCTCAGAAAGGGTGGAGGTTACAGAGCCAGTCTGCGACAAAGCTCCTTCCGGAAAAAGCATGGGCGCCTTGAAACAAAAATAGTGAAGACTGCAGTAGCTAATGATCACTCAAACGTTAGTCCTACTACAAATACTGCTCTAGCTATCTACGTCTTTTTGAAATCCCGAATCTTTCCATTCGTCCTTGTCGCTGTTACTGATGCAGCTCTCTCGGCATCGTTGATCATGGCTGGTAGTCAGCAGGCATTTCACCACAATCAGCAATCGTAATGGGGACTTCTGGTTTGTCGCCGGACAATGTTTTCGTATTTTCGATATTTTTGACAATATCCAAGCCCTCTACAACATGACCAAAGACAACATGCTTTCCGTCCAAATGAGGAGTGTCGCGGCATGTGATGAAGAACTGACTCCCGTTCGTTCCTGGACCGGCATTGGCCATGGAAAGTTGACCAGCCTTTGTGTGCTTAATGATAAAATTTTCGTCCGCAAACTTCTCACCGTAGATGGACTTGCCACCAGTGCCGTCGCCGTTGGTAAAGTCTCCACCTTGGATCATAAAGTCTTTGATCACGCGATGGAAAGTGCTGCCCTTATAGGTAAGACCCTCCTTTTCTCCCGTGCACAGACAACGGAAATTTTCTGCCGTCTTTGGGGTAATATCTTTGTAAATTTGCATAACAATTCTGTTCAAAGACATTGGATACATTTGTGAATTTTGTAAAAATCTAGTTTTCGAAATGGACGAAAGAATTTTATTGCGAACATCAAGTACGACTGCTGCTTACCTTCCAAGATCCTCGTCACCTTGTTTGATTTGAAAAAACACATGAGGATTGTCTTTTTTGGCATTGGGCACAATAACACCTTTCTTGTCATCGTAAATGTCCACCTTTCCAAACAACCCTCCAAAGGCTGCTTTTTCCTTTTTCTTGTGTTCGGCCAACTTTTCTTTCAATTCGGCAAGTGCCTTGCGAACATCCTTGTTGGCATTGTCAATATTGTAGGCTGCCATAAAGTCTTCCTTGGCTTCCGTTAACAAACCTAAATGCATGCGAGCCATACCACGACGATAGAGTACCTTAATGTTGCCTTTGGCTTCGGATTTTATTTCGAGGACTTGATTGCAAGCGTGAATGGCCTCGGGCCATTCCTTGATTTTCAAATGACACATGGCTGCATTGGAAAGAGAATTGACAAACAACGGTCGTTCTTCTTCGGGAATATCATCGCCCGTGAGTCCTTCTTCCACGGCATAATCAGCCGCCGATAGATATTTTTGCGTCGCTTCTTGGAAGGATCCTGACTTGAACAAGATAGTACCTTCTGCCTTTAACTTTTCGGCCTGAGCAATTCGCTGTTCGGTTGTCATTTGCCACTTTTCGACTTGCTTTTCTTGAAAATCAAGGAGTTCCACTTCGAACAAAAGTGTAGCACCACCGGGAATTTTGGGAGGGTGTCCGTGATCTCCGTATCCGTACTTTGAAGCAATTTTCAAGATTGCCTTTTCGCCAACCTTCATGGATTTGAATCCTTGATCCCAACCATCAATAACTTGTCCTTTGCCTATGGTAAACGTGAAGGGTTTGTTACGATCGTGACTGCTATCAAATTTAGAACCATCTTCGAGCGTTCCAGTGTAATGTGCCGTTACTTCGTATCCATTCGGTACGGGTCCCCTAGCACCCTCGGGAGCTTCCTGCAAAATCTTTTTCATAATACCTCCATCTTGGGCTTCGGTAACATCAATCCAATTTTCATCTTCAGCAGACATCGTAGATGTTTTTTTTTTGTGTTTGTGCGAATTTGAAGCTTGTCGCGAATAGAAAAGGAACGATTGCAGTTTTGGATTTATTCGAGTAGCTACGATTATCAACAATTGAAAATAAATCGTGTTTTTATGATCATTTTTTGCCTGTCGCTTGGTTTGTTGTGAATTGTTGACGAATAGTAGTAGGAGAGACTAGCTAGCTACTAGCTAGCTAGTGCTTTTTTCTTTGGATCTTCGTACGTGCGCACGTTTGACTCATATCCGTACGTGGAACTGTAGCTAGAGTACCTTAGCCCTACTTCTCGCTCGTCTGTCCTCCTGCAACCACCTCGAAACGGTTCATATTTCAGTCAAATTTTTTCTTTCGCTTTTGATTTCTGCCAATCAACATACACAGATCACAGCCATGATTTTTTATCGTTTAGAACAAGAAACAGGAGGAGGGGCTACTACTTCTCTACAAGCTAGTACTTTAGACAAGACAATTCCCGCCTGTTGAGTGTACAGTCATCATCATCTACCGTCCTATCCTCGTTGTACCTATTCAACTGCACATGCCACAGTCTCGTCGGAGATTTTCCCATAGAGGCAGTGGCCGTTGTTGGATCATGTCTCTCGCGATTTTACTATCATCCCTTCGAAGTCACTCAAGATCATCAACAACAACAACAGCATTGGTATTGTATCCATCATTGCTATCCAGGATAATTACCAGAGGTCGAAGTGGTAATTTTGTGTTTACCACTACTAGTAGTCAGACAATACGCTATCAGCCTTCGGTACAACCAATAGGCTTCGGCAATACAGGCAACAGATTATTTGCCTCCACGCAACCACCAGCAGCAGCAGCAGCAGCAACAACAACAACTACTACAATAAAAGAACCAGCATGGCAACAAGATTTGAACGAAGCTCAAATTGATGCGGTTACCAAACCTTTGTACTCTATAACCAGGGTCATTGCGGGTCCAGGAAGTGGTAAAACAAGAGTTTTAACGAGTCGAATTGCCTACATTTTGGAACAAGACCCCAAGGCACGAATATTGGCCGTAACGTTTACGAGAAAAGCAGCAGGAGAAATGCAAGAACGATTGGAACGATTGTTAAAATCTTCTACTGTAGCTACTAGTACTGCTGGATCATATGAACAAGAACAACAGCAACAGCAACAGCAACAGCAACAACATCAACATACATCACACGGTACTGTGTCTGCTACGGAAGAAGAATATTATTCAGAAGGAGCCGCAGCTTCAACCTATCTGCGCGATATGTCCCGCGCGACACTGGGAACCTTTCACAAAATTTGTTCTGATATATTACGATACAATGGAAATTTATTGGCAGCACTGCCATCTGTTCAGCACGACATGATGGGACGTAATGCAACAATGCTGGATGGGAGTTTTGCCATTATGGATCAGAGTGATCAATTGCGTATCATGAAGGAATGTCTTAAATTGGCAAATCTTGATTTGAAGGATGCTGGTGGTGTCAAGCCGATACTGGTCCTGAATGCCTTGAGTGACATCAAAGCAAAAATTGTCGCTGGAGAAGATCCCTTTGAAACCGATGCCAACAAAAAGAAGAAAAAACCTCCTGCCCACGTCGAATATGCCCAAAAAATTTATGGTACTTATCGGGAGAACATGCTGTCGAACAACTTGCTGGATTTCGATGACTTGATTTATTTGACAAGAGAACTTTTGATGGAACATCAAGAAGTGAGACAGCAACTGCATCGTAGATGGACACACATCCTCGTAGACGAGTACCAAGATACATCGCGAGCTCAAATTGATCTGGTGCGACTGTGGACTTCGTCAAGTCTCCTCGTAGTGGGAGATGGCGATCAATCCATTTACTCTTGGCGCGGAGCCGATCCTCAAAGTTTGTCTACGTTTGAACAGGAATTCCAAAATTACTTGGGAGATATTGAAACGGTTCACTTGACGGACAACTACAGATCGACATCCAACATTGTGGATGCGGCTCACAAAGTGATACTTTCGGGAGAAAAATCGAAAATTCGCCAGAAGATGAATCCTCAGCGGGGGTCGGGGTCTACGCCTCGGATTGTTGCCTGTGCCGACGGAAAAGCGGAAGCTAGCTTTGTGGTCAAAACTATCAAGAAGATGTTGGCTGATGGGCCCTATACACCTGCTTCTACTGTGGCAATTCTCTACAGAACCAATGCGCAGTCGCGATTGCTAGAGGAAGCATGTGTTAACAATAATCTACCGTACGTGATCCTGGGAAAAGCGACGAGTTTCTATAAGCGACGCGAAGTAAAGGATTGTTTATGCTTTCTCCGCTGGCTGTACAATGGCCGTGACAAAGGATCCATGGTGCGAACTTTTCAAACCCCAAGCCGGGGATTGGGAGAAAAAGCAATTGAACAATTTGAAGAATATTGTAGCCTGGTATTTGCTGCGTGTATCAAGGCAGGAAGAGCGCAACCCACGTACCTTGATATTTTGTTATCGTTTCCTCATCCCGAGGATGAGGAAATGCCGGTTCGAAAAGATATCATTGCTACAAGACCTTTAAAACTCTTTACTGAATTTGCTCGCCAGATGGACAAGATTCGCGAACTAGCTTATTCTGAACCTGTTGAAAAAATTCTCGCGTTAGTCATTGACGAATTCGAACTGATGTCTCATTTTGACAAGACATCCGATTCAAAAGCTGAGTTCGAAGAGCGACAGGGCAATGTTCAAGAGCTTCAGTCGGCAACTCGGAGATACACTGACGATGGACCGTGCTTGCAGGGTGTAGTGTCTACCGAAGACAATGACTCTCTTAATTTGGGGAGTGTCAGGTCGCCCTTGGGTGCTTTTCTCGACGATGTTGCATTGGTCACAGAATCGGCGAGTGAAAAAGAAGAGGGCAGCAATAAGAAAGATCGTTTTGTGGTCAGTTTGATGACCATACATGCTTCCAAAGGAATGGAATTTGATGGTGTGTTTCTAACGGGGTGCGAAGATGACAATTTTCCAACGTCTCGGGCTCTTCAAGCTGGAAATGATTCTGTTGAGCTGGCAGAGGAATGTCGCCTTTGTTACGTGGCCATGACACGGGCCAAGTCGGATCTCTTTATGACATGGAGAAAGGAAGACGCGGTATTTTCTCCTAATGCAGAGAGCACTTTCAGGTTCGTTAAGCGCAACCGAAGTCGCTTTTTAGATGCCCTGGTAGCGAAAAAGAAGTCGAACAAGGAACAGCTTGGCAAATTATCGGGCGAGGATAGCAGCGAATCATTGCCGCAACAAAGAGGTGATCGAGGAATGCGCAACGGGCTTAGATCTCCAATCAGGCAAAAGAAAGCCATCGATGGCGTTGTTAGGAATCAGCAAACCAAAGAACCTGGACAAAGGCGCTCTTACAGTAACGGGGCAGCAGCAAATTTTCAGGAGCGTCTCAACCTTGTAATGGCTGGCACGGCTGTGCCCACGGGACAATCCACTCCTCCTGTTGGGCCGGTTTCAAGTACAAGTAAGGCTGTTACTCAACGACGATCAGCTCCCGCCGGTGGAAGGCGCGAAAGCTCTACATCCAGATCCCACCCAAGCCAGCAGGCGTCTCCAGCTACAATGTCTCCGCCCCCACCGCCCCCACCAAAACCGGCAACAACAACACAGGAAAAAGCAGCTCCAAAGCCAAAGCAAAGCAAAGCTGGTGCCATGGAATCGACGTGGTTTTATCCTGTTGGTTCAGCTGTGGTCCACACCCGACATGGGCGAGGTTTGGTGTTAAATCCGCCCCCTCCTTGCGAACAAATGTTGGTCCGTGTGAAGTTTGAAAATGGTTCCACCGTAGATATTTCCTGTCATGGCGATGATCTTCGACCAGATTTTGAATGAACAATAAATAAGAATGTAAATTATTAACTAGCAGGAATTAATAATATTCTGTCTTCCAAAAAAAAAGGTCTGATTCATCTGGTACGCTTGAAATAAGTGTCTCCTAAGGTACAAAAAGCTGATTGTCTATCTTTCCATGCGTTGAAATGATGGAGCCCCTTTGGAGTTTTCACGCAATTTCATTTCGTGATGGACCTGAGCCGTCATGCATCCGCTGACACAGCAAAAGACTACATCAGAAACAGTGTCAACAATTCGGGCCAGCATATCGTCTGCTTTACAATCCGTCAAGGGCGCGAGACAGCTCAAAAAGCAGCTACAGTAAAAGAGACAATTGGAGCACCGAATCAGTCTGACATCGTCTTCATCCAATCCGAGCTGATAAGCTTCACGAACCACATTCGATGTGGCCGAAGTGGCAGGTCCCGGACAGACGAGAGCTTCTGCACACATACAGCACGGTGGACAAAGTTGCTCTCCCATCGCACCTGGCTGGAAACAACAGCAGCCGCCAAAATAGCCCTGTAAGCACTTGTAATTGGACCATCCCGAACCAGGATCGACATGATTCAAAGCCTTGTGTCGCATGTAGATTTGAACCGGACAGAAACAAAGCATGGTTCCCATGACACAACACGGCTCACGGCACGGTGCCTGGCAGAGAGAGATATCGAATTTACCAGAGTTGTGATTGACATTTGCAAAAGCCGCACCATATTTGCCCTTTTGTAGCTCGTGCGAGGACAAAGGTTTGTCGGAAAAGCAGCAGAGGACCATCTTGATTGTTCTGTACCGCAGTCGTTGTTGTTTTCTCTCGAGGGATGTGGTATGAAATAAATAATAATATACGAGTATGTTTGAAGATCAATGAATTGAAATGTCACGTGAAATAAATTCAGCGATCTATTTCTGACCAGTAGAAAATGAAAGCCAGTGTGCGACCGGTAAAAGAAATATTGCCTCAACCTCCTTCCACCCGGGCAACCTAAATCTTTACAGGAGGTAAGCAATACCCTGGCCGATGAAGGCACGTCAAAGGCTGGCAATGTTATTCCTGTGTGAACCTTTCACGGGATACCCAGTTGATTGGACTGCAGTTGAGGCCAACATTGCAGGTGTATTTTATCGTACAACACAAACTTTCGTGGAGCAAAGTCCGGGGGCTTGATTGATGCGATACGGTATTGCGTATGGGTAGTGCGTAACATCTGCATCCTTTTGCAGAGTGCAGAATCTCGGCGTTGCATTGCCTGTAAAAATATGCGTACACCGTGCTGTGTAGCCACCCCTTTTCGCCAGTTTGTACATCCCTCGAAAACCAGTTCCAGGTCCGTTGGTTTTTAGATTTTAGGACGCCAGAATATTTTCAATTTCTTTGCGAAAAGCCACCATTCCAGGACAATTTAGATATTTGTTTAAACGGATCCGTGGAGTATCGATTTCTTCGGGTGGTTCTTTGCGCTTTTTACTCTTCTTTTTGTCTTTACTTCTAGCAGTAGTAGTAGTAGTAGTAGTAGTAGTAGTAGAAGTAGTAATAGTTGTTGTATTTGGTTGGCTCATATCCTTGACCTCCAACGTACCCGATGCTTCATTCCCCGCATCGAGACCAGCTCCTCGCTGTCGCACCACGTGCTTGGCTTGGTATCCCTTTCCAATTTCCGTGTTTTGAAACTGACTGATGTCGACGGCTGCCACTGTTTTGGATTTGTGCTGTTCAAAAGCTTCGCGGGCATGATCCAATTCCAGGTCTCCACCCTGCCATCCCTTGGCACTTTTAGGTATAAAGCGTGCGGCTTCATCTTCACTGCTGCTACTGCTGCTGCTGCTGTTGTTTTCCCCTTTGCCGTTGGGCATGGTCGTTGACTGGTCGCTGAGCTTTTCGTCGTGACCTGAACTTTTTAATTGTATGTGTTACTTGTTTGATTTTTTAGTGCTGATGTTGCGCTGGTCTCGGGAAGAATACTACAGTACCTGGTAGCTACCTACTACTCGAACTAGAGTACTGAAATAGCAACTCAAATTATTCGAACGCACACTTACCAGCATCCCTTACGAAAACAACACAAAAAGCCAGCTCATTTTCATCACAAAATATTTCTACTGGACGAAAGACAAAAACAACGGCATCACTTGAGTCCGGCAAGCTTCTGGCTTTCTGAACGCGTTTTATTACCAAAAAAGCTACATCCGAATATGACTATGCTATCTTTGATCATATCTGGTGCTAGACAGCGATCTTTTCGGTCGTTCTCACGCAAAGCATCCATGAATATCAACAGAAGAACGCAACATCATGAATCATCATCGTTGTCGCCTTCTGTGTCGTTGTCTCTCATCCGTCCGTCTTGTCTGACTGTAATTACACCACAACACTCCCAACAACAAAGAATACGGCAATTTTCTGCGGCAAATCATTCAGACAAGAATCATTCGTCACAATCATCCAAACAAAAGAAGCTGAACCACCACAACCACAACCACAACCACCACCACCACCACCAAAGGAAATCCAACAACAACAATCCACAACAATTCAAACCGCGGCAGTCTCTGCCCGAATTTAATCAAGAAGTCCGACGATTAAACCAAACAGTGGTCTCTCAGCTGCCTGATATTCCTCTGAAAGCCTTTCAAAATGAGTACGAGTTTTGGTTTGCGTTGGAAGATGATACTATACAGCAACAACGGCACAAACTATACGAAAGTACCACACAGTTGGCCCAAGAATTAGGACAAGCGGTAACTTCAGGTCGAATCAACCCATCTGATCGTTATGGACGTGACGTATCGGCTTTGATTGCCATGCTGATGCAATTTTACAGTGCCTCTCGGGTCCCGCCAACAGTGACTGACAGCGGTAGTAGTGACAAAGCGAAAGCAACACCATCGCGATCGTCCGCATTTGCTCAGTGCCAAAAACTACTGGATTGCTTGGACCAATGGAATTTGAATCGACACGAAGCTCACACTCACTATACCATGCTCTGTGCTGTTCACGAATCGGAATGGGAGGCAGCGGCGGATTTGTTTCGACAACAGTTCGAAGCAGGCTTGGTACCCAACCAGACGGTCAGTGTCACTTCACCTGTGGGACTCTTGTCCATTGTCCGGGCCGCCCAACAAAGCAACACGGCAGTAGTGGAACCCGTAATGGATGCCGTGTTACATCATTTGGCACTCACATCGCCTTCGGATCAGGATAATTGTACGTGAGCTTAGCGTGCTTGATAAGTTGGTTTGCCTTATTCTTTTTTGCATTGGAAATATACTAACGTACTTTTTATTCTGTTTCATCGTACGCAGATGTCTTGGCGGCAGGAACAGCACTGGGATTTGCTGGTGAATCAGAGGCACTAGTGCATTATATGGAAAACAGTTACAATGCCTCCAGCTTGGGTCAGTCATTGGTAGCGGCTGCCATGCACGCTTGTATACTTTGTCAGCGCCCCGACGAAGCGCTCCGAGTCTACCGCACTATGCTCGACGGAAATTTAGCCATTTCGTCGGAGTTTCACTGGGGAGGAGGACAGCATCAAGTATTACCTCTCTGTCGCGATTTAGCCATGCGCGCTATGGGCGAGGCTGGGTACGAGAATGTGAGTACGGAGGCCCTGGCGCTGCTGAGACAAACATTGGCGGACGAATTAGCAGTGAGCGATGAAGCTCTGATTGGAGTTTTTGGGGCGTGTGAACATGATTCAAACTGGCAAGGCGCCATGGATGCACTATTCCTATTACTGGATGACGCTAGTCAGACCTTGCATATTGTACAGGGAGGTGAATTGAATATTCCAGACGTTCCCGATCTACAAATGAAGGGTGAAATTAAAGGAAGTGCCTGCTCTTTGGAACGCACTAAGGTGGTGTCGTCGGTTATGAGAACCTGCAATGCCTCTCAACACCACGGACTTGCCATTTTGAGCTACTTGCTGGTAGACGCAACTTCTCCTGGGTCTCCCCTAGCCGGAAAAGATGTCAAAGGGCCAGAAAACTTGCTGAGCTATGGACCCATAGAGCAAACTTTTCTGCCCTTTCTTGCAACAGAGAACTACGACCCAGAGCTCCTGTGTGCACTCATGACTTCCTTGTGCAGAGTGGAGTGCTACTATGAGGCGCAATCTATGGTTGATATTGTCATCAACGAAAAGACGAAGGAAGGTGTCTCGGAATCTCACATTGATGATTTATACGCCGATGCTCAACGAATCAAAGAATATTCCCTCTCGTCCTGTGTGGCTGAGCACCACAACGAACGACGATGGGATAGCGCTCATCGCCACATTCACAGGATTGTTAAGGCCATCCAGATTGCAAAATCGCAGAAAACTCCCTTGGCGCAAGATCAACTCGAAATACTAAGCTCAGCTTTGGGTGCCGCTGTTCGTTCATGCACCTTTGCTAGGCAACCCGAAGCAGGAATAGTTTTTTCCGAGTACGTCAAGATGGAACTTTCACGGCTCCAACCAAAGCCGGAAAAGCAGTCGATTTTTCGCGATTCTTCTGCCGATGCCCCAGATCGCAATCTTCTCCTGAGCGACACACTGTTATCCGAAGAAATGAAGGCCTACCAAGCATCCCATAAATTCGACGTTGCCATGGATTTCTTTCGATCACATGTAGAAACTGATGATGGTACACTCATTCAGTGGACCCAAAGCTGCAACGCAGCCATGTCCATCTTGGCGGAGCAAGACCAGTTGGAGGACGCTGGTGCCTTGTATCAACGCTTGCTTTCCGCTAGCTCTGACCATATCATACCAGATAGCATGATTGTAGCAGCAACAAATTACGCTCGCGCCGGTCGATGGACCGAAGTGAGCGATGTGTATCACATGGCAGTCGCGAAGGGTTTCGTTTCGGAAACGCTGGCTATTTTGGCGATGGAGGCAGTCGTCAAGCTTGACATGACTGGAAAGTTGCCGTTGTTGCGAGAAATCATAAATGATGTATCTCAATCGTCAGGAAGTAGTCCCATGGTTTGGATGGAAGACCACTATTTCCAACTTAAGTATCAGTTGGGATTTCAAGATGTCCGCCTCCTCATGTGGTGGAACGATCCGACAACGTGTCACCTCGACGAGCTCCAATTTGCCATCGAAGTATTTGAAAAGAAATTGGAAGAAGGTTTACGACCAAAGAATCAAGCTCTTCGTGTAATTGTTGCCAATGCGCAAGCGTTTGGGGAAGGGTATATACCCGATGGCAAGACTGGAATTGGTCGCGTTCCACGTGACAGGGAGAGTTGGTTGAAGCTCTTGCATCGTGTTCTCGGCGCGTCACACGAACTGGATCATGATCCTAGGTTTATCGACGAGGCTGCCAAGGCCCTCAAGAATTTGGGATGCGACGAGGAATGTCTGGAATATGTCGAGGCTGCCATGGATCGCGGTGTCCGCCTCCAGAGGGCGGCCTTGGTGAGTGCTGTCGAAGCAGGCAATACTACTGATATGGAGGATAGAACCTTTCCCTTTCGACTACTGTTAGCATAGCTACAGTACACATGATAATATTATTTTTGCAATCTGCACTGAATAGTACCTGGTAGGTTTTCCTCATTAGAATTAGGGCTCACGTTAAATGACAACACGAGCGAACGCTACCGCGTTCTCTCGACTATGCCAGCTCTCTAGGGCTACGTTCGGCTAGGTAGGGTGGTTTGGAGAAACTCGGCAATTTACTAGGGCCGACCTT
>Ga0210036_1003398_pt1 | contig 15658 bp, 10 predicted proteins | sample CryGeymeta201515_FD_185469 | JGI IMG/M metagenome (GOLD analysis project Ga0210036, IMG submission 185469) | Groundwater microbial communities from Crystal Geyser aquifers in Utah, USA - Crystal Geyser metaG 2015-15 (SPAdes) (version 2) | ecosystem: Environmental > Aquatic > Deep subsurface >...
GTTGGTTTTCTCAGGACCAGATTTGATTTATTGCTGGGCTACAATGTGATGTGATCCCTATCTCCAAGACTTGGATATATGAATCAAGGGGACCAAATTAAGCCCAGGTGGACTACGTCAGTTTACCTTGTCTCCTATTAGGGACTATGATAGGACTCAGGAGTTAGGTCTCTCTTTATTAGGTCGTGTGCCTATGCCTGCTTCCTATCCACACAGAGACACTAGTCTAGTTTACTCCTATTATCATAATATTCATATTTACTCTTTACGTTTCCACACTAGCTTTTTACGCTTTTCCAATGCGCGAGGCAGCCGCAAGGTAGTAGAGTAGCTACTGTAATTACTGCCTACTACTAGCTACTGGTAGGATGTACCCTGCTGGCTGGCTATTCAGAGCGAGCAAAAAAAAGCAATATAGCGTGATTCGTGTTATTAGTTACAAACTACCTCAACTACTAACTAAAAAGCCATCGACCAAGATAAACATATTTAAAGTGCCTTTTGCTTCTGATTACTTGTTGTGGTGTTTTGCTGACGTCGGTAAAGAAAGACAGCCATCAACAAGGCGGCCAATGGAGCCAAGGAAGCTCCAACCACAAATTCCATGCTATAGAAAGCGCCCAACGTAGCAAAGATGGGGACGCCCATCACGATTTGGATAAGCGTGTTTTGACGAAGTGCAAATTCTGCGATGTCCTTGCCTAGGCGCAAGTAACTCATGATTCCAGCGTCTCCGTCCACGTTGCGAATGGACTCCGGGTGACTGGGACAGTAGTTGGAAGTAACGCCCAAACAGTACATGCGGAGGGGCGACAACCACAAGTGGACAAGGAAGTCTTCAGTTAACCAAAACTTGAGAAGCGGGTGCTGCTGAATGGGCGCATAGTCTCCCATGGACACATAGGTGGACGCTTGGAGGTTGTTCACAAGGATCTTTCCCGAGGGCGTCAAGGGCATAAAGAGACCTTGTTTCGAAACGATAGATGTCTCGGAGACAGTGCCAGACGAGAGCCTATCATCCTTTTTCACTTGGTCGGCGCGGACTGTATTTCCGTTGGCATAAACCAGGTGGTTCGGAGTGAGCGTCAATGACTCCTTCGACGAGGACTTGAGTTTCACGAAGTCGGCCTTGGCCGTCTCGTGGAAGTGACCGAAGCTGTAAATAGGTTCGTACTTGTTAGCAGCGAAGTCGGTCAAGACGTTGTCGCCGACGCGAAGATCCTTCATAGCAACCGTGCCGTGACCCTTCACTTGCACCGTGTCACTCCCCGAGAAGCAACCACCACCACTTGATTGGTCTTCGGTGGGGCAACCACATTGCACGCGCAAGTTGGTGTACGAGTCGGCCTTGACAATAAATTCGAAGCCTTGGTCGCCGCTGGTGTTTTCAGCTGAAAGGGTGTCGCCACAGTTCATATTGGTATTGGAAGCATCCGCATTGGCTTCGTTTTGATTACCTGGGGGGCCGTATCCAATGAACAACTGCAAATTCGCTGCATTGTCGCATAGCACTTGGCATTTAGCCACATTACCCTTTTCGACAACAATGTCCGAATTACCTCGAGATTGGTCCAGCGCCACACCGGTACCATAATCAAAATTGACCACATCGCAAGCAGCCAGGCGGCGGCGAACTTGCTGCTGGACGTCAAAGTCAGTGCTGGCGTTTGCCACGGAGACAAACAAAATGGAGGCGGGAAGGAACAGCTTCATTATAAATCAAGAAATTGTTTGATATCGTTTTATTGGAAAACTATCGTTTTTATGTGATGCAATTTTGCAGATTAATGGTGGACTTTCAATGACCCATCACCCATCATCGTCATGCTGGTTTGCAAAAAGTGAAGCAGGTTTGCCAAAAATTGTGCAGTCCTGCATGACCATCTCTTCTCAGTACCTGGTATCAATGGTACTCTGTTCCTTTTGCAGTAGTTTAGTCGTATAATGACCCTTCTATCTGTCCTTCTGAATTTCAAATCCTTCGCCGAAAATCAAATGGACGTGTCTAGTAGTACTATTGTAATTACAACAATACATTAAAGAACTACCAAACCCGGTACGAATACTACGTCTACTAGACTACTGCTGGTAAACGCATTTTCTTGGTATCCTCCCGAAATTCTCTTCTTGACCAAGTGTTCAAAATGTTTTGATGACTCTCTAGTTTTGCCTGGACTTCTTCTTCAGTGCTTCTTCGCACACGAGAAGTCGAACAACTACTGTACCTGGTACCAGGTACATTGGGACTTCATCATTTCCTGTCTTCACCGATCTATTAAATCTTACGACAATGGTTATTACGATGTGTGCGTCGCGCACCTCCGTAATAACTACTGTACACTACTACTCGGGATAACTACCTGGTACCAGTGCTACTAGTCTACAGTACACGAATCAAGTGACAGTACTCCGAGTAGTGCTACCTCTACTAGTAGGTACCTGGTATTGGTACAGGTACTCTACTAGTAATAGAATATTATCATTTACTACTACTACTACTACCACTAGTACTACTACTACCAACCACTACTACTACTACTGCTAGTAGCTACGTAGCTACTCTACTACTACTCTACTACTCTACTACCAGGTACCTACTCTACTACCACCAGGTACTACTCTACTACTACTCTACTACTACTCTACTACTACTCTACTACTACTCTACTACTACTCTACTACTACTCTACTACTACTCTCTACTACAGTACCTGGTACTCGAGTACTACTCTACTACTACTCTACTACTACTCTACTACTACTCTACTACTACTCTACTACTACTCTACTACTACTCTACTACTACTCTACTACTACTCTACTACTACTACTCTACTACTACTACTCTACTACTACTCTACTACTACTACTCTACTACTACTACTCTACTACTACTCTACTACTACTCTACTCTCTACTAGCAAGCTGGAGTAGCTAGCTAGAGAGTACCACTCGATTGGTACTACTACTAGCTAGTGGCTATTCCAATACCGGTAGCTACCACCCCTCTACTAGCTAGACCCACTAGCTTAGTAGACCCTAGTAGTAGTACTAATTACTGTAATATCATCTTGATCTGCTACCAGGTACTACTCCTATCAGTTAGTCGACTACTACTAGCTACTACTACTACTCTAGAGTAGCTAGGAATAGTAGTACTAGAATCACTCAGAACGTTTTACCGCAATGTCAAATTTAATAGCTAGCCTAAAATTCGATGACACTCATAATAGCATACAAATGGAGCGCAAGCCTAAAGTACTAGTGGGCTTGTATTTTGAAGTTCATACTTGTTGATGCCATGGCCAACCAGAATAAGAAGTAGCATTGTAAAGATTTTTGGCAATCCAGCAACAGCAGCAGTCAGATGTCGGAACTAGAACCGTCGCCGATGCTTTATTAATCCTCGGCGTCGATGCAGTGATCACATTGGAAACAACTTGCTTACTAACATACTCGTGTAGGATAAATTAGACGTAAGACCTAGCTAGTCTAGCTAGTAGTACTATACTGTACTAGTAACAAACTGTAGAGTCCTGAATTGATGAGTACGGTAGACTGGTAGGTCCCATCGGCCGAGAGGTCTTGCTGACCCCAATCGCCCACCAGTACTACTACTAGTAGTCTAGCTAGTACCTGGTACATGGACCACCAGGTTGCTAGAGTACTACTTCTCTAGACGAGCTGCTACTAGACGAGTATTACTACTGACTACTCTACTAGTAGAGCAAGTAGAGTAGTACTACTGTAGTAGCTACTAGTAGTAGTACTCGGAGTAGTAGACTACTATTGCACGGGCAAATGTGGTTCTGTCGAGGAATTGCGAAGAAATTAGTAATATCAAATTTTGTACTTTATTTTAATTAAGAAGTGTTGTTGACATCACAGCAAGCACAAACATAACCCAGATCACCGAAAGTCTTTCATAATAAAATAGCTGCGGTGACGGATAATGTTATTAACCTGTCTACTGTTATACAAACTACCTTTCATACTAACCTCCAAAGCAAACTACATACCAAGCCCACTGGAAAATCGGGAAGCTTTTCCCGCAAACATTGAAAATGTCAGCTCTGAGATATTCCAATCCCTTTTGGACTACTCTGAAACACGACATTCATGATCGATGCGAACAACTCTACCGCAAGTGTCTGCGAGCGATTAAACCGTTTCGGTATTGGAATTTTCTAAGCCTTCTCCGAATTGCTCATGCTGGTTTGCATGTTCAAGGGTATGTGATGTTCTGCTGTACCAATCGGATTTTGGGCCAAGGCCTGCTGAGTTGGAGAAGCATTATCTGGCTGCGACGATGGCCGGCGAACCTTCAGGAGGCATCCATCCAAGCAGCATGGTTTTGGTATACCTATCGCTTTTTTACAGTCGGTTCTGGCTTTCCCTTTTACGTTGTCCGGCACCCTTCTCGTTGCCAGCAGACCGGGAGGCATTTGGGATTCCTTGGTACCCAGGTCCATCCAGCCCTGTATTGGGGATTTTTTAGCATCTATAAAATTGTATGGTCGAGTTTGCAGGCTGTGACGGTGGCCAATTGGATCACCGATCCATTTACACAGCACTCGAACAGCCGTCTTGTTCCTAAAAACTTCACGTGTCCGTCTTGGGCCCAGCGAGAGCGTGTTCTCAGATTGGAGAATCTTCGCTATCAAGGCCAGCTGGCGGGAATTCGAGATGATTTGAATGATGAACAAAACCAAAAATCAATTCGAGCACTCCGGATTGAGAATCGATGGGTGGCTTTAGGAAACACGGGTGCCGCCATTCAAGATGTCATTGACGAAGCTCGCGATTTAAACCTGCTGCGACCGCATCAAGTGATTTCTTGCTTTCAAAATTTTGCACGGAGTCTGCCACTACTAGAAGAGGTATGTATCAGCATGTCCTTATCTCTACCAGTGTTGGCGTTGGGGCAATTAATAGAGATGGCTCCCAATTTAAAATATATTAAATTGGACGGTGTTGCCCTTTCCGTTCACAATTTGGAAAATGATTTAATGGAATTTAGTTGGCAGCTGCACGGAATGCCATCAGCCCGTTGTGCAAGCAACAATAACAGTGATCCGAATGCTGCCATGCAGCTTGCTTTTGGAAACGACAGATCAACGAATAACTGCTTGCGAATGCCACCATCCACACCACAGCCACACCCGTCGTCTGTAACGTTGTCGAGACGCCCTTCTCGTCTGCTACCATTGGAAACATTGATCATGGAACATTGTCGGCTGGAAAACGACGAGCCCGATCCGCAAATGCGAACACGATATAGTATGGACCTACTCTTGAACCCTGCTATTCTTACAGCCTTGACACCTCCCACAAACCTCATGTTGAAACACTTGACACTGTGGGTGAAATGCCAGCGCATCTCAGCATTAGAACTAGCAGCTATATTGAGTGCAAATACAACGCTGGAATCGTTGGACTTGCAGTTGATTCTAGACAGAAGTGTTGAAATTGAGGAAGAAATGGACGACCACGAGGAACCCCATGATTGGGTGGTATTACCGTTGGCGCAAACGTTTCAGTACAACAATCGATCTTTGCGGAGGCTGCGATTGCAATTGGCCACTGGATTGGTCGAAGACGGCACCAGTGAAAATGCCTTGATTCGCATGATGCAAGCCAACGAAACTCTTCGATCGATCGATATGTGGCGATCCGATACTCAGCGTCGAATTCGAATTACAGAAGTGGAGTTTTATCTTCATTTGAACAACTTGAATCGACGAAAATATCGCCAGGAGGACAGCATCAGTCGTTCTGAGTGGGTTGCGATGCTGGTTCAAGAACGAAACAATGTAGCAGTATCCTTTTACATGCTTTCGTTGAATCCATCGTCCCTCTTGGGTCGCGTTTTATAAGTAATGCTACAATTGTGTTTCTTTTTCTTTTCATGAATGGATTTTCGTGCAACCTTTGATAAGCATGATCAATTTTTTTTACATTTCCCTGCTATGAAAAGTGCAGTCTTAAATTACTACTCCTACAATCATATTTCGGGGGTACTAGGATGATTATCTTGACTTGCTCCAACCTGCCAATCTATTAGGATTCCTCCTCGTTTGCTTCTCGGACCTTAATTCCCATACTCCTGGCCGTTCCTTCCACAGATCTCGCAATTCCATCCAACGGTAGATGCCACCGCATTCCGTCTTGTTGCTTCATTTTGGCAATCTCGTAAACAACCTCTGGTGTAATATAGCCTGACGGACTCTCAATATTAGGATCCGATGGTCCCTTTTGATTGTGAATACCGAGAGATCGACGTATGAGATACGCTGTGGGAGGTGAATTCACCGCAAAAGTAAAGGATCGATCCGACATTGCCGCCAACTTGACCGTGACAGGGACATCCTTTTCGTACATGCTCTCCGTCTTGTCGTTGAACTGCTTGCAAAACTCCGCCATGTTGATTCCTAGGGGACCAAGTGCCTGACCAATGGCTGGACCAGGCCTAGCATTGCCCGCCGGGACTCTTAACCGAACGTATCGCACAAGAGACATGTTGTTTGTAATTTGTAATGGACGGTTGACGTGGCTACTACAACTAACTGCAACTTTAGCTTTGAAGTGTTCAATAAATATTCTGAAAAGACCCTTGGATGCGTTGCCAGTAGACTTAGTAGATGATAGACTATTAGATGTTAGAGTACTAGTAGTCCATTAGCTATCTGAAGCGTATGAATTATTTATTTTATTATTGTGTCCGTTTATTATGAATTAATTTATTTTATTACTCTATTCGTTGCCTCGAGGCTCTCGATGGATGACGAAGGATGCAGTTTGGTTTGGTCAGTCAGTCCGCCGCTCCGAACGTATGTGAAATCAGGGTTATGTAGGGAAAGCCAACAAATATTTTATGATGATCAAAGATAAATACTCGGGCTGGTTGATAATAGCACGGCGAGTGTAAGGTATGGGGGATGCAAGGAAAGCAGTCCTGTCGTGCAATAAAATTGCAATGCAACAAACTTTAAATTCGGAATCCGAAAAGGCGCATCACGTTCGCAATGAAATCGCGTTCGCTTTCGATCAATCGAACCAAGATGTCGGCGATCAATGTATCGTTCTTGTCGATGATGGCCGATTGGCCAGCCTTGCGCAGCATAGAGAAAAATGTGGCGGCTTCGGCGTACATATCCAGCAGACGGCGATGGCTACGATCCAAAAATCCGTTGTATTCATCGGGCAAGATAGAGCCTTTAGCAGCAGAAACAATGATGGCATATTCGGCCATTGCCTGCAGACAGCGACGATTGCTACGTTCCAACATTGCGTCGAGTTCACCGTGGAACAATGGAGTTTCCTATGAAGGGGGATGTTGGGAACAGAACAGAGTTAGCAAAAGCCGTTGGCCATCATGGTTGACAAAGCAACAAAACAAACGAACAAACAATCTTACGGTGACTCCATCGTTGTTGATACGATTGATTTTGAAAGCCTCCAAAACGACACGAGAAGGGGCTGGTGGCGCCTGTTTGCGGACGGAACGCTTGACGGTACCGTTGGAAGTAGCAATGGATGTTGGTGCCTGTTTGCGGACGGAACGCTTGACGGTACCTTTGGAATTAGCCATGGCTGGTGGCGCGCCGTTGTTATCGTTGAAGTTCATTTTGGCTGCGTTTGCTTTGGCTCGACGAATTCGCTGGTTGACGTTTTTAAGCTTACGTTGGTAATCTCGTTTAGCGATCGGTGAAAGTTTACGGGTCTCTGCCTTCGTTAGCTTAACAAATTCAGTCGACGACTTATTGTTCATGAAGTTGTTGTTTGAATTGAGATTGTTTGCGGAAATAATAATGAGAATAATGAGGCTTTGAATGAGGATTATGAGCTTTGCGCAATTCGGTTTGCGCCATCACTCTGAAAACATTTTTTTCTTGCTGCATTCGGAGTCGCACCATTTGGACTTTCAATTTGAAATCACAGTGGAGGCTTTATGCGGTCAAACATGAAGCATGAAAACATTGCCTTGCTTTTCGTGGGTTGATGATTTTCATTATTTAATATTTGATTTTCATTTTGAAACTTGAAACTACCTCCGATAGATTCTTGAATGAAAGCTTGGCGGAGATGTATGATGTATGCTGATGATCAAGAGAAAATTAGGTTTAAAAAAAAATTCAATTTGAAAGTACCATATTATGCACAGTAGAAAGAAGTTACCACCACCGGTCTGTTGTTCGCCCACCGGTCTGTTGGTCGCCCACAGGTTCGTCGCCCACCTGGTCTTTGTTTTTGTTGGTCGCCCAAAGGTCTTTTTGTCACCCCCCACCCACTGGTCTTTTCTTTTTGTCGCCCAGCAAACTCGAGATGTATTCCTCGATTTTGATGCAAATAATAATTACTCTAACAAATTCCACAAACTACCACTCGTAATATGAACAGAGACAAGCGTGAACGTGAAGGAAATTTACCTATTTCTCTTCATGTAGCGGACGGTACAGACAATTAGCAATGGAGGCAGCCCCCGTTGTCAAAAGTAGGATAAATATTTCCAGTAGTCTAGTATTTATTGTCATGTATTTTAGCAATAGTTTTAAAATTTATTAGCTTTTCGCTGATTTTCAACACCCTTAGAATACTCCGAAGGCGGCTTGGATGGCTTGATCCGAGTCGTTGGAGAAAATCTCGCCCTTTTTGGCAAGGGAAAGCTAAGGTTACGAAGACGATTATTTTACCGTTCAAATTCCTGCTGGTTGTGCAAGGGTTTCGTTATCATGTACCTTTCTTTTCCTTCCTGTTCGGCAACAAGTGAAAATCACTCCTATCAATGCTGCGTCCGGCTTCCAAGTGTTGAATGTCTCTTAACAAGTGAACGAAATTAGGGGAGGAAAACCTGAAGTCACCACGGCGACAAAGCTGATGTGGAAAATCCTACTGCTTCTACAAGCCCTTCGCTATTATTACTTCTGGTTTTCTTGCCGGATGAAAAATGGATCCCAGAAGTCGAAAAATGGATCCCAGATGTTTACCACGATTGCTTCCTAATGTTAGAGAATTATTTACTAGTGCTTTAAGGCAGGACAACCCAATTAGTAATAAGTTTGCATTTTATGAAGAAAGATAAAGAACATGTACAACTTCTTTACCAACGTATATTTTATGAACGAAGTACCTGGTAATCCGAGAAGCATTCACTGCTTCTTTCACCATAGCGCCTTGACAGAATAGTACTGCGCCTGCAATTCACAAGAATTGAATTCTTGAAAGTCACTTGCGTTTGTGCCCCAATCATAGTCAAAAAATGAAACCGACACGGCTTCATTTGAATGGTCAATGAGGGACTGGAGTTTTTCCTTTTTTTCACCACGCAAATATTCTGAAACCTTGGCTGCAAGATTGTCTTGCGAGTTGCCAAAGTCAGCAATGTACCAAGAGAGAATCTTGCTTAGATAGAGTTTGCGATTCTTAACGTCCACTAAGCAGTTCCCATCGTCTTCGGAAAAGGCCTGGGCGACAATGCGTAGCTCTTCCTCGATACCATTAGCGGTGAAGCTTTTGACGGGTGGACAAGACTTTGCTCCGCAATTCAATGCGAAATGAATACGTTCGTCCACTTCTTCTGGTTTCAATGCAAATCCATACCGGGGATCGTTGCCCTTCAATGGTTTGCTCATCGCGTAGGGAGCTCGACGATTTCCGCGGAGGATGCCATTCTCCAGATCCTGGCAGGATGAATAAAACATGAATGTTTAGAGGTTTGTGAGGTCAAAAAGACGCGGAGTGAAAACAAGCAAACGATGAATGAATACGTAGTCCAGTGACAAACGTACCTGAAAGCTGTAGAGGTGGCCGCCAATATTAAATTTAACGCCAGTAAAAAAGAAGGCCCGACTCACATTGCTGGTAGGGATACCAACCTTGATGAAGGCATATTTGATCATGATGTTGTAAAGATTGATACAAAATGCCAGCTTTTCATTGCGTTCCAAGAGAGCCAAGTCTACTCTTTGGATTTCGCAAACACCTTCCTCGAAGACTGGAAACAATTCATGGCTTTTAGCTGCCTTATAGTCGACGTCACCCTGGTCATTTGTGACGGCCGATTCCACCTTGCCCAACAATTTCTTGAGACGTGTCGCCAATGCCACTGGATCTTCCATGGGTCCTTCTGGTGATTGCAAATCCCAAACACGGTACGAGTTCAAGACATCGGGACATTGATGACACTGTAAACGAAAGTAATAGTCTTTGGTGTTGCTAAAATCATGCTCGTGCACCACATGATGGAGCAGCTGGCGCTGTTCCAATCGTCGTCCCAGTGCTACCGCATCTTCTTTTGTGCAATCGTAGTGCTTCATGAGAGCATCGACACAGGCCGCACCTGTGAAACAATTGCGATAAATCTTGAGTTTGTAAGGCAATTTCGCGTGTGGAAGAGCTTCTTTGAGACGTTCCATGACATCCAATACACTGCCCTGGGATCCCTCTGGTAAAAAGATTTTATCGCTCTCGGGACGGGGTGGAGCTGCCTTGGGTAACAATGGTGGCTCGGTAGAAATTCGAAACCGTTCGTCAGTAGGATCAGGATGGGAAGCAATTTCTGCCTGGTATATCTCGAGGGGCGTCTGGTCTTTCTTGGCAGCATCTTCTTCCCATTCTTTCATCACAGCAAGGACTTCATCTGCTCCACCGATGTGGCGGTCATTGAAAAAGAACTGAGGAACAGTGAGCCTGTCACTCAGGGACAGCATATCGTTTCGGCGATTGGGATGCGTGGTTAACGAAATTTCGGTGTAGGGAATGTTCCTCGCCTTCAAGGCACCCTTGGCTCGTTTGCAGTGAGGACATTCTTCCAGCGCAAAAACAGTGATTCGACCCATTATTATTTGTTTCTGCTGATGACCTTTTATCAGAATAGTACTTCAAAGATTTAGATGTATTTCCAATGTATTTTGTCTGTATTTTGTCTGTGCGTTGTGGTTGTGTGTTTTGTGTTTTATGAGACATCCAAGAAATTTGAATTCAAGCAAAATCCAAAAGGAGGGTTGATGATACCTGGTACCAGATACAGATACAATGCTCGAGCATGGTGCAGAGAGACATTGACGATTAGTTATCTCTCGGGCGGTCTTCACTGCGTCATCAGAGCTTCAATGGAAGCGCGCTTTAATCCATGCTCAAGCAGTTTTCAAAACACTTCTCAATCATTTTGGGCAAGTACGTTTGGTATGGTATGATAGAGTGGTGGTTAATGCGTACATCAACCGGGTGTCCCGGATGTGTCGCCCACCGTTTTTTTTAATTCACCCAGCGGTTGATTCTACTCCCACCACCGTTCTATTAGCACAAACACTTGTAACTCTACTACCTGGTAGTCTACTACCTCCCCTTCTTGTTAACCAGGTTACTGTAATTCAATGTATAACCATGAGGCAGTAGTACTCTGTGGATAACCAGTTAATAGACTAGTACAGTACTATGATAAATCACCAAGGTAGGGCTAGGTAGCTTGATTTTAACTACGTAAATAGTAAATATGCAGCTAAAGCTGTACGTGCATTTTAACTGGTTACCATTGTGTATCGCACTTGGCGCTGCTGGGGTGGGAGGGAGGACCCCACTTTGAATTGGAAACACAGCCTTTCGTAACTTTGGTCAAATTCTGTCTGCTGGTCAAAATCCTCGAGAATTTTTTTGAATAGTGATAACTACTTAAAGATTTAGAGCTTAACTTCTACTAGTACAACTTTCTAGTAATAATTATCCTGCAGATATTCATACCCCTACGACGGAATATTCTGGAGTATTGTACAGTACGAATAGCTTTGAACGCAAAAGCTCCTTTTTTCATTTTGGAATAAGCAGTTCGAGTAGGTACACCAGAACCTTAACACTGCTGCTTTGTTGCTTTCATGTTTCATGCTGTGCACTCCTCCATGTTCCATGACAACATTGCATGTTCGGATAGCTCTATTTTTAAATACTCCGAGAAGTCGACGACGAGCGAAAATACTAGAGACTGCCCAAAATGAATATAATATAGTTTCATAACACATATTTTGTACTCGTGTACGTACTCTATTTTACTTGGTCTGAGCAGCAACAGCTCCGATACGCTTCTTGATGGCTTCTTGGTCACCCAAATAATGTCCCTTCAGAGGTGCAATGGCATCGGGATGGGGAATGGGTTTCAAGTTCTCATCCAGTTCGTACACAAGAGGAACTCCTGTTGGAATGTTCAGTTCGGCAATGGTATCGGAACTGATATCATCCAAATGTTTGACCAAGGCACGGAGAGTATTTCCGTGGGCTGCAATCAAAAGCTTTTCGCCCTTTTTGATTTCGGGAGCAATCACAGCGTGCCACTCGACCAAGAAGCGATCCTCGGTAAGTTTCAAGGATTCCGTCAATGGAAGTTCATCAGGTGGTACATCAGCGTACATGGGGTCATTGCCGGGCCAATGCTCGGAGTTCTTGTCACACGGTGGAGGAGGGATGTCGTAGGAGCGTCTCCATTCCATGACCTTGTCTTTTCCGTGCTTATCAACAGTTTCCTGTTTGTTGAGTCCCTGAAGGGCACCTACCAGAGGTTGTTTGTTTTATTTTTCGCATTGATGAAGGAACATATTGTAAGCGATTAGATTATTTTATCAAATGCAAAATCGAATGAGTTTTATTTAGACACGCAATGCACAAATATTTAACAATATGCAGTAGACACAAAAATTGGACATACCGTAGTGACGCTCGTTCAATCTTTCAAATAAATAAATAAATAAAACAAAAGGAAATTGATGAGAAAATACATACATAAGAATTACTACTTTATTTGTTAATGATGTACGAAAAGAATGAGATCACTCACCTCCAAGTATTGACAATGGGAATGTACATGAGATCTATCTGTTCCAAGCACAGCCACAGAGTCTTAATGGCGCGCTTCAACGTTGACGTGTAGGCCTTGTCAAATTTATATCCAGCCTCCTTGATCAAACGTCCACCCTCGATGGCTTCTTTTTCGCCGGCTTCCGAGAGTGGACAATCGTGCCATCCGGTAAAACGATTCTCATCGTTCCAGGTAGACTCTCCGTGACGGATCAAGACCAGGGTATACTTCATGCAAAGCTCCGAATTGGAATTGCGTACTCGAGTGCTGTTTGTGTGGTGAGTACAGTATTGATTTTTTGGTGCGTGGATTGGATTTCATTTAAGTGTGAGAATGTTGGTATAGTATGGAGTTGTTGTTGTTGTTTTTGTGTGGCAGAAATGTAATATTCGATTTGATGGGGCCAAAATTAAAGATCGCAAGCAAGATAAAATAAGGTCATAAAAGTACATTGAGTTCAAAAGTCAATGGTGAGAGATTTTTGCACTTCAAAAAATCTGCAACGAAAACACAGAGAGAAATATAACTCGTATCGACAATGCTGATTTTTTACCTGACAGCGTTTCCAAGAAAGGATGTTTGAGGTGCAAACGCTGAGACAGCAGTCGCCAAGGCGACTAGGCGCAGGAAAGAGAGCATAAAGTTCATTTTTGTAAGAAATGCTCTTTCGTTAGTGATATTATACCGACTTTTTGTAAAAAAATAAAGAGTACCAGGTAGGTAGTCTAGTATTCGGGCTTCCTATTCGAACACAAAAAGTACAACATCGATCTTCGACGGTTGGTTTGACGGCGTATCTTTCGTTGTCCTTCGACATCATCTGATCTATCTCATTATTATTACTGTATTTATTTGTACGTAGGATATGAGTCGTTGGCGCTGTGTGACGTTTGCGTATTAATTATCTAAAAGAATGAATCTACAGGAAGGTTCGGGTTGCCTACGAAAACCAAACAAAGAAGATTTTTGTCCTCTCCTGGCTGGCATTAGTCTACTAGTACTGGTCTACTACAAACTAAAAATGCTTACTCCTATTTCCTATTTAAGCTCTATTGGCAATTCTAGCTACATGCAGGGTGGATATTGCCTGTGATTGCACATTTGTATTCGTTTTTAAGGTGCTGTTGTCTTTTTGATAGCAGGAACACTCTGCCATGAAGGTGTACAGGGGCAGGCAATATACCCAAACAAAAACAGAGCTAAATTAATGCCGCTCGCATAATAGCACTTTCTCTGGACACAACGAAATCACTTTTAACTTTCTCTCCCTGCAGTATTTCTTGAAAATTATATATCCTAAAATCATGTTATGTGCGGACTAAAGAAATTTTGTTGAGGCTGGGTATCGAGTTTGGTCGGGAATGTTAAAAAAAGTCAGCACACGCTTTTTTAGCTGCTTAGTATCGTCATTTTTCGTAACAGCTCCTCCTTCTTCTTCCATTTTTTTCTGTGGACCTTGTTCGTTCGGGTGTTGGCGTTCTACAACTGGAGGTGCCGCTGGATTTGGAGCTGCTGCTGCTGCTGCTGCTGCTGCTTGGGCTGCGGCTGCAACTGGGGTCGGCACAGATGACACTACGGGGGTTGGGCCTGGGGCTGCTGCTACTGCTGCTGGGGAAGTATTGCTGGCATTTTGTTCAAAAAAAGTTGAACCCTTAGTTGCAGGTTTAGCAGGTTCCACACTTAGTTCTTGGACAAATGTTTTCCTAGCCGCCGCTAATTTCTCTACGGACTGATCAATCTCTCGCAGCGCTTTGAGTACTTCTTCATCCAGGTGGTTCATTTCATCCGTAGCCACTTCAAAGGCAGAAACAACCTTGCTTGTCAAATCATCATCTGTGTTGGAGCTTCTCATCAAGCCAGTTCTAATCCGGTAATCCGACAACACATGAAAAGGTAAGGCAGACAACCAAGCTGCGCTGGGAGCGACGACCAAGATGAAGATCACCTGCAACCTAACAAAGCTGGATAAATACTGCATTATTAAAGTTCAACCGTTAGACCGGACAGTTACACAATCACTCTCTGTTTAATCTCCAATAACTTCTGTCGTTGTTTGATAATTTTTTGATGGGGAAATCGACGAATGAGGCTTGCGTAAGCTGCTCGGAGTGTACTACAGTAAACAACCAAATACAGTTGTCTAGTACCAGGTACCCTGGTACCTGGTATCAGGGATTTCTAGGAATCAGGCTAACGAGGATATATAGGGCTCAGGCTACCAGTACTTTTATTACTCTACTAGTAGTAGTCGACTGCTGTACTAGTCTAGCTACTACCTGGAAAAGACAGTAGTATGAACAAATGTACTATTTTCCAGGATACTCAAGATTTTCAATTAGGAGCATTTTGAAAAATATTTAGGAGCGTTTTAGGATTGTTTCAATTAGGAGATTTTAGGAGCATTTCATTCTTGATTAGGAGCATTTCATTTTCAATTAGGAGCCTTTTGTTCTTGTTCTCCTAGATATTAAGTAGCATAATTAGGAGCATTTGATTTTAATTAGGAGCGTTTGATTTTCAATTAGCAGTGTTTGCTCTTTGTCACAACCCCTAAACGCTCCTAAATAGGAGCGTTTTAGGAGCATTATAAAAAAATTAGGAGCGTTTGAAATGCTCCTAATTAGGAGCATTTTAATTATGGCTCTCTACTACCTTTTCTTCCTGGTAGACTAGAGTAATTTTTGATATTCGCCAACCACTCTAGCCAGTGGGTGGCCTATCCAAGTTTTATTTGTGTGCTACTGATAAATATTTAGCTTACTATTTTAGAAGTAGAGTACTAAAAATTTGTATAGTCATATCTTAAGTTGGGAC
>Ga0210036_1003399_pt1 | contig 15658 bp, 12 predicted proteins | sample CryGeymeta201515_FD_185469 | JGI IMG/M metagenome (GOLD analysis project Ga0210036, IMG submission 185469) | Groundwater microbial communities from Crystal Geyser aquifers in Utah, USA - Crystal Geyser metaG 2015-15 (SPAdes) (version 2) | ecosystem: Environmental > Aquatic > Deep subsurface >...
TTATTGTTTGTGTAGTCTCACTGGACTTAGCGATTTTGCCATGTTGGGTGTGCCTCCTGTAGAACTTAGTAATAACCCTACATAGTCTCCTTTATGGTCCTCTGAAAGACCTGGTATTATCCTAGTACTCTACAACTGTACTCAAGCTAGTACCAGTAAGTAAAATAGCACCCAACTGTTACTTGCAGGCAAAACACTCGTTAGGGTTAGAGACATCAAAAACTGCCATAAAAACTCCTCTACAGTTCCAAACTTTTCCCAACAAAATCTCATAATATTACATAGTAATAAAATATAATGTAACGTAACGCAATGTCCTTTTACTTTGACGACTTTGATGATGTCGGAGGTGAAACACAAGGGACTCAGCAAAGCAGCCAAGGCTTGCCAGGCCTAGGAGAGGAGCAAGAGTTTTTATGTGCCAATTGTGGAGGCAGAGAATCGTACGAGGAAAATGGTCTCCTGGTCTGTGCCAATTGTTTTACGCAGTCCCAAGAACGGGTCTACGAAAAGGATACAACGATGGCATTTGAAGACATCATGGCGGTTGCAGCACGAACTAAGGGTGGTCGTTTGGTTGCGTCAGAATTGAACAAGAAGAAGAAAACCACAGGCGCTCACTCGAATCAAAAAGTCAAACAGCCTCTGGAAGAATTGGACAAGTCCAAACCTCTTCCGGACTTGAAAATGTGCATCCATGGTTTTACTGAAGTCTTGAAAGCCGGAGTCGAGAGACTATGTTGTCTCATGGGACTAGGCCCTGGCGAAAAACGAGTCTTGATGGAATCTGTGAAGAAGCTTTGGATGACCTATTTGAGAGCCTGGAGTGATGCTGCAGAAACCTACGGACCCAAATACCCTGACATTAGATTCTCATTGAGAGATTACTTCATATCAGGTGCAGTTCGATCAAGAATCATGCGGGTTTTATCGTACAGGGCTGCTCAGAAAGCCAAAGAACAACTCGCCGAGCAAGAGGACAAGTTAGGAAATGATGCTGACAGTGACGATGATGACGACGATGGTGACGACGACGATGGTGACGGCGACGATGGTGACGACGATGGTGACGACGATGGTGACGACGATGATTCCACGGTAGCAGCCAGTGGGTCCCAGCAGCTCGCATCTTATCCAAATGAGCATATGAAGGGTGACAACGATCTTCGAAAACAAGCAACGTTGCCACCAATTTTGCACGAAAGTAGTAACTATAATACCAATAGTGCAGCTCTGCCAAACATCCAGCAACCATCACGCAAACGAAAACGAGGGTTCCGAAATCTTAACGATTTGCTTAGAAGGGGTATTGCCAAAAGCCACACCGTTATGAATCGAGAGACAGCTGCACTTTGTCTGTATCCTTCTATGGACCTGGTGGCTGCCATTCTGTGGTTTGCAATTGCTCGGATTGGCATTCTACCTGGTCAACTTGTCAATTGGATTGCCAATGGGACGCTGCCATTGATGAATGCCTTCGAACGAATGCTGACAAAAGACGACCAGGAATCCTTGCTTTTTTTGTGCACATTTTTCAGAATGGCGAGGCCTCCAAAACCTACCAAAATCGAGAAATTAGCTGCCTTGCTTAGTGTTGTCTGTGGCATGAAAGAATCAAAAGAGGTGCCACAACACTGGGGCCTTGTAAGGATCATTGAAAATACCGATGGGCCTACCGAACGAATACGGAAAGTTGTCGATCGTCTCCGGTTTGTATCCGTTAAAAATGTCCCTTTAATGATAGGGCAGTTAGTAGCTGACTTGAGACTCGGACAACGGGTTCTTGATATTGCTCTATCGCTGGTTGGTACCAAACCCTTGGGAAGGGTAACTGATCCGTGGCTGCCAAGACCATTATCAAGAACAGACCCAGAGAGAGTTTCCACTCCAGAATATGCACTGGCTGTTATTGTGGTGGCCTGTAAGATGTGTCCCGACTGGGAAACTTGGTCGTACGTAAAAGCATCCCCCGTAGGAGACAAGTCGGACAGCAGTCCTAAGCAACGATTTGCTCCTTGGAACGTAGAACAATTCAGTTTGCTCAACGACGGAGATGTTTCGGATTATCTCGACTTTTACGAGGACATTATTCTTGTCAGAAAGGATAAGCAAAATGATCCAGGTACCATACAAGGATTCTCCAGACTCTTGGACAAGGCTTGCGAGAGGAAGAAGAAGGAAGCAGTCAAAGGCGATGAATTACCCGCTGATAACCTCTTAAACTCACAGGATACCGATGATGAGACCGATAATGCAGCACAGAACGAGGAGGAAAGCATTAGCGTACAGCAGATTTTGCCTAGGACGTCAAACGAAAAGCATAGAGACTTGTTGAGCCGCCACCCTCGCAATTTGATTCCCTATTTGAGCTACCCCAATAGAGGACAGCATACCCGAGTAAAGCAGGCAAACCTGCCATTGACTCCCGAGCCCTTTCATGGGTTTTATGTAAGACTGATTGAATATGTGTCTTACAAGGTTCGCGTCCACCCCCATCGAATTCATGAAATTGTTTCGTTCATCGATGAAGAAATTGTAGAGCTCTGTGAAAAGGGAGAGTTTAAAGATCCCGAGATTTCCAGAGAATTCAAACTACATAAGGGAAGGCAGGCACGCGCCAGAAGTCGGGAGGAGAGGGAGAATCCGAACTGGGCGACCTTGGCCTTGCGAGAAATGGAGCTACAGGCACTACAAGAGAAGACTGAGACGGAACACGAAAGTGTCGAGAAGAAGCAACGTTTGAAGGAATTAAAGCAGCACTTTCAGGAATTGAAAAGTGCCAAAGCCAGAGAAATTGCTGGCATGAAGGCCAGAGAAGAATCCGGTGAAGAGCTACGGCCATTAGCCGCCTTTTCGTTACCAGACGCGGGAACTGAAGATGAAGATTCCTGGGAAGAATTTGATGGTCAAACAGCCGAGGTCTAACAAAATTTACAAATCCTTACTTGCTTGCATTTTATTCAATGATTGACTGCTTTTTAAAATATTGAGAAAGAAAGAGGAATGCTGACAAAATCTGAATTATTTCCTCAACCTGCAGTCAATAGCGTTCCTTTGGGTGGCTGAGTAGCTTCTGCTTCTTAGGCGGCAGTTTTACTCTTAATAGCCTTCAAAATATCAGCGGAAACTTCATCAGGTTTCCTGTTGCCATCAATGAATACACTAATTTCTGTGTAGCTATCCTTTACTGCATCTACATTGGCATGGAACTGTTGCAGACGAACTTTGACCTTTTCTTCTGTATCATCGCTGCGCTGCTCGAGTCTAGCACGAACTTCTTCATTCTCAGGTGGCGAAAATGTCATATGGTAAATTTTTCCGGTTTCAGGATCCGTTCGACGGCCAACGACGCGCTCCACCAGCACTTCATCGGGAACATTCAAAAACAAAAAGCAATCTGCTTTTACACCTGCATCTTCCAATGCTTTAGCCTGCACCTGGGTACGGGGAAATCCATCTAGCAACCATCCTTGGCTGGTGCAATCATCCTCATTTAATCGTTCTTTGACCTGTCCACAATAAAAAAAGTCGCTACAAAGTGAGCCAACGATTATTCAAACTTATCTGAGAAAATCCAAAAAGATCGACACGGTTTCTGTGCATCTCCAACGAGAAATTCTAACTTACAACTCCAATAATAACTTCATCGGGAACCAATTTTCCACTGTCCATATACTCCTTGGCAGTTTTTCCAACTTCCGTTTGGGCCGCAACGGCAGCTCTCAGCATATCACCCGTCGACAAGTGAACCACGCCAAATTCTTTTTTAATAATCTCGCATTGAGTTCCCTTCCCACTGGCGGGAGCTCCTGCAATAATTATTTTCATTGCCTCTTCCGCGAAAAGTCGAGTATTGGATAAACGGCTGTTAGAATGTGTATTGCTGATGCTGTCCATGTAGGTGGCTACGCTATTCCAAGGCGAGATTGTTGTGACCTTGGCTTGTTGCCTTTGGGTTGCTACCGGGGCAAAGGCTGAGACGCACGTTGCCAAAAATGCCAGGAGTACTATCGGGTATAGACGGTCAATCATGTTGGACTCAATTTGCTTATCTTATGTTTCAAAATGTAGTGCACAAGTAATAGTCAGTGAGTAGCAGTTATAATGAGACGCATCAGCAGTCAGCAGTCTGCAGCGTGAGGAAGAGTCTGTGTGGATCATAAAAAAATAATTTTGAATGAGTTGTTTGTAATTATCGGAAGGAAGTAAATACGTATGCGTCAGCAACTTGAGAAAGGGTCCGAGTTACAATTATTGAATAGAGTACCTGGAAGAAACAGTAGTATGACAAGTATTTAATTAGGAGCATTTGGGTTTTCATTTAGGAGCATTTAGTTTTCATTTTTGGCAATTAGGAGCGTTTCCTTGCAATTAGGAGCATTTTGAGGAGAGTTGCAATTAGGAGCGTTTGATTTTTAATTAGGAGCGTTTGATTTGGAATTAGGAGCATTTGATTTGCCATTAGGAGCATTAAAAATTTGTTTTCTAGCTATTATCTCTTTGATCTAGGAGCATTTTTTTAATTACTAGGAGCATTTGTTTTCCAATTAGGAGCGTTTGATATGGAAATAGGAGCATTTGCTTTGACAATTAGGAGCATTTCCTCTTTAATTAGGAGCGTTTGCCAATTAGGAGCATTTCAATATTTTGAGTACTCCTTAAAAATCTTCTATTTCATTGTTGAGTACAGAATACTAGATAGTACCGTCTCTTCCTGGTACTCACAAAAGTAGTCTACTTTTCCAAAAATCATTCATCAGTTTTCTCTACGAGTAGACTAGGTCTACGCTAGACTCTAGCTAGAGACCTCGCCTAGTAGACTGGTAGCTACATAATGCAATTTTTTTGTGGTAAATAATCCGACAGTGAAGAACACAAGTAGCGATCTGCATTGAAGACTGTGTGATAAGGTAATATTAGGAAGGTCCACTCCACTATTCAAGCAAAATACCCCATCAACCCAAATTTGATCAAGAATTTTACCCGATGTTGTTATAATGCTTGTAATGGGAAAAAACTTAGTAAAATGAATATAATTTAGTGATTGTATTGGGCTCCTACTTGCTAGTTTATGCATTCCTTAAAATACTGGTTGCTACTATCTGATCTAATTTTTCTGGCTGTCCGCGTTTTTCGAAGCTTTCTCGAAAGCTCAATTTACTGTGCGTGCACCTGTTCTTTTCTTTTTTTCACCGCTGGGTGATGAACTAAAAATCTTACAAATTCTTTCGCCAGATATCATATTGAATATCAATGTCTATTTGATTCGAAGCTGTTCTGCTGCAATTCCTTTCAAAGCACTCTTTAATTTGGAACCCAACTCTGCCTTGACGGCTTCCAGTAATTCTGCTTCATCAGTTGTTTTACTTTGAAGATCGTTGCGCAATCCCTCCACAACTTGCGTGTACAGTTCATTCTCCACTCCTAATTCTATCAAGACGTTTTTCAGTCGATCTAACACTGGTGCTGCATCTGATCCGCCCGCTGCTTGGGCCTTGTTAAAATCATCAATGCTCTTTAATTTCGCTACTTCACCTGCTGCTTCCCGCAGATCGGTACCACCCAGGAACTGAGGTTGATCTTCTTTCTCTTCCGAACAAGTTCCCTTTTGACATCCAGGAATATTTTGAAAATCATCCCAATCGTACGCCTTTTTCTGGGGACAGCAGCTCCAAAATTTGGCAGTCTCGTGAAAGACGGGAGGTTTGGAATGATAGGAGCATTCTGGATACGGTCCACCGGGAGGAAATCGTTTCTTGCAGCCAAAATGAGTACAGGCCACCGTGTTGGACAATTCGGCCTTTCGTTTTTCGGCTTCGGCCGTCCTCGCGGCTTGAATGTCTGCCAGCGATTGTGCGGGTCCGTGCTTCACGTAGACGTCAGCACGATCGGAAATCACGTCCAGTACGACAGCATCCGATGCCAGATCGACGAGTTTGCTCATCCCGGTACGATCATCATGTTCTCGTATGGAGAGATGCAGCTCTTGTTCGTTGAGTGGATTGGCCGTACCCAAAATGTCGTTACCGTTGTACGTCTCGACAAACTGTCCAATTAATTTGGACGTGGGTCCCGATTTCCAGCTCTTGGGAAGCGTAATCTTTAACGACTTGTGCAACACTGTATCATCGTTATCTTCGTAGTGAAGGAGTACTTTCATGTTGCTGTAATGATTGTTGTAATACTTGTTCTGGTGGATGTAATAATAGTAATGACTGAACTAGTCTACTGTACTGAATAAGAATGGATTGTGTGGCCCCGTGAATATGATTGCAAGACGTGCGTTTGTTCGTTGAAGAGCGACACGAAAAAAAAAGGCATAAAAAGTGCAGATATTTGTGAGCAAGTGAGAGAGTGGAGTTATCATGAAATCGAAGATTGTAACCCGAACTCTCAAACCAAAAGTCGGATGTACAAGTACTGTTTTCATAACAGTCAAAATTTTGTATGTTTAAATACTTGCTACTTGCACGTAGTGTTGAGTCGTACAAAGAGCCTGGGCGGACTCGGAGAAAGAAATAATAATAATACACTCATCATTCCTATTATTACTCATACAATCCTTTGTTGCTATTCCGAGTTCTCTAGCTGGGGGTGGTACTATTAATCACGAGTATTAGAGTAGCTATCTACTGTAGTAGACTACAATTATTAGAGAAATCCAATAACCATCAAAAGGACACTTTGAAAGTTCTTTTATCCCAGCATGAGAAAGCAGCAACAGCAGCAGCAGCAGCAGCATTTGGAGGCCGTCTCGACAACCTCTTTATCACAGTCTTCATTGGAGGAGGATCGAGACAACCCATACAACAACAGCCAGAGAATATCCTCGTTGGATCGAGTAAATGATGTACTGGATCGTAACAATAGTAACCACACTCCTACTCATACTCGCACTCAACGACAACGACGACAGCAACGACAACCGCCGAGCGACGTTGCCATTGCCTTGGCGAACAAGGCGTTTCATTTGCCCGGAAACAATTACTTTGCTGATTGGTGTCAATATATGGTCAACAATCATTTGCTGTTGGGCATGTGTTGCCGACATCGGGACCATCCCATTAGCACAAGAATGAGAGCACTCAATTTCTTGGGATCGGCACTGTTTGGACTCATGATGACCAATCTCATCTGGTTGGGATATATTTATTACGACGAAGATCCAGATTCAGTGGTCTTTCGAATTTCGTTCCAAGGATCAGTACGAGATCATGATATGGTAGCCCAAGGGATGGACAACAACGTGACCTTAGTGGACACGATGGTGGTCAATGCTACCAGGAACGATGGTAACGGTCCCGCATTTGAAATATTTTTGCCGGGAGGACCCGAGGACGAACAAACGGCACAAGTCATTGGCGAGTCACTGCAAGTGACGACGGGGATGATCCTGCTTTGGACTGTGGGAGGATCAGCGCACGCCATTTACGATAGTGTCGTGTGGTATGCTGCCACATGCGTCTGCTGCACGCGATGCAAATCACTGGGATGCATGCAAAGGATGGGACGAGGACTGATTGCCTTGATAGTTCTATTGATTGCGGTCGTAGCCAGTTTTGCGGTGGTTTTAAGAGCAACGTTGCTATCGCACGAAGAAATTGATGCGTCAGCGTTAAGCAGTGCTGGACTGGTAGATGATGCCATTCACGTGGGTGATTTTATCGCGGAAGGACATGGACTGGGGGCCTTTGAATTTGTCACTGGGTACTTTGTGGAATTTTTGCTGGCGCTCTTTGTGTACTACCCGCTTTTTGCGACTCTGGTATTTACGGGATCTCTGAACTGGTTCGGATGCTACAAAGTTGCATGGTTGGGAGGACGCCCCTACCAAGTTGAACAAGAGGCAAGGCGAAATGCAAACGCAGTCGCCAACAGCAGAAATTTTATTCATCGCAGTCAAAGCAAGCGACAGCTGAGGTAGCCTGAAGCTACAGCAGCTGGTCGATCGATTTCGTTCCGCTGTGACAATTATTAGCATTCGAACGTCGCAAAGTAAATTCAATTGTTATACCTAAAATCAATAATTGCACTGTATCTTTTTGTACACACGTGCTTAGTAGCTGTGCTACCCTGTCGGCATCTACTCTCGGCGCAGTAGGTCTCCTAGTTATCCATCCTTCAAAGCGATTTGACCCGCACCTCTCAAGAGTGTACTACTAGACCTAGTACTATCTGCTCCGGAAGTAGCAGCTAATAACAACAACTACTAGTGGTAACTACTACTCGTAGTAGCTAGAGTCCACTCTACGCTACTACTGTAGCTAGTAGCTACTCGGAGTAGCTAGCTACTGGGTATTAGGCTACTGCTATCTACTCTATTAGTAGAATACTAGCTAGAGTAGGTCTACTACTCGGAGTAGTACCTACTACTAAGTAGCCAGGTTGTGCATGAATCTTGCGGGATTGAAGACGATTTTTTATCACTATTTTTTATTTTTTGTGCGTGATGAAAAAGAATCAATCGAGACGAAGACGAGAAAAGATTTTCGTGCACCGCTCTGCGTCTGCCTGTGTTGGCGAAAGACTCTGTTTACTACTACTTTGTCTCGACAAGTAAGACAACTAAACAGACAGATGAATGAATCAGCGGATGATGTTATCGTTACTGAAAGGGTCCGCAACGTTGTGAAATGGCCGACCGACACAGTGGACATTGATCACAACTGCTCCACTGCTCATTCTGCTAGCGACAACAACACCTTCTCTGACTATCCTCATACCATCATTATCTTCTTTCCGGGCAACCCAGGCTTGGCGGGATGGTATGTTCCTAGTCTACAGTATTTGGTCCAACAGTGCGGGAAGGGTTTCGCGGCGCGTGCCATTTCCTACGCAGGACACGGTACTTCTGACGATATTGCCGACGTTGAAAAATGGCAGTCGAGAAAGAAGGAACGGGATACGGACATTCCCTTTACAGTAGACGGCCAAATTGTGCACAAATCTGCCTACATGGACATGCTGGATGCCGATATGAAGGAACGGGCCAAGTCTATGGGATTGTCCAATCCTAAACCTCCACGGTATATTTTCATGGCACACTCGATTGGGTGTCATATGATACAGCGGCTGTTAGTACTGAGACCGGATATTCTGCGACGAACGGACCTCGTCCTCTACATCACACCTTTCAATCGAATGAAGTCGGATAGGTGGAGCGAATTTTTGTTGTTTCGTGCCTCGAGCATGCCGGACTTTGCCATCAATCATGCACAAGGTCTCATGCGACTTTTATCATCGTTCCCGGTACACGTATTGGATACCTTGATCAAGGGAGACATCAAGTGTGATAAAGGTCGAAAGATTACCGTAGATCTACTCCAGCAGCCTCATTTTGGTCGCAATTTCTTTGAACTTGGAACGGAAGAGGTTCGAGATTTGCCAGAAATTATAGATGCCTGTGCTTTTCGAGTCATTGGCAAACACTGTCCAACTTGTATTCTGTACGTGGGCAACGATAAATGGGCTCGAGAATTTCATATTTCTGATATTAAGGAATTGCAAGCCAGAGGAGTGATTCCCAAGAACATCCATACCACGCACCTTCCCCAACTTGTCCATGATTACATAGTAAGGCCCGAAATGGTGACTCATGTAGATGAATTCTGCTTGGACGCAATCCAAGAGCACGTTCTGCAAGCAAGGAAACAACCCCAGTCAAGGCTTTAGTTGCTCTTTGTACAGAACTTACTTGGCTCTGCAGAAATAAAGGAAACAGCGATGAATTTTCTAATTGGTTTTCTCCTCGTGCATAATATCTACTCAAATCGTATTATTTATTATTTAAAGCTGTTCTACTAGAAAAAATAATATTTATGACGTTCACATTTAAATTTGCAAGAGACACTTCAAAACTACAGGGAAATGATTTAGACCTCGATTTCGTTAATAATTTCCATTTCCAAGTGCTTCTTGGGAGCGGGTGCGAGTGGCTGGGCCTGCTTTGGAAGAGGAGGACTGATGGCCGTCTCGGGGCCGACAGTATTGTACTTGTCAAAAGCGGGCTTTTCGTAGGAACCATCCAAAACTTTTCCTTCGTTGCCGAGAGGGTCGATGGAACTCTTTCGATCCATAATGTAGAAGATTCGACCGGCACTCGCTTCGACTTCTTTGGTATCAGCAAGATCTTGAAAGGCAGATCCAAGTCCAAACATACCAAAAAGGAGAGCAAAGTTACTAATCAAAAAGTCTTCGAGTGTGAATTTACCAGGATAGTGCACAAGAAGATAACCACCCCACCAGAATTGAAGGGCATTGACCCACTGTTGAATAAACATGGACAGACCACTTGTGAATCCACTGTTGAAAGACTGCATAACATAATTTGGGTCGGACTTCAACAGCGCTTCCTTGTAGTTTTCAAACCGGCGCTGCTCTAAAGTTAGAGCGGATACAGTACGCATATTCAAAAGAGTTTCGACAATGATTCCACCGGGACTGTTCAACTCGTCCTGGCCGCCTTCCTTCTGGTCTTCTCCGAGCACTTTTTTCATTTCCATAGAGGCTCCGAAGGCCATCAGAGGCACACAAGTCAATGCCAAAAGGGCAAATGGCCACATGTAAATGAAGGATAGGACAAGTCCCGTAACCACAGATGAGAGGGCGACCAAGGCGGAGCGAATGGGAACACCCGAGAACGAGTGAATGCGCGCTGCATCATCTTGCAACTCGGATGTAATCTTGCCGACGGAATGCTGGTCAAAGTACCCGATTTCCTGACGGATCAAAGAGGTGAAGGCATCGTTACGGACACGGCGGCTCAGCCGTTCGCTGGCTCTTCCGAATCCGAAAAACATGATTGTAAATCCAATCAAACAGTTTACCATTAGACCAGCCCACATGGCTCCAACCTCGAATGATCTTTGCTGCATGTCATCGGCAAAGTCCGACCAGTAGTCTTCGCATGTGTCGAAACCTAGTGCCGTAGCATTCGCTTCGTTTCCGCAGAAAGCGACTCTGCCGAAGAGAAGATCGATCGTTTGAGCAAACAAAATACCCCAAACAGGAAAGACACCGCCTGCCATGATTGCTCCGACGGATCCGATCATCATATAGCTGACATCCGGAGAAGCCAATTGCCTGGCACGCTTAGAGTCGAAGGCTTTTTTCTCTTCTTCTTCCTCTTCGTGTATCTTCTTTTCTTCCTCCTCCTTATCCTCTTCGTCGTCTTCGACTTTATCATCCTTCTTTTGCTTGGCAAGAAGGCTTTCGAGGGTGGCGCCACGCTTTTGAGATTCTACGAGTCGCTTGTACCTTCCATGCTTCTTCTTGAGAAGCTCTGCTGGTGAACCATACTCGACCACTTTACCATCAGCAATAAAAGCTATCTTATCAGCGCGGGCAACAGTCGAAAGCCTGTGTGCAATAACCAGCGTAGTATGATCCCGCGACTCCATCAATCTATTCAAGGCAGCTTGGACAATAGCCTCCGATTCGCTGTCTAGTGCACTCGTCGCCTCGTCCAATATTAACACCTTCGGCTTCTTCACAAGAGCTCGTGCAATCGCGATCCGTTGCTTTTGTCCTCCAGAGAGTTGTCCACCTCGCTCTCCAACTTTAGAAAGCAGAACAAAAATAGGGTAATGTGAGCATTCGAACATAACAGAGGATAAAATGGCTCTTCGAGCGTGTTGAGCTTACCAGAAGTATCATAACCGTTCGCAAAACTTTCGATGAAAGTGTGTGCGTTGGCCTGTCTCGCTGCCTCTTCAATATCGGCTCGTGTGGCATCCGGTGCTCCGTAGGCAATATTCTTAGCAATGCTTTCATTGAACAACGTGGGTTCCTGACCTACGTATCCAATTTGATCTCTATACCAATGAACATTAAGCGACTTCAAATCATGGCCCTGATACTCGACGGATCCAGATGCTGGATCATAGAATCTTTCGATCATGGCAACAGTGGTTGACTTTCCGCCTCCACTGCAAATATAGAGAATAATAGACTGTGTTAATTAATCGTCTGCAATGCGCACTATGAATCCACTAACTATCGGACTTACCTAGGTCCCACGAGGGCAACAGTCTCGCCCACATTTATGGACATGCTGAAATTGTCAAAAATCTTTTTCTTAGGTCTCGTTGGGTAGGCAAAGGTGACATTCTTGAATTGAAGATGAGGGACTCCGGTTTTTGACGAAATCATACCAGGATCTTCAACATTCTCGTCACTGTCCAAATTGGCAAGACTACCAGAACTGCTATTACGCGAAGAATTAAGAGAACTGTTATCTCCTCCTCCCTCCTGTTTTTCGACAAGGTTACGATAGTAACCAGTCTCGGCTTCAAGTAATTCCTCGTGAGTTCCTGTTTCGACAATTTGACCCTTGACAATAACAGCAATAATATCTGCGTTTCTGATGGTGCTCAGTCTGTGGGCAATGGTGACGGTGGTCAAGCTGCGATGAGACAAAACGTTGTCGATTGCATCCTGTACCACTAGTTCCGATTCGCTATCGAGTGCCGATGTAGCTTCGTCAAGAAGAAGGAGGCTGGGATTGCCAACAAGCACACGAGCAATGGCAATGCGTTGTTTCTGTCCGCCAGACAACTGGGAACCCTTGTCACCAACTTGTGTATCATAACCGTGTGGGAAGCTCATGATAAAGTCATGTGCATTCGCCATCTTGGCAGCAGATTCTATTTCCTCCTGACTTGCTTCGGGATTCCCATATCGAATGTTGCCTGCGATAGTGGTGGCGAAAAGTGTTGGCTCTTGTCCAACATACCCAATGATGGATCGAAGATATGAAACATTGAGATCCTTGATATTGATGCCGTCCAACTCAATACTTCCGCTGGTGGGATCGTAAAATCGCTCGAGCATGGACACGATTGTGCTCTTGCCGCCTCCGCTTGGTCCAACGAGCGCAATGCTCTTTCCGGCAGGAACGCTTACAGATAGTCCTCGGAGAATGGGATCATTGGGGCGGGTTGGGTACGAGAACTTGACATCCTTAAATTCCAACTTTCCTTCAATTTTCTCAGGTTTGAGACCGCCTTTCGAAAAGGCGTCAATTTCGTACTTTGGAAGGATGGCTTTGATAATTTTGCCATCCGCAGTTTCACTCTTCTTGTCTCCGCCATCTCCGTTCGCGATAGTATTATGAGTAGACTGGTTTAAATCCTCCTCCACTTCTTCAGGGGTTTTATAAACAATCTCTTCTGGGGTTCCCGGTTTACGGTTGATTGCTTTCAGGGCATTGTATGCCGCAGTCCTTGCTTCCGCAAAGGCTTCAGTACAGTTTCCGACTTGAGAAACACCCTGAGCAGCAAACATAATTCCTGTGTACGAATAGGGTGATGGTGTGTGAGTTCGCTGTTGGCGTGTTTTGAAGAGGTTGACATTGGAAGACCAAACAGAATCGAAACGTACCAAGCATGGCCCCGAAGACGTCAGCTCCGGATGAATCGCAAGTAAAGTTACCGGTAACACCTCCACTAGGATCGCATCCTGTTGAGTCAATGTCTTTGTAAAGCAAAGAAGAACCGTAGAGAACCAAAACACAGTAGAGAACCATAAAGGATCCCAACATTCCTCCATTCGCCAAACCTTCCTTAATGGTTACCAGACAAGCTTGCACAAAGGCATCTTCCGTGGCGTCGGTATATTGGCGAATCATTTCGGGAATGGCGTTCAGGGCAAAAACAGTTCGAATGGCGGATACTGTGGTGTAAGCAACGCTTGCTGCTTTTCCGTAGTACTTGGCCCCTCGGGCAGATTTGGTCTGGTTCAGAGTGACCACTTGCAGGGCCACGAGCGAAACCACGGGAAGAAAGGCACAGACCAAAAGGGCAACTCTCCAACTGGCGTAAAATCCAAAAATGAGACCTCCAATTCCTGTAACGCAAAATTCAATTCCATTCCCAAACTTTCTTCCAATACCACGTTGGTACTTCACGGCGCTGGGTCCCAGAGACGAGGCAATGGCAGATACGTCGTTTACATCGTAAAAGGCGGCGTCCTGACGCAACAGTGCTTGAAACCACTGCAAACGGAGGGACTGGGCTGCATGCTTGGCAGCCATTTCCAGAAAGAATGTCTGACATGCTGCCATGACCAAGGCGTACGATCCAACCGCCATAAACAAAAAGGCAAGATTTCGAATATTTTCCATGGCTTTGTCTCCTTCTGTTGCGGCCGAAATATCGGTAAAAGAAGTAGAAAACAGCCAAGCCAAACCAGGATACACCAGACCGTTACCAATTCCTCCCAACACTCCCAAACAAAAGAGGACGGTCGTTTTTGTACCACATCCGAAAACAAAACTGAGCGTCTCGCTGAAGCTGGCGGCAGGGCTGGATAGAGCCTTGGCCTTTTCCTTTGCCGACTTTTCTTCGGACATAGCGTAAGATCGTTTAATCAAGAGACTGTAAATAAAATGGGCAACCGAGGCAGATGCGCTGTGGAAAAAGAATAAGAGAAAGTTAATGGGTGTTGGATAACTACTACTACTAGAGACTCGTCTACTAGTACTGTAATAAGTTTTCTCTCTGATGATTCAGCCCACCAAAGCGAGGAATGACGTTCATCTCTTCAAACTTCACCGAGTACATTGCCTGGGATAGTCGAATGACGGTGAGACATCAAAATGAATAGTTTGAAAATAGTTTTGGCTGCATTTGTTTCTCGTTGGAATTCTGCCACATCTCATGGATGAGTCGTGGCATTCCTGGGAATTCAATTGTGGATGGTTTAATAAATCGGGTTTGTTTGAAAAGGTTTTGCCAGTGCGTGCCAACAGGAACATACGATCTAGCTAGTACCACTAGGGCATTCCTTACTACTACTCTACTCTGACAGGTTTGTGCTACTTGTAGACCTAGAATATTAGTCTACCGCAGTAGATCTAATAGTAATTGTTGCCGCAGCTTTGGGCAAACTATAATGGAACTGGCGGGGGCTAGTTACTACTACCAGGTAATAGTAGCTACAGTAGCTCAGTTAAAGTCGGAGGCGCCTGAAACTGCATGTACTAACTCTTGATTTATTACAACGTTAACTACAGACATCATTCTCCTCAGTGAAATTTTATGCTTAACTACGTGTGCATACGGGTTATTATTTTATTCGATGAAGAGTGAAGGCAACAGCACAATTTGTCGGCATAATTCTAGGTACTAGGCAACAAAGAAAAGCAAAACTGCTTCGGAACAATTGGTTGAGCTTTACTGGACTCGTGGTGGTGCTTTTTGGTTGCAGGAACCGAAAAACGTTGTTTGGTAGGAGGAGTTGATGGTGATAGCTGTTCGCGTTTACTACTAGCTGCAAAAGATTTTTGCAATATCATTGATAACTTCGTACTTGCGCTCAGGAATTGTTTGCAAATCGCAAATCTAAATGGCTAAACTTTCTACCGAGTATACGTAGCTAAGCTACTCGTGGTGACTACTAGTAGCAGGCCACTATTCGGTAGAGTAGTACCGTTGAGAGGGAGCGCTGAAAGGGTGGAAGGAGGGATGCTTACAATTCCAACAGAATACTAGTAGTAATAATCATATTGTGAAGTCTACTACAAATAATTATTAGTAGATCCTATCCTCCTCCATGGAGGGTGTGGTCCGGTTGTGATCAACTATGTCACCCTTCGGGGTGCCAATGGTTGCCTTCGGGTGACCTTGGCGCCCTGCGGGCGCCATAGTTGTGATCCCCG
>Ga0210036_1003402_pt1 | contig 15655 bp, 16 predicted proteins | sample CryGeymeta201515_FD_185469 | JGI IMG/M metagenome (GOLD analysis project Ga0210036, IMG submission 185469) | Groundwater microbial communities from Crystal Geyser aquifers in Utah, USA - Crystal Geyser metaG 2015-15 (SPAdes) (version 2) | ecosystem: Environmental > Aquatic > Deep subsurface >...
TTTAAAAATGAGCGGTGCCGGCGGAGTCTTGTTAAATCATGCCGAAAATCAGTTAAATTTAGAAACAATTAAAACCACGCTTGTTTGTTGCCGCCAGGCGGGCTTAAAAATTTTGCTGTTAGCGGCAAGTTTAGAACAAATTAATCAATTCAATTTATTAAAGCCGGACTATATCGGTTTTGAAGACCCGCAGTTAATCGGCGGGCCAATCGCCATGATCGATGCCCGCTTTGATTTAGTCAAGCAGGCGGCGGCTGCGGCCCAAGCGCCTTTAATTGTCGGCGGGGGAATTAGGACTACTGACAATGTAAGAAAATCATTGCTTGCCGGTGGGAAAGGAGTTTTAGTCGCCTCGGAATTTGCTAAAAGCTCTCATCCCCGGCAAACCCTGCAGGAATTAATACTGGGACTTGACCATTAGCACTCAAGCATTTATACTGCTAAACTATGGCTATTTTCTTAGAAAAAACCTTGCCTTTAGTTACTTTGCGCGAAGGGGTAGTTTTTCCTCATACCGAAGCCGTTTTAACCTTTGGCCGGCCTCAATCCAATGCCGGCATTGAAGCCAGCTTTCGGGCTGACCGCTTGATTGTTTTTGTCACGCAGAAAAATCCCAATGTGGTCGAACCTCGCTTGCAGGATATCTATTCCGTCGGTACTTTATGCAGCCTTGAAAGAATCTTAAAAACCGATGGTGAAATTAATGCCTTAGTTAAAGGTCTGACCCGCGTGCGGATTAAAGACCTGACTGCCAGCCACCCCTTTTTAGTCGCCACGGTGGAAGAACTAAGCGAAATCATTGAAGAATCTGACGAAGTGACCGCTTTAACCAAGCATATCGCCAATAATTTCAAACATGCGGTGAACATCGGCAAATCCGTTGATTTTTTAATGTTTATGCGGACAATGAGCGGCGTTTCGTCTTCGGAAATGGCCGATCAGGTCGCCGCCAGCCTGGACATCTCCACCGAAAAAAGACAGCTCTTGCTGGAAGTTTTAGAAGTTAAAAAACGCCTGGAGTTGGTTTCTCAACATTTATCCCGGGAGTTGAAAATTTTAGAAATTGAACGTTCAATTGATTCCAAAACTCAGAAAAAATTCGACAAGTCCATGCGCGAAACCGTTTTAAGGGAAAGAATTAGAACCATTCAAAAAGAATTAGGAGAAGGCGAAGAAGAAGACAATAAAGAAGTTACCGAGTATAAAGATAAGATTAACCAAGCGAAGATGCCGGCTGAAGTAAAAACCAAGGCTTTAAAGGAATTAAAGCGTCTCGCCGGTATGGGCAGTTTTAATCCCGAAGCCGGCTACATCCGCGCTTATCTGGATTGGCTTTGCGAACTGCCCTGGAGTTGTTCTTCTCCCAACAATGTTCAGATGTTAAAGGCAGAGGAAATTCTGGAAGCTGACCATTATGGTTTGGAAGAGGTTAAAGAGCGCATCACCGAATATTTAGCGGTCATGCAGTTAAAGAAAAAATATCAGAGCGCTGACAAAAAATACGCTGATGCGGTCACTGCGACCATTCTTTGTTTTGTTGGTCCTCCCGGAGTGGGTAAAACCTCTATTGGCCGGTCGATTGCCAAAGCCTTAAAGCGCCAATTCATTAAAGTTTCTTTAGGCGGCATTCGGGATGAAGCCGAAATCCGCGGCCACCGCCGCACTTACGTCGGTGCCCTGCCGGGCCGGATTATTCAGGGGATTAAAACTGCCAAAACCAATAACCCGGTGTTTATGCTGGATGAAATTGATAAAGTCGGTGCTGATTTTCGCGGTGACCCCTCTGCCGCCCTGCTGGAAGCTTTGGACCCGGAACAAAACAAAGATTTTTCCGATCACTACCTGGAAGTTCCTTTTGATTTATCTCAAGTAATGTTTATCACCACTGCTAATATTTTAGATACCATCCCGCCGGCTTTAAGAGACCGTTTGGAAGTCATTCATTTTTCCGGCTATACCGCCGCTGAAAAAGAAAAGATTGCCGTCAAATATTTGATCAATAAAACTCTTGCCGCCAACGGCTTGCCCAAATCGTTAGTTTCTTTTCCGGTTGCGGTCATCAAAAAAATTATTGACCGGTATACCCGGGAAGCCGGCGTCCGGAATTTAGAAAGAGAAATCAGTAAAGTTATGAGAAAAATTGCCAAAAAAATTGCCACCGGTAAACGCGGTCCTTTTAAGTTAACTCTGAAAAATTTAGGCGAATATCTTGGTCCGGAAAAGGTCACTCCTGTCTTAAAAGAGAAAAAAGATGATGTTGGGGTGGCCACCGGCCTGGCTTGGACTGAAGCCGGCGGCGATGTTTTATTTATCGAGGTCGTCGCCATTCCCGGCAAAGGCAGGATTACTTTAACCGGTCAGCTGGGTGAAGTGATGAAAGAGTCTGCCCAAGCGGCCTTTTCCTATGTCCGCTCCCGCTGGCAGGAATTGGGTTTAAAAAAAGATTTTTACCAATCAATTGACATTCACGTTCATGTGCCTGAAGGGGCCGTGCCCAAAGACGGTCCTTCGGCCGGCATCACTATTGCTACGGCCATTATTTCCGCTTTAACCAAGAAAAAAGTTAAAAAAACTGTCGCCATGACCGGGGAAATAACTCTGCGCGGCCGGGTCCTGGAAATCGGCGGTGTTAAGGAAAAAGTGATTGCCGCCCACCGGGCCGGCATTACCACCCTTATCCTGCCTTTGGCTGACAAAAAGTATCTGGAAAAAATTCCGGCCAATGTCCAAAAAGACATTCACTTTCACTTTGTTTCTCATCTCGACGAAGTCTTACCCCTTGCTTTTGTCTGATTCCTCAAAAATTATTTTATCGTCTTGCTTATTTTGTACATTACCCAGATCTTTGACCTCGGATAACAAAAAGCCATCGCAGATAATGCCCGATTTGGCAAAAATATTATTCAGCTCTTTTTTAATCTTTTCTTCGACTTGAGTCCGGTAAGCGGTTAACTGGGCCAAACTGATTTCAGAGAGAACGCTTCTTAACCGGCTTCGGGAGACCGGACGGACAATTTTTGAAATAAAATTTTCGCCGATGGTTTCCCAGAGTTCATTGGCCCGGCTTTTATCGATTTTAAATAAAATCGAGCCTTCAATCTGAATGTTTTTTCCGTCAGAAGTTTTGCCGGTAACCGCCTCGTCTCCCATGGCTTCTTTAGTGATGGTTAAATCAAAATCGTGCCGGATTAAATATTCCAGAATTTGCGCATTAAATAGTTTGGCTCTTTGCCAAAAGGGAATTTTCAAATGCAGTCCCGGCCCCCTGACTTTTTTTAGTACGCCCCTGCCTAAATCATGAATACAGGCCACATGTCCCGGCGGTACATTCACAAAAAATCCGCCCACTACCTCATCGGCTAAAAAAGACACTACCAATTTATCAAATTCCATTTATTCTTCCTTCTTTTCTTTATCCAGAATCAGGCTGTAAGCAACCTTTCTTAGCCTGCTTCTGGATTCATAATAAAGAATTTTTATTGCCTTAGCAAGCATTATACCAATACTAAACAGCAAAGTGGTAATCACAAACAGTTTTTTCCCGGCCGGCATAAAGGCAAAAAAGGTAAAGGCGGCGATCGGCAGGATAAACAAGGTGAGCAAATCCGCCCTGCCGGTCGGGAACGGGGAGAGTAAACCGGATAAAGCCTCAGCGGTGAAAATCACCACGGAGTTAACGATATTTAATTGCCAACTGGGGTGAGTTAAGTCAAACCGGCCGTTTAACCAGGTTAAGTTAAAATGTTCCGGATGCGGCGGCATCCATTTATAAATCAGATGAAAGTCCGCTCCTTCCAAGCCGGTAGTAAAGATCCGGTAAAGCATCAGCATCACCATTACTTGGAACAAGATATTAAATGTCGACATCAAGACAATCCGCCGGTTTCTTCTCATCAACTTTTTCATCTCTTCTTTTTCTTTTAACGGTTCTTTGGCATAGATTTTTTGAATTTCATTGATTTTTTCGGAGATATCATGCCGTTCCTTGGCGCCCCGTGAAGAAGAAATACTGATGGGTATCCATAAAATCCGGAACACAATCGTAAAAATGATCACTGCGTTGCCCATGTCCGTGTATTGGGGCACTGTTTGCCCCAAAAGCCAGTAAATCCCTACCAGTAAGTTAAAAAACGGCTGATAAATAAATTGCGTAAAAATCCCCATGTTATTATTGTATCAATTATAATGGTTAAGATGAAATCAATTCTTCATTTAACCGCCGAAGAGATAAAAACAGACGCCTTAAAATCAGATTTACCGGAATTATATGAACTGCAGAAGGTTTACGAAACCAATGCTTGGCATAACCACCAACAGGTTTTTACTCATACTTTAAATGTTTTTTCTTTCCTTAAAAAATATTCCCAAAACAATTTATTATTATGGGCAGGATTACTGCACGATATTGGCAAAAAAGACAGTATCCCTGACCATGTTTTAATCGGCGCCCGCAAGGCGGAAAAAATCTTAACCCGCCTGAAATTTTCCTCTAAAGATCGTGATTATATTGTGACCATCGTCAAGCTTCATGGTTTAACTACCGATTTAAATCAGGCGGAAAATTTGCGCCGCCGTTATCCGGAAATTTTTAACGACTTAATGATTTTTGGCTTAGCCGATACCCAGGGTTCTCACTTAAAGCAAAACAACCCGCGCGATTATCATCATCGCCTTAATTTTTATCTCTCCCACCTATCATCTACTTTGCCGATCGGCAGTCTAGATGAACGTTTCGGTAAAAATGTCTCAGGTTTTGGCGGACTCGCGGAACCTGGTCGGGATTAAATCCTATTCACTTTCACCTGATTATTATCTTATTAGTCAAGGATTTTGGTGTTGACTATGCCACTGCCAGGCGGTGCTGATAATTGTTTCCAGATCAGAATACTTTGGCCGCCAGCCTAAATCTTTCTGGATTTTAGTAGAGTCGGCTACCAACTCATTGGCATCTCCCGGCCGGCGCGGTGCCACTTTAACTTTAAGTTTTTTACCGCTGACTTTTTCTGCCATTTTGATCACTTCCAGATTAGAATAACCCCTGCCGGTGCCCACATTGTAAACATCGCTTTTATGGCCGGAAACCAGCGCTTCTAAAGCTAAAATGTGAGCCTTAGTCAAGTCCAAAACATGGATATAATCTCTGATGCAGGTGCCGTCTTTGGTCGGATAGTCATTACCAAAAAGAATAAATTCTTTATTCTCCAGGATTGCCTTAATGACATTCGGGATCAGATGGCTTTCCGGCTGATGGTTTTCGCCTGAATGTTCGGTCGCGCCGCAGGCATTAAAGTATCTTAAACTAATTGATTTAATATCGTCAGTCCGGTCATAAAATTCCAACAGCTGTTCGGTCATCCACTTGCTTTGCCCATACGGATTTTCCGGCAGCTTTCGGTCGTCTTCTTTAATCGGAATTCTAAGAGGATTGCCGTAAACACCCGCTGAAGAAGAAAAGATCAAATATTTTACTCCCGTGTTAACCATTGTGTGAATCAAATGCTGGGATCCAACCAGATTATTGTCAAAATACTTGGCCGGTTGTTCCATTGATTCGCCCATTTCAATAAAAGCGGCAAAGTGCATCACCGCCTCAATTTTTTCCTCTTTAATTACTTTTTCTAACAACTTGGTGTCTTGAATTTCCTGCCCGCTTTTTTTATCGTAAATTACCACCTGGTGATTATTCTTAATCAACTCTTGGGCAGTAATTGCCCCAATGTAGCCTTTACCTCCGGTGACTAATATTTTCATAAATTTTTCTTAATTTGCAGCCAGCCAAATAAGCCGCCGATAGTATCAAAACCGACATCCCTTAAAGTGCCTTCCCGTCCGGGCACAAATGTCTGATGCCATTCGTCCGATAAGGCAAATAAAACCACCGCCAACAAACTAAGTTTAAATGACTTATTTGTTCGCCATACCAGCCAATAAAAAATGGCATATTCGCCCACATGGCAGGATTTTTTAAAGATAAAATCAAGCCAGCTAAACGGCGCCGGCCGATTAATTGCCATACTGGAAAAGAAAAAAATCACTCCGCCCCACAAGATTACCGGCAGCCATAATATTAATTTTTCCTTCAACGTCATAAGCTTTTATTATACTTATTGCCTTTGACAAACACCACCCCGGTCGCGGCTAAAAGGCCTAAACCCAAGCCGATTAAAACAAGAGACAGGGTGAATGAATTTTTCTTTTTTTCTCCTAATACTTCACCTGACTCTGTAGTTTGACTTTCAGCACCTACAAGGTCCAACCTTGTAGTTTCATCTGGAGATGATGTAGCTGATTCACCTACAAGGTCCAACCTTGTAGGAATTGGGCTGGGGGATTTTGACGGTATTGGCGACGGTTTAAGTGTAGGGCTGGAACTCGATGATAAATCAATTGGTTGCATTATTGGGTTAACTTCATAATAATCTTCTAGATTAATTGTTTTTGTTTCACTCCAATTATTAAAATTATTTTTCTCTAACCTTATAGTATGAATACCAAAACCACAATCAACATAATTATTACACCTACAACCATCACAGAAAGTTAATATCTCAGGAGTATAGTGATGAATATAAATATTATCAACATAGATTAAAACACTCGAAAGCCCTTCACCATTTTCATCTTTTACTTCATTTATTTTATAAATACCATTTTTAGAAGAAGTCTTCGATGAAGAACTTGGCGACGGTGAAGGATTAAGATTCGACGACGGACTTGGTGATGGCGACGGGGGTGGAGTAGAAACATCGATAACCACAGGGGGTGAATCGTAATTTGTATCAGTTCCAACTTTTCTGATTCGGATTCTCAAGTTTTTAGTTCCTGATGTTGCATCTTCTTTAAATCTGGCCTTTAGTGTTACTGAAATTGTACCTTCAGTGCTTGAAGTAATCTGTGGCATATCAGACCATGCGTTATTCCAAGCTAGCCAAATCGATAAACCACTGTTGAATGTTTGGACTTCATAGTCGTTAAACCCCCCAAGCGATTTAATATAGTAATTTGTATTAGGATCTAACTGAGTTGATGTATATCCAATTTCCATCTCATAGCCTGCGATTGAACTTGAAGGATATGAATTGATCACAATAAGCGGTGCCGCTAAAGCCTTAGTCGCAAAACTTAAAAATAAAGCGCCCATCAGGGCGCTGACAACAATTTTTGTTGTTACTTTTTGGGCAGGCATAAGGTAACTTAATTCACCGTTACTCGATCAACTTGACTGATGGCGCTTAACGGATACTTATCAGTGAATTTAATATTAGCCGCTCCTTCCGGAAATGGATCGTTCATAATATATTCCCCGTTTTCTTTAGCCTTAATGACCAAAAAATGATCCGGCCCTCCATAAATACCCACAATGACCGGTCTGCCGGCATTCAGCTCATCATCAATATTACTTAAAGATGATCCCAACCTAGTTCTGGTGGTGGTAACCCCATTAACTGTCCAAGTTCCTTGTAACATATAAGCGGTACTGCCAAAGAATGGGCTAGAACTACCAGCAATATCTCCAGGGGTTAAAGATTTTCCGTAATGACTTGTAATCATTGCCATCGAAGTCACTAGGCAGCCATATTCAGCCATAGAACTATCAGAATTACCAATAAATTTATTTCCCCATTGGCTATCTCTTTGGTTGTAATAACAATCCCAGCCGTCGCATTTAGTTTGATTGCCTAAAATTGTCGCACCGCCTAAGCTGGAAATAAATCGGCTAAAAGCTGCTCTTTGTGATTGAGCCTCTGTAAGCAAAGCCTGATATCTTTTTTCGTCATTTTTTGTCACCTCTAACAATCTTTGTTTCTCTTGCCTTTGGCTGTTTAAAGCATTATTTTGTTCCGCCAACTTTTTTTTCAAATTTTCTGCCTGAGCTTGTTTTTCCTCCTCGATTTTTTTCTGCTCTTCATGCTGGTTTTTAGAATTTTGCATTTCCAGCAAAAGACTGCGGTCATTTTCCTGGACTGATTGTAAATATTTATTTCTTTCAAAAAAGTCTGACAATCCGCCTGAGGCAAAAACCATATAAATCGGTTTGAATAAACTGCGTTTATAAGCGGCTCCGATTCGTAAAACTAATAATTTAGAAATGTTATCTAAATTTTCATCCAGCCGGCTGATTTTTACCGACAAAACAGTGATTTCTTCCTCAAGTTTTTTTAGCTCTGCTTCTGTTTCTTTGATCTGACTTTCGGTTAAAGCGGTTTTATTATTTAAATAAGCAATTGTGCTAGTTAATGTTTGTTGCTGTCCTTGATTCTGATTGAGTAAGTCTTGAAGTTCATTTCCTCTTCTTTTCCAACACTCTGGGTCTTTTTCTTTATCTCCTGTACATTCTTCCAAGGCAATAGCTGGAAAGACAGCCATTACAAAAAATAAAACTAATGATAGTCCCAAGATTTTTTTCCACATGATTTTTTATTCTTTTAAGAATCTATGAGTTGCCAATAAGCCGCCGATGATGCCGATCATTATCCCCAAAAACAGTTCTCCGGCCAAAAGCAGCAACATCACTCCGAAGGAAATCGGCAGCAAAGGAATATCACCCAGCCACTCAGCTAAAAACGGGGTCGAGTAGAGCAGTAATAAATAACTTAAGCCCCAGGCCAGCAAACTCCCCGTCAATCCATAAATCATCGCCGTTAAAATAAACGGCTTTCTGATAAACCAATTAGTGGCGCCGATGAGTTTTAGAATCTCAATTTCCTCTTTCCGGCTGGCGATCTGCATCCCGATAATGACTAAAATTACCAGTACCGACTCCAGGGTTAAATAACCAATCACGCCGATTCCTACCTTTTTCACGCTGGAAATCCATCTGGATAGATTAGTGACAATATCTTCGTAATAAACGACTTCATCTACCCCTTCCTGGGTTTGCAAAATATTTTTTAACTCTTTCAGATCATTCAAGTCTTTTGCGGATATTTCGATCGAAGCGGGGAGAATATTGTAATCAACCAGCTCTAATAACAGGGGATTATCTTTATTTTTTTCCTTGTAAATCGCCTCTGCCTCTCTGGTAGAGACGTATCTGAACTCATTCACCTTGCCGGTTTTATCCAACTGCGCTTTAATATTGGCAATCTGAATATCGCTTAAATCCTGGCCCGGCTTGAAAAAAGCAATTACCTGCGGCGCTGATTCAAAATATTTTAATATTTTAACCGAGCCGATTGATAATAAACTGAAAACCGAAACTACCAATAAGGTTAAAGTCGTCACCATTACCGCGGTTAAATTTTGCCACGGGCTCCGCCTGATTTGAATAAAAGTTTTCTTCAAGATATTCATATTTTGTATTTTCCTTTAGCTTTATCGCTGACAACTTTTCCCTTGGATAAAGCAATCACTCTTTCGGCAAATTTGTTGACCAATTCCGCATTGTGAGTCGCTACCAAGACGGTAGTGCCGGACAAGTTAATTTCTTTAAAGAGTTTTAAGATTTCCCAAGCCGACTCCGGATCAAGGTTGCCGGTCGGCTCATCGGCCAGTAAAACTTCCGGTTTAGCCACAATTGCCCGGGCAATACCCACTCTTTGCAGTTCGCCTCCGGATAACTGTAAAGGGAAAAAACCACCCTTTTTCTCCAGGCCCACGTTCTTTAAAGTTTCAGCGACTCTTTTTTCTACTTCCTCTTCCTTTAAACCCGCCACCTCTAAACTTAAAGCAATATTCTCCTGCACTGTCCGGTCGGACAACAATTTAAAGTCCTGAAAACACATCGTTACCTGCCTTCTTAATAACGGTACTTCTTTATCTTCCATTTCGGCTAAATTTTTATCTTTAACAATTATCGTGCCTTCACTGGCCAACAGTTCCCGCCGCAGTAGTTTCATGATCGTAGTTTTACCGGCCCCGCTCGGACCGATAAAAAACACAAACTCACCTTTTTTGATTTGGCAGGAAACTTGCCCTAAAGCCTGGGTGCCGTCAGGGAAAATTTTAGTGACTTTTTGGAAGACGATCATTCTAGAATTTCCAGGCGGCCGACATCCATCAGCCAACCGGCCTTTTGCGCTTCAAATGTTTGGCCCCACACTCTGACTTTTTTGCCCACAAACTGGTCCAGGTCGACAATTGAAGACGTTAAATACACATATTGGGATTCACCGCCGTCCCGGATCAAATGATGAGAGCCTTCCCCGTCAATCCCGCCGCTGGTAATTTCTCCTTCCGCCTGATCTTTAAAGGCTTTTTCATCGATCACTCCGAAAGTTTTTCCTTTTTCCGTCCCGCCCTCGGTAGTTCGGGATAACTGTTTCGCTCCTTGAGGTTTTTTAAGTAAAGTTAAACCATACCCGGAAATTATTCCTAAAAACACCAGACTAATCAGCCACAAGGTGAGCTTAGTCTTGGCCTTTTTCCCGGCGGTCACATCAGTGGATAAATTTAAAGGCTGGACATCGACCATATTTTTTTCTCCTCACTTATTATAATTATAGTTAATCATACCAGCAGTTCAGCCTTAATAAAATCGTCAATCCCGCCATCCAAAACCTTATTTACATCTGTCTCTATGTGTCCGGTTCTTAAATCTTTAATTTGTTTGTAGGGATGCAGGACATATGATCTGATCTGGTTTCCCCAGGAAGCCAGTTTTTGCTCGCCCTTTAACTGTTTTAATTCTGCTTGCCTTTTTTCTTCTTCAATTTCCCAAAGTTTGGCCGTCAGCAGTTTCAAGGCGGCTTTCCGGTTTTGGTCCTGAAATCTTTGCGTTTGGCATTCCACCACAATGCCGGTCGGCTTGTGTTTTAGTCTGACCGCGGTGGAAACTTTATTAACATTTTGCCCGCCGGCGCCTGACGCCCTGGAAAAATTAATTTCCAAATCATCGTCTTTGATTTCTACCGCCTCCGCCTCATTAATTATCGGCAAAACTTCCACTGCCGCGAATGAAGTTTGTCTTAAATTATCGGCATTAAAAGGCGATTGCCTCACCAGCCGGTGGGTTCCTTTTTCGTGTTTTAAATAGCCGTAAGCATAGCGGCCCTCAATCATTATCGTCACACTTTTTATCCCGGCCTCTTCACCTAAGGATTCATTAATAATTTTCGTTTTCCAATTGTTTCTTTCCGCGTATCTTAAATACATTCTTTTGAGCATTTCTGCCCAATCCATCGCTTCGGTCCCGCCTTGTCCGGCATGAATCGATAAAATCGCTTCACCCTGATCATAAGGTCCGGACAAATATTGATTGCTCTCCAATTTTTCGAGATCTGCCTCCAGCGTGCAGTTTTCAATGGCGCTGATTTCTTCAGTCAACTCGCTTAATTTTTTCATCTGAGCCTGGGCCCGTTCTCGATTTTGCCAAAACTGAGGCTCCTGGGCCAGTTTTTCCAATTCCGCCAGTTCCTGCTTTTTTTCCTCAAATTTAATGACTTTTTTTAAAGCCTCCAATCTTTCCGCCAGTGTTTTCATAAGTTTTTCAATATCCAGGGCTGCCTTTTTTTCACTTCGCCTTTAAGAATTTTTTCGGCAATCAGATTGGCCACTTTTTCCTGAATTACTCTGTCCGCCTGCCTACCGCCCCATTTAGTGGAAAATCCCTCCCGGCTTAACTGTTTAATCACCGTTTCAGCAAAACTGATTTCTATCTCCTGTTTTAATAACTTTTGACTTAATTGATTTAGTTTCAGCTTCATCACCGCTTCCGCTTCTTTTTCGCTTAAAGGAGTAAACACAATCAGGCCGCTAAACCGGTTTAACCACTCCGGCGGAAAATGCGCTTCAATCTTTTCCAAAACTACTGCCTCTTTGGGATTATTCTTCAGGCTCGTCCCGACATTAGTTGTGGCAATAATAATCGTGTTGGCAAAATCGGCGGTCTTGCCGTTTAAGTTGGTTAAGCGGGCGTCGTCTAAAACCTGCAGAAAAAGATTGATGATTTTAGCATGGGCTTTTTCAATTTCGTCCAACAAAATTAGGGTGTATGGTTGGTGGTCGACGGCGTCGGTCAAAAGTTCCAACAGCCGGTCGACGCTTTCCATGGTTTGAAACTCGCTCATATCTAACCTGATCATCACTTTTTCTGATCCGAAAAATTCCGCCGCCAATGTTTTGGCCGTTTCCGTTTTGCCCACGCCGGTCGGTCCGGCAAACAAAAAGCTGGCAATCGGTTTATGCTGGTCTTTCAAACCGGTTCTGGCCCGCCTCAGCGCATCGCTCACCGCTTTAATTGCCTGGTTTTGCCCGATGACTCTTTGATGCAGTTTTTTTTCTAAGTTCAACAGCAAGTTAACGTCATCTCCGGTTAATTTATTTAAGGGCACCTTGGTTTTTTTAGTTAATAACTGCCTGACGTCAGCGGCCGTGACTAACTTTAAATCCTTGCTTTTGGCTACCGCTATTGCTTCATCCAGTATATTCACCGCTCTGTCCGGAAAAACCCGGTCATGAATTAATGCCTGGCTTAATTCAATGATCGTTTGCAAAGCGATTAAGGTTACTGCCACTGCCTCAGTCTGTTGTTGTTCCCAGGCCAGATATTGGAGTATTTCCAAAGTTTGCCGGGGAGTGGCTTCCGCTAAATCAACCACTTCAAATAACCGGCTGAAGGCCTCATTCGGTTCCAGATATTTTTTAAAATTATCAGTGGTGGTGGCGCCGATAAACTGAAACTCGCCTTCGGATAAACTCGGTTCCAAGGCCATAAAAATATCACTGCTTTCTGCCGAACCCTGATTAATCATGGCCAAGTTATGGACTTCATCGACAAACAGAATAATGTTGCCGGCGGCTTTGATTTCCGCGATGATTTCAGTGATTCTCTGATTCAGTTCGGCATCTCCTGCCCCGGCTGCCAGGCGGCTGATATCCAGAGATATTAACCGTTTAAACTTTAAACTTTTCGCCTTTACTCCTCTGACGATTTCCTGAGCCAGGCTTTTAATCAAAGTGCTCTTGCCGCTGCCCGGTTCACCGATAACCAAAACATTATTTTTTTCCCGCCTGGATAAAATCTGGGTCATTTGCTCAGTGATTTCTTGTTTGCCGAACATTTCCGGCAGTTGGTGTTTTTGGGCCATCTTGGTTAGGTCCAGGCTGAACTTATCTAAAGTCGGCGTGGGAATGCCTGTCCACGCCCGGTCAATCCCGCCGATCGGCCGCGGTTCATAATCTTTATCCCAGATAAAAGGCGTCTTGCCCCACCGGCTTTGCGCTTCCAGCCACTGTACGGTTGACTTGGCTTCTTCATACCGCCAATCCTTTTGTTTTAATAAGGCCAGCAATAAGTGTTTAGCGCCGACATATTTTGCCTTTAAGATTAAGGCCTCTTCTTTAGCTTTAACTAACCATTCAGATAATTCTAGGTTGGCAGGTAAATCTTCAGTGATTTCCGCCAACTGCAGGATTTGTTTCACCGTTTGATTTTGCCCCAGCAGCTGCTTTAAAACTTCACTGTTTTTACCGGCTAACTGCACGATTTTTTTTACCTCTGAATCCCAATCGCCTTGACGCCATTGTTTGACGGCGTCTAAAAACCCGACCAGCAATAAGCCTCCGGCCCCGGCCCAGCCCATGGTGATTATCAAAATTATTGGTAAGGCCAGCCAAACCAACCACCAAAATATCATTGACACCACTGTCAGAATAATGATTAAACCGCCCACCACCACCCTGACTACTCTAAAAATAAAACTTAATATCCTGCCCAATAAACTGGCATCATGGAACAAAGGGATAAACAGCATCTTCAGCATCAAACTAACCGCCAGTTTGTTATCCAAAAATATCAGTAAATTCTGGAAAAACCTTTTCCACCAAATCAAGCTGTCTTTATACCACCAGAGCGGGAAATGCAGGCTTTTGGTCATGATCATTGTCATATTATTCGATAACTTCCTCTAACAAAACCACTTCTTCATTATCCGTTTCCGTCGCGGCTTGTCCAAACACCGCCGGGTTGAATTTAAAACTTAACAAAATTGACTCTCTCATTTTATCCCAGTAACCGTTATCCGCCGGCGCTTCTAACTCATAAATTACTTTACTGTCCACGGCCGCGGTTTTTCTCAATTTCGGCGCGCCGTAGCTGAATTCGACTGCGGATAAATCATCCCAATTGACCGGTCTGACTTCATTGATCACCTGTTTGGTTTCCAGATCTTTTTGCCAGGCTTTTAAATCTGGGAATTGGGTGTCGCTGATGCGGATAGTCAGTTTGCCTGGATCACTGCCCAATAGCTCTAAAGAAGAATAAACCGTATTATCGTCTAACTCGACCTCCTGGACAGTTAAATCAGACGAATAATCAAAACTAAAACCGCTCGCATCCTCATAAGTTAAAGTTTTTGGTTTGGCCACTTCCGCCTGTTTAATGCTGATTTCCCGTTCCACAAAGTTATCTTTAGCTTTAGGTTTTAATAATAACCACGTCCCTGTGCCGATAACTATCACTATCAAAAACATGACTACCAGCTTAACCTTTTTTGACATAACTCTAATTAAAAGTATATCATGAGACTAAGATGAAGTTTAAAGTTATTCTGGTTTTTCTTTTCCTTGGTTTATTTTTAATTCCTTCGCCGGCTTTAGCTAAGAAAAAATTAGCCCGCACCGGCCGGACTGTTTCTGTTCCCCGGCCTTACGGTGTTTGGGTTAAGCCTAAACTTAGGTCAGACCACAATGCTTTAATCTTAGCCTTTGGCGGTTTAAATTATGCCTCCGGCTTAAATTACACCTTAACTTATTCCGGCGACAACGTTGCCCAGGGAGTTCAGGGGAGCCATCAGCCGGAAACTAACAATTTTCAAACCGAGTTATTATTCGGCACCTGCTCCGGCACCAACTGCACTTATCACCAAAATATTACCGACATGCTTTTAGAAGTTAAGGTTAATTTAAAAACCGGCAAAACCCTTACCCAGCATTACCAAGTCAATCCTTAAGTTTAATTGACAGTCATTAATATTAGTGCTTCAATAAAGATCATGTTGACGCAAAGAGATCTTAATCTAATTGAAAAAATAATCAATGAAACCATTGAGGAAAAAACGCGCAATCTTCCTACAAAAGACGAATTTTTTACCAAAATGGATGAAGTGATGGGTGAGTTGCAGGCGATGCGGGAAGAGGACACAATTTTAGGCCATCAAGTTTCTGAACATGAGAAAAGAATTTGTGGTTTGGAAGAGAATCAAAAAAGCGGCCATTTTACCGCAGCCGTCTAACTGTTTACTTCACCATCGCTTTCTTTCTTAATTTCTCTGGCAGTTTTTCGATGGCGTAGCGCAGGGCGGTCCGGGGCATTTTAGTTTTGTGTTTCATCACAAAAGCAAACACTTGTGGTTGATTATATTTACTGGCTTCTTTTAACATCCAGCCATAGCCTTTCTGGACCATGTCATCGGTGTCAGTTAACAGTGTCTCGGCAGTCTTAAGAATTTGCGCTAAGTACTTTTTTTCTTTTCCGAAGGGATGGATCAAAGTGACCGCTGCCGCCCGCCTGGTCCAGCGGTTTTTCGACTTAGTCCAGGTTAATAGTTGAGTTGCCAGCTTTGGGTATTTATTTATTAAGTAACTTAAGCTGTGGGTGCAAAAATCATCGATCTTGGCCCAATTGTCAAAATATTTATCCACCCATTTGGCAAAAACCCGGAAATCTTCCTGCCGAAACTTTTCCCGCCTGTGCCAGATCCAACTGCCGGCAATG
>Ga0210036_1003405_pt1 | contig 15649 bp, 25 predicted proteins | sample CryGeymeta201515_FD_185469 | JGI IMG/M metagenome (GOLD analysis project Ga0210036, IMG submission 185469) | Groundwater microbial communities from Crystal Geyser aquifers in Utah, USA - Crystal Geyser metaG 2015-15 (SPAdes) (version 2) | ecosystem: Environmental > Aquatic > Deep subsurface >...
ATATATTCAATTTATCGCCGTCAATAAACCTTATTACGTCCCCTGGATCAATTGGCCCAAAGTGCTTTATCCATTCCACTATGTGTTTAAATTCCCACACATTAGGCTCATGGGTTTTTATCTCAATATATCCGTCTACATTAATTCGCTCACTGCCAACGGGTCGCCAATTAAACGGCTTTTCACCTTTTTTAAAGCTGGTTTTGTTTGGGCCCTTTGGCCTTGCGTTCGGGTGCGGTATATTCCCCGGCTTAAATTGTCCTGTTCTTCCTGAGAACCATTTGTTTCTTTTTCTCACTCCCTTTATTGCATCTATAGAAAATTCAGTATCAAAGGCTTGATTAAAAGCGACAGTTAAATCAGGGTCGGTTTTTTCCGCATAATGCGCTTTGATAAATACCAGCATTTCTGGCGTGTAGTGAATACATTTTCCTTTAGGCATTTTTGTCTATTCCTATCAGCGCCCCGCCTCGATTGCCATGTTCGGCTTTAAATTCGGCGGCTTTAAGAGCTAACGCCGCGTTACTTACAATTTGGCTTGATATGCCTGAAACAGCCTTGGATCGTTCAATTTCTTCTTTGAGTTTTTCACCTGTTATCGATTCATCACTAAGGCGCTCAATCTGAGCAAATAAATGATTGTTTAAGTCGATTAGTTGATTTTTCATGAGTTCAATTCCTTAGCTGTTTAAATCAGTCATTTTCATATCAGAGGGTGTGACGATCCCGTTTTGGGTGACGTTCACATTGAATAGCCAGTCTTCAGCAAAGAGCTTTACTTCATCGGGTATGCGAACGCCGCCGCTTGGGGCTTTGCAGATCACCGACGTCATATTGTCTTTATCAAAGGTGATTAACTTGCCTGTGCCTGATTGGTGCATGTAAAGTAGTGAGCGACATTTATAGGTATTGCCGTCTTGGCCTTGCACTTCATTAAGCTGTGGCCACATGATCAGGTGGTGTTGGCCATGATGGAAAATGCCCGTCAAATCGATGTTGTTTTTCTCTGCCATGAGGCGCTTGATTTTATCGGCGGCGCGAATGTCTCGCTGATTAGCGTCTGCTAATTGTTTTTTGAATGTGTTCGCTTCATTTTCTAGGCGTGTAATTTTAAGGCTTTTTTCTTCCGATTTTGTCTTCACTCGTTTCAGTTGCTCTTTTAACCTGGCGGGGCTATCTGGCCCTTTAAGTTCGGTGAGTTGGCGTTGTAACTCTGCGCTTTTAGCCCGTGACATTTCAAGTTCACGCACAAGCCCCATTTGCTTATGGGCGTTTTTTTCAGCCTGAAGTAAAACCGTGTTCATTTCTGACATTCTGGTTTCTAGCTGGTTTATCTGGTCGGCATCGGCTTCAATTTTGCGTTTATAGCCGTCAACCTGATTTTTTAATAGGGTGGCGGTTGATGCCTGTTCTTTTAACCTGGTCATTTCACTGTTTAGGTGATTAATCGTTTCAGCCATAATGTCTGACTCTTTAACCATGTTGTTAAATAAGGCGATAAAGGCTTCTAGGCTGTTGGCGGCGTCATTGTTTAGCATGACTTGGGTTAATTGTATGTGTTCCATTGCGTGATCTCGTCAAGTAGTTATTTCGTTAATTCGTTATTAAGTTTGGCTAGGCGCGCGTGGCCGCGTTCCATTAGTGATAATTTGGTGATCGATTCCCGTAATGTCGGCCCGCGATACAAGCCAGGGAAAATGATTAAACAGCAGGGTTTGTTAAGTGGGTCTTTCATGGTTTCGCCTGTTTCGGCATTCACAAATTCAAGTCGGCCACTGGCCCAGCGTTTGCCCGTTGTGCCTTTGCGCGGGCCTGTCTTGTATTCGTGGTCGTAGTAGTAACCCGTTATTTCTCGAATGATGCAGGGGCGACCCTGTGGCCACCACTCCGAACTTGAGTCAGCGAAAACCAAAAAACAGGTGGTAAAGCCCTTTTCTTGTTCTTGTTGGGCCTTTTCTATCCAGGGTAATATTTTTGAATAAGGCGGGTTAAGCCAGCCTGTCGCACTGGATAGCGGCGGAACGCTAGCAAACCAATCTTGTTTTAATGAATCGGTTTCGGGCGTGAAGTACACGTCACACTTAGCCGACATGCTTGTCGCGGCCAAATCGATTGCAAAGTCGAACTCGTCATCGAGCGCCGCAAACAACCAAGGCACGGTTGATGTTTGATCCCGATATTCTTCTTTGGTTTTTGAGTTTTGCTGATGACTTGCCATAGTTTCCCTTATTTACTCTTTAAGTTGTTTTTATTGCAACATTACGTGTAATTAGTCACTTTAAGTGGTCATTTCGGGCGTAAAAAAACACAGCTATGCCATGCTTTTTTAGTAACGCCTATTTACGCCAGCGGCCCGACCATACATAGCGGCCTAGCACGTCTAACGCATTGAACTGATCTTCAGTTAATTGCTGGTCGTTAGAGTGGGTTTTATCGTTAGCATATAACGTATATGTGCCGCCGATGTCTTTTCTTATCCAGCGTAACCAGATATTACCGTCCTGTTCCCTGATTGCGTAAATGTCCGGCTCTTTTACGTCAGTTTCGGTGAGGTCGATTAATACTTCATCCCCTTTCGATAAATCAGGGGCCATGCTGTTATCAGGCACACTAAGCAATACTATTTTGTGACCTTCAATGCCTTTGGCTTCTAAGTCGCTGGCCCTAAATGCAATTGAATCACTGACTAGCAGCTTGCTTTCATTAAAACCTTTGATGGTTTCTATTTTTGGGTTGTTAGCTGTGATATAACCCCAATTGTCGGGTTGTTCGCCTGGGCTGTCGGTAAATCCGACCAGGTAAGACGCCGATGTTCCTAGCACATTGGCTAGTGACGGGAACATATAAATTCTAGGCGCGCGTGAACCGCATTCCCAGTTTAGCCAACGTGAACGCCCGACCCCCGCCCGTTTCCCCGCTTCTTCGGCCGTCCAGCCCTTAGCTTGACGAAGGCCCTTTATTCTCGCCCCGATTAAGAGCCTGTATTTTTCGTCATGGTCATCCATACGCTCGCCTCGTTTAGCAGTCGCAAAACCCTACCTTGGGAAATGCCTATTAAAACCTAAATATACATTACTTTTTAAAATACCACATTAAGTAATAAATAGCACTTTTAGATCGTTGCATTTACCACTTAATGTGGCTAGTATTACCACTTAATGTGGCTTACTTAACCACGTAAAGAAGGAATCATCCAAGCCGTGACAATTAAAGAGTGGATAGACAGCTTAGGCGGGATCAGCAAAGCCGCGCGAGGGTTAGGGGTGGCACAGGCGACCGTTTGGTCGTGGTATCACCTGGAACGGTTCCCCCGGCCTCGTCAACAAGAGCTAATCAAAAAAGAAAGTCTGGATCAGGTATCAATAGAAGACTGGCGCGCCGATTACGTGGCAGCGAAGGAAGTAGCATGACAATTATTGTTTTAATGGGCGGCACGACTTGCCACCAAGAAGAAGTATTCAAGGACTTTTGCGCCGCGCGCCCTGGTCGAATTGAACGGTTTTCAGTGGGCGGTTTAGTGGACCCACAAAGGCGCATCGAGCGTTATAAATTTATCTTTTCTCGCAAAACATTTGATGACCGGGTGACAGTTGTTGTCGGGGTGACTGATGCTGATGAAGTTGCAGCCTTGCGGCAATTAGGCGCGTTTTTCTGTCATGTTCGCGGCCCTTTGGCCAAGGTGTTTTGTGATGTGCCGATGTTGCTGTCTGATCTTCATGTTGCCGCCCGTTCTTGGTCATTACCTAAGCCTGAAGCCGTACTGACTCCGGCTGAGGTGCTATCGGAATGCCTGATCCGTTTCCGTAAAAAGGTGGGTTGATATGAATTTGACCCAAGGTGCAGCCATTCTTTGCCAATCCGAACGCTTTAGGGCGTTTTTAAGCCTGATCGCTAACCGTGAGGTGAATAACGCTGAGTTGGCCGCGGTCGCTGTGAGGGAATATTGCGGAGTGTCGAGCCGCCGTGAACTGAATACCTGTAAAAAAGCCGGTGACTTATACCTGGCGCTGATCCAGCAGTTCAATGCCTGGGCTAATCGTGATTGTTGATTTTAGTTTGCCCGCATTACCGCTTAGAACTCCAATTAAATAAGGCGGACGGGCCATGTATACCAAAGAGTTAGACGAATTATGTGAAAGCTGGGCGCGCTGGGTTCACCGCGGCGGGCTGGCGGTAAGTGGTCAAAGTGTGCTGAGTAAGCTTATCGATAACCACGGTGTTATGAATTACGGCAGCGGTGGCAGTGGGCCAACGCTCAATTGTGTTGAAGCAGATATCGAAGCTGCCTTGATGTCGTTTTATGTCGTTAATCCGGTGGCGGTGGATTTGTTCAGGTTGGAGTATGGCGCAATTAAACGCCTTGGGTTTGACCCTGAGAAGCCCCAATTTGACAAGGCGCATTCGTTGGGGATTAGCGTTAGAACCTATAAGCGTCGGCTAGGGCTGGTCCGGGCGCATTTAACAGAGAAGTTAACCAAGTCGAGGGTAAAACATGTCAGCAAGCAATCTATTCACGTTAGCCAGTCATCCGCAGCGCCTGAGTCGCCCAGCGAAGAAAACGCCCCCAAATCCCGCCGCGGTTGCAAGGCGTCGCGAACTTGAGGAACGGCTATTAGCGAAACGGGAAAGAAGCTTAGAACCGTTTTAAAGAATTAAAGAAATAACGAATTAACGAAAGGGCGCAACAATATGAAAATGGGTTTTAAGATTTCTCACCACTGGGTTAACCCGGTGCTAATAGGGTTGGTTGTTGCGGGTGATACCTTGGCCCTTTATTGGGTGAGCGTGGCGGCTAAGTTGGCCTTGGTGGCGCTGGGTACTTTCTTGATCATTAACTTTGTCTTTATTCACGCTGATGAAATTAGAACCGTACACAAGGGCATCAAGCCGCCTGTTGATTGGCTGTCTCGCCTGAGTTTCTTTTGTTTGTTGGCATCATTGGCCCTGGTGAAGTGGTGGGGCTGGTTTGCGTTCTTGTTGTTGCCTTGGCTGGCGGTAGTTGCCAAGAATGCCGCCATTTTTAGAAACAAACAGTGATTAATTTATCCACAATTTTAATGAACAAGGTGTGAGTAAGTATGAAGCAAAGCAAAAGTGTTGAGGTGGCCTTATCTGAAGCTGTTGTCCGCCGCTTTCAACATGATGCGACAGTGACCCAGCTTAAGGATCCTAAATATCCGCTTAGGTTGCGCTTTAGTCGTGGACGCACTAAAGCAAGCTGGCACTTTGTCACTTACCGCCACAATCAAACCTATTGGCGCAAGGTCGGGACTTGGCCGTCACTGACCGTTAAAGCCGCGCTGGCTTGTGTGCCTGAGTTATCAGCCCAAGCGGCCATTAATCCCGGTGATAAGTTGTTGAGCGCCGAACAATTCAAGACAGTGGCCGACTTATTGAACTGGTATGAGCAACGCTGTAGTAAGTTGCAAAGCTTATCTAAACATCGTAAGTCGACCATTAAGTCAGTGATTAAGTGTCATTTGTTGCCGATGTTAGGCCCGCTAAGTTATGACGACTTAACCCCGACTGATGTTGATGATCTGTTTATTTGTCCACTTCAGCAAGACAGGTCATTAGCCACCGTTCGGTTAGCGTTCGTTGTACTTAAAGCGGCATTTAACCAGGCGAAGAAACAAAAACGTATTTCAGTTAATCCCATGAGTGAAATGGTATTCAGTGATTTCATTATTGATAGTGTGGTCGCCCGTGATGGAGCCATTAAGCCAATGATGTTACCTGAGTTGTTGAACCGCTTATCAGAACAAACAATTCGCATTCAGATGTTTGTTGCGCTGTTGCTGGGGTTTGCTACTCGTATCGGTGAAACCCGGCTAGCTCGCTGGGACCAGTTCGACTTTAATAAGCGCACCTGGACGATTCCAAAAGAAAATACTAAGACCCGTCAAACCCATGAGTTACCCCTATCAGAGCAATTTATCAAGTTGTTGTCAGCATATCGTAAGCAACAACAATCAACGGGCTATCGTGGTTTGTATTTGTTCCCAGGACAAAAGCCTAAGCGGTCTATCTGTGAATCAACCGCCAGTAAGTTAATCAAACAATTCAGCGAGGGTGCCTTTAGTGCGCATGACTTTAGGAAGTTAGCCCGGTCAATATGGGCTGATCTCAGTATCGACTATATGGTCGGTGAAAGATTGTTAAATCACTCATTAAGTAAACTCGATGAAGCCTATTTCCAAACCTTAATCAGTGGGCCTAAGCGTGATGCTATCGAACAATATCATAAACATTTAGATGACTTGGGGTTCACTGAGTTTCACACCGATCCATTACCGAGATCGTTTGTTAAATCATGTTCAGTCAATCCCAATAGCCAAGCGGCTTAGACAATGAATCAAGACATTTATCATATAGGAGTAAGGATAATGCAAGGGACTGGAAAAAAACACGCCGCCGAATCGATGCAAAACAACGGTCAGGCGAGCAGTGTCGCCACGTTCGGTGGCGCGAGAATGATTAAGTCTATCAATGAGTTGCGAGAGCTAAACGCGCGGTGGCGTCAGATAAAGGCGGGGGACCCTGAGCGTTTCAGGCTTTACCACGGGTACGAGGCCCGCGGTATTTGACAAAATATTCACTTTCCTATGCGCCGACAGCACTCTTTCCAGTTAGCTGGAAAAATCCAGTTAATCCGCGGCCTGTAGGCTGTTGGTTTTAGAAATTTAGGTTAATTAGATGTCGATACGCTATTTAAACATTTCGCAGATCGCCGACATGTTCGCATTGTCCAGACCGACAGTCCGAAAGCGATTGAGGCGGGCCGGAGTCGCGCCACATTCGACCGTTGGCAGTGTGCCTTTGTATGACATGGCCAGAGTCGGCCCCGCTTTGTTTTCTCACTAAGGTTGAGGGTTAAAAATGTTTTCAGATCAGAGTTATGACAAGTCACTTGAAGAATTAAAAGCCGCTTTAGGTTCGCGTGGTCAGTTTGGCATTAGCGCCATTCAACGCCATTTACGTTGGGGGTATAACCGCGCGTGTTACCTGGCTGAACATGGCGTCAAAACTGGTCAGCTTGTGACATGCGGTGAGTTCAATCACCAATACATGTTCAAGGTCGAAGACGAAAAGCGGGCTTGGTCTGGTCATGTTCAAATGACAGTTGAAACCGCGTTGAATATGTCTGATCGAGAACTTAAGCAGTGGTGGGGTGATGACGTTAAAGCCGTTCGGGCTGAGTTGACCAGGCTAAAAGAGTCCGGCCGAGTTTACCTTCACACTGAAGGCTGCGACAACGAAGACCCGGTCACTGGCAAGTGTCTTAGACACTATAAAGATTAAGGCGGCGGCATGAGCAAAGAGCATAAGCAATATCTATCCATAGCTATAGTGGTCGGCTTTGGTTTTGGCCTTGGTGATCAGCTTGCGTGGTTGATCTTTGATGTGATTAAAACCGTGTTGCGTATTCCTTTGGGGTGATGGGTGTTAGCTAAAGATTTAAAGCCTGGGGATAGTTACCGCTACGAACGCCAGCTAAGAAAGGTTATCGCCGTCGATAAGTGGCCAACTAACGTGATCTGTTTGACGTTAGAAGGTGTTGAACCAATGGTCCTATTAATGGCCACGTCAAAAGTAAGTTAGCACTATGACTAAAAAAATTGAAATTATGGAACATGAAGACGGTAGCGCCTCAATTTATATTCGCCCTGAGTATGTCGAATATCAGTTCGATAGCTTTGAAGAAGCACTAGAGGCTGTAAGCAATTTGCCGGAGGTAGGCTGATGCCAAGCGGAAAACCAAGGGATGAAATCAAAGATAAAAAACAGGCGCAGCGTGAAGCAGCTGCAAAGCGAAAGCGCATTCAGCGTGAACGCCAATCGGCTTTAGGGATCGCCATTGTTGAAGTGTCATTGACTAAGGGCCAGCGCGAAACCTTAGAGAGAAACCGAGTTATCCGCGGCGGCGTTCGTGGTGAATATGGCTTAGATGAATATATCGAAACCTTGATCCGCCGTGACAATGAACAGCTTGAAAAACAAATCGCCGCCTTGGGTGATTGCGGTAAATGTAAATCGTCATTACCTGGCGGGTGTGATGGTTTGTTCAAGGGTGATTGCGAATGCTGGCACACGTTCAGCTATCGTGAACTGATGTTGTAATTAATAAAGTGGGGTGTTTATGGAAGACTTAAAAAATGTTTTTAAATACGAATTCTTAGAAGATGAAGGCTTAGTCAGTATTTTTGCAAATGGTAAACTGGTCACTGAACTTAGTGATGATGACGGCGATCCAGAATCTGTTTTTAATTGGTTTGTTAATACATACAGCAAGACTAATTTGGCGCTTAATTTTGCGGGGTGTGTTAATTGGCAGGATCCAAGCCATAGCCCCGAAGTTGAAAAAGGTGATGAAAAGCTTTTTTGGGTTGCGGTTAAAGTAAAAAGACCAAACACAGCTAGCCAGTCTGTGACTGAAAAGGTTGTTACGTTCTTAGCTTATTATCAAAACAGACCGCTAGAAGTCGATTCAGAGGGTGAGTATATAGATGATGACTATCTAGTTAATGAGTGTGGCGAACCGCATGAATCAATAGGCTGGGTTAATTGTCAGTCTCATTGTGAGTTTGACAATTTTTATGTCCCAATCGAATTTGATGATAATTACGAATTGCTGGGCTGGGCTGAGTATGTCGCGCCAGCATTTCACGGCCCTTTTTAATGGGTCATTATGAATGCAGTGAATGCGGCGAGTTTATGGGGTTTTGTGGTTGTGCGTCCAAGCTTGGCACTGCGCGCCCGCCACAAAGTGAACCCGTATTGAGTGAGCCTGAACGCTGGCGCAAAGGGTTTGAGGCTAAGTATTTTATACCGTCACATATTAAGTTTGATCTTGATGACTGCGTATATAAAACCAAGTACGAAGGTGAACTGTTCGACAAGCTAGCCATTCAAACAAATAACATGTATTCGATTTGGGTTGATGCTTGCCGTTTTGCATCTAAGTAAATTTGTTAATAAACGCCACTATTTAACATAATGGTTATTATGCGCATAGACGAAAACCACTTCAGTTAAAATCACCCGTTAACGCCTCAAAACTGGCAGTTTGTTAGCGGGTTTATTCCTCATTTTCAAAACTTAATAATTAGTCAAATTCACCACTATTACAGTTGACCGGGGATCATATCTCAAGCCCGTAAAAGTAACCTTTTCCGCCGTTAAGCGTGACATGTCACAAGAGCTAAAAAGAGTGTGACCACTAAAAGTGACATTTTGACAACTTAAAGTGTTGCAATCTTTGGCCCTTTAATTTAAAGTTCGTCCAACGTGGTGTTTTTGCGTTTTACAAGTCCGTGCCATTTAACCCGCTTGGGGCACAGGCTGTACCGACTTGTAAATAAATGACCTTGTGACATGTCAGCGACTTGGCTTATTAAGTTGGCATCGAGGGAAGCCGCCGCCCCGCAATACCAAGAGCATGTTAGTACCCTGATATAAGCCGCGGGCGAACACCGACCGCCGAGAGTAGTTCGGCACAACCATTCAAATTAAACAAAACCCGCCTTTCTTGGCGGGTTTTCTCTTTTCTGGGTCCTGAATATGAAATGTGTCATTAGTGCCGCTAGCGAGTTCAAAGGCCGCTTTATCGCCTATGGCGGCGGGAGTGGCGTTTTCGTGTTTTCAAATGAAGTTGCGGCCAAGGCCCAGCAAGCCGCCGACATGGCGCAGCAAATCCCGGATCCGACATTAACGGTTCAAACAATGGTTTCCATCGGTGGCCTAGTCGTTATTGCGGGTCGCCTTGCGCTGGATATCTATAAAGAAATCGATAAACGCCGCAATGGGAAAAACAAAAGCGAGGGTGACAATGACTAATTTCAAGCTTAAAAATTTTATTCCTCAAGAGTTTGTCCCGGCCGCGCTGCATAAACACCGCGGCGATAAGGCGATCGAGTGTATGGATTATCGGATATTAAACGCCGTTGATCTGCTACGCGACAACATGCGGGTGTTGGGTTTTGACAACGGTTTCACGGTTAACAACTGGCATATTGGCGGGCCGCGTCAATTTAGCGGGTTAAGAACCCCCGACAGCCCCGATTATTCGCCGACCAGCCAACACACATTTGGCCGTGCGATTGATTTTGTCACTAAAACGCCAATCAAAGAGATCCACAAACACATTATTGATAACCCGTATATCTATTCGGGGATCAAGTTTATCGAAATAGATATCGGTTGGTGTCACATAGATTGTCGCTTAAATAGCGACGGTGCGCCGTTGAAATTATGGAGTCCCAAACGGGGCTTTGTCAGTGTTGAACAGTATCGAGCTGAACTTAAGCAGTAGGGCGTTGATGCGGTTTGCGTCATGGGGCGGCGCGTTGTCGCCCTTACTTTTTTGTTTATTGGAGGTTTTATGCGAGTCATTTTAATTATGTGCCTGGCCTTAGTGTCATGTTTTACCTTTGCTGATCCGTTGGCTGTTGCGCCCGTTGTAGACGAACAAGCGTTCGACATTGTGTCGTTATTGGTCGGCTTGCTGGGTGAAAAAGCGGTGTATGTGTTGGTGACGATTGCGGTTATTGGGTTTATTTGGGCGCAGTTGCGACAACTGATATCAGCCGAAACCTTGTCTAAGTTGCCTAACTGGGTTGTTTGGTTGCTCGAATTGCTGGCCGCGAATAAAGGCCGGGCGGCGAACGCTATCAACAATCAGCCAGAGCATTATAAAAAATGGGTTGGTTAAAGGCGTTAGCGCAAATTCTTAGTTTGTTTTTTGCCGAGCTTGAAAAGCATCGGGCAGAAGCAAAGCAGATCAGGCGGGAAGATAGGAGAGCAAGCATTGAAGAAACACCTACAAATGCTAATGCTGAGTTGTTTGGGGCTAGTGCTGGCCGGGTGCGCATCGATGATGATGTTACCAAAAAGCCCGTGCGACCCGACGCCCCCGACGCTTGAATGGTATGAAACGCAAGACGGCGGTATTTATTACCCAAAGGAATCAGCCGCCCAATTGCTGAATTACATTCACGATCTGAAAGAGTGCGCCACGTACACTAAAACCAAGCAACGAAATTAGGACACGTTTAGGCCCAGTGCCAATGGGGACCACTATTCCTTATTGAAAGCCCTAACGCGCTGGGCCGCCTTAATTACGTAGAGGTGGCAAGGTGGCCGAAATAACAAATCTAAATGAAGCCTACCACTGGAATCTAACCCGAATATCTGAAGCCTTTGGCTTGCATCGAGACACAGTGAGAAAACGGCTAAAAGAAGCCGGAGTAAGCCCAGCTAGTAAGCGTGGAAACGCTGATTTATACGCCTTAGATAAAGTCGGTCCCGCCTTGTTCGGAGGGAGTACGACCCCAGGCACAAAGCTTGAATATACCCCTGAAGAACTTTGGCCTAAAGACCGTAAAGAATGGTTTCAGTCTGAAAACGAACGTCTGAAGTTTCAAGAAAATATCGGTGAGCTTATCCCTGTGCATGAACACAGAGAAAGCTTGCTAAAAACGATTAAAGCGACGGTGTCATTTTTTGAAAGTCTATCTGACAAAATGGAACGCCGCCGCAGCTTTACCCCTGATCAGCTTGAAGAACTCGACACGGCGACGGATGAATTTAGGTTAATTCTTCACAATCAATTGTTAGAGATGAAAGATAATGGCTGATTATGCGCGCGCTGAAGATGTCCGCCGTGACGTCATTAACCTAGTTAAACCGCCAGTGCGGGAACCGATATCCGAAAGCGCCCGTCGGTTACTTTATGTTGAACAAAGTGGCTCAATGGTTCCGTGGGATGGTGACTTAGTCCCGTACATGTGGGAACCAATGAACTGTTTGCAATCGCGCCGCTATGATGCGGTGGTGTTTGCTGGCCCAGCGCGAACCGCTAAAACGGTATCGTTAATTGATGGTTGGATAGCTCACACCATTGTTAATGATCCGGCTGATTTTCTATTGGTGCAAATTACCCAGGATAAAGCGGCCGAACACAGTAAAAAACGCTTATCAAGAGAGTTTGCCGCCAGCCCTGAGATTAAAGCGGCCATGTCCCACCGCGGCCATGACAACAATGTTCACGACAAGATTTTCAAAAGTGGCAACTTCTTAAAAGTCGGTTGGCCCACTAAAAATATTTTCGCGTCATCGGATTGGAAGCGAGTAGCCCTAACCGATTATGACCGCATGGAACAAGACATCGGCGGCGAAGGTAGCGGCTTTATTTTAGCGGGCAAACGAACGCAAACATTCATGTCATCGGGCATGGTGTTAGCGGAAAGTAGCCCAGGCTTTTTAATCAGTGACCCGTCATACAAATGCACGGGTCATGAAGCCCCGCCGTCGCCTGGCATTATGTCTTTATATAATCAGGGTGATCGCCGTCTGTTTCATTGGCAATGCCCCGACTGTGGCGATTTCTACGAACCCGATTTTAAATTATTGCAATACGACATAAACGAACCCGACCCATATAGGGCCAGTAAAGACGTGTTGTTATCGTGTCCACATTGCGGCGTCACTCACAGAGAAGATGACAAGGCCGGATCCCGTCGCTTTAAGCTGGCTCAAAATCATGGTGGTATTTGGGTTCCTGAAGGTTGTTGGCTGGACCAAAACCGCAAGATGTTAGGCGAGCCGAGAGAAAGCCGCGTTGCGTCGTTTTGGCAAAAAGGCCCCACCGCCGCGTTTCAGTCGTGGAGCCAGTTAGTTTATAAGTACCTGGCCGCGTTGCGAGAGTACGAAAAAACAGGCCAGCTAGAAGATTTACAGGCAACGGTAAACACGGATCAGGGTTGGCCGTTTACGCCGCCCCGCGAACAAGAGCGAACCAGTACCGACTTAATGGACCGTCGCCAAGAGTTAGGACAGCGTGTCGTCCCGTCTTGGGTGCGTTTCTTAACAGCATCGGTCGACGTTCAAGGCGGTGCGCTAACCAGTCGTTTTGATGTGTTGGTGCTTGGCTGGGGACCCGATTTAGAACAGATAGTGATTGACCGTTTCAAAATTGAAAAGTCAAAGCGTAAAGACCCCGACGACCCGTCAAAGTTTGTCCGTGTTTCACCTGGTCAATATTTAGAGGACTGGGACCGGATCACCGACATGGTGATAAAGCGAACCTATCGCCTCGATGACGACAGCGATCGCTTTATGCCAATCACCATGACCGCATGTGATAGCGGCGGTGAAGATGGGGTAACAGATAACGCCTATGAATATTATCGAGCATTGAAAAAAGAGGGCCTAGCCCGTCGTTTCATGCTGGTTAAGGGTGGCAGCACGATAAACGCCCCCAAGATAAATAAATCATACCCGGATAACTCAAAGCGTTCTGACCGTAAAGCTAAGGCCGTCGGTGATCTGCCCGTGTTTATTCTTAACACGGACAAAATCAAAGACACAGTAAGCCACTCGATAAACCGCACCGAACCAGGGCGGCGTTTTGTGCATTTTCCTAATTGGTTGCCTGAATGGGTGTTCGACGAACTAACCGTCGAAACACGCTGTAAAGCAACTGGGAAATGGTCCAAGCCGTCGAGCAAAAGCCGAAACGAAACATTCGACCTTTTTGTTTATAACTGGGCGTGTATTTACAACAAGAAAGCCGACCGCATCGACTGGGATAATCCCCCCGCGTATGCCCTGCCAATTGAAGAAAACAGCGAAATAATTGTCGGTGATGGTGAGTTAGCGGATCAGCCGCGCCGCCGTCGTCGTCGCCGCTAAAAAGGGTATTTATGTTTACAAAAGACGATCTGGACGCCATTAACGAGGCGATAGCCAGCGGTGAACTGACCGTCAAAATTGATGGTAGAGAAGTCACTTACCGTTCAATTAATGAGTTGCAAAAATCCCGCCGTTTAATTTGTCGTGATCTTAACCGTCAAGCGGGCCGAAAATCGAACCCGCTAGCGGGAATGGTCACGCGAGTTGATAGGGGGATCCGTTGATATGGCAAAAAGCCTCATTGTTAACGCCCGCGGCGAACCATTTGAACGCCGAAGCCAAGCCTATGAAGGGGCAACACAGCCGCCCCGTTCTATGGGGTGGAATGCGTCAAGTGCCGGACCTAATCGCGCATTAGCGGCCGCAGGTAAAACCCTGCGTAACCGAACGCGGGCAGGGTATCGAAACAGCCTTTTATTAAAATCGGGTATCAATAAAAACGTCACTAACGAAGTGGGCCGCGGCTTCACTTTGATTAGTACCGCCAAAAATGATGATTTTAAAACAGAGCTAAACAACCTTTGGAAAGTCGTATCGACGCAACTTGACCCCTGGGGCGACATGAATTTCGGCGGCATTATTGATTTAGCCGTTCGGTCCCGCCGCATGAGTGGTGAAGTGTTTATCCGTCGATTGCGTCGCCGCTTATCGGCTGGGCTAGAAGTCCCGGTCCAAGTCGAAGTATTAGAAGCTGATTTATGCCCTATCGACTTAAACCGCAAGCTAGATAACGGTAATCGCATTGTCCAGGGCGTTGAGTTTCGCGGCAAAGTAAAAGTCGCTTACTGGTTTTATCAGAGTCATCCGGAAGACGGGATCGACTTTGCCAGCTTAAACCAGCTTGACCGCGTCCCAGTAAAAGACGTGATCCACCATTACAAACAGACAAGGCCGGGACAAGTTAGGGCCGAACCTGAAGCCGCCGTCGCGTTGCTCAAAGACCGCACCTTTGCGGATTATGACGACGCCGAATTGGTACGTAAAAAAGAGCGCGCCGCGTTCACAGGCTTTTTATATCGAGAGTCATTCGAAGAAGACGACTGGGAGTTTGACCCCACCACAGGTAAACCGCTGTATGACGACGGCGAGGGCGCGCCAGAGCAAACCTCTGTTGCCGCCGGAACCCTGTTAAGAGGTGTGCCAGGTGAGAAGTTAGAACAGTTCGACGGTGACAACACGGGCCAAGGTTACAAGGACTTTGTCCGCTGGCAAGCGTTACAGCTAGCCGCGGGATTAGAGATCCCTTACTCGTTATTAACGGGCGATTGGTCGGGGCTTAATGACCGATTGGTTCGCGCGTTTTTAAATGAATACCGTCGCGGTATCGCCTTTGACCAAACCAACTTATCCGGCTTTCAAGTGGCGTTCAAAATTTGGCGCTGGGTGATAGAAGCCGCGGTTTCTGTTGGTCGCTTATATGCCCCCGGCTTTGCTAATGACCCATATCAATATTTGATGTTGGACATTCGCCCGGATGCGTTCAAGCACCTACACCCAGAGCAAGAAATTAACGCCCGTCGTAAAGCGGTTGACTCGAACATTTCTAACATCGAGGTCGAAGCCGCGGATCATGGCCGTGACATTGAGGACAACATGCGCCGCAATGCCAAGGCAATGAAGCGTTGGGAAGACATTTGTAAAGAAGAAGGCGTTAAAACCCCCGGCGCAATGACTGGGCTATTTAGCGAACCTGAAACCAGCGAGGAACCGGGCGAATGAAGAAAAACCTAGCACTTGATTTCTTGATGTCGCGCCCCTGGGCGTTAGAGCAAGGTTATCTTGACATCATGACCGGGTTATCGGCCAGAGACTTAGACAATCTTGATCTATCGTCGTTAAAGCTATCCGCTAACCAAGTGGCTGAAGGTGTGGCCACAGCGTTAGAGGGTAAATCTGGGCGCGCCGTCACCCGCGGCATGGAGATCCGCGGCGACGTCGCAATCATTCATGTAAACGG
>Ga0210036_1003407_pt1 | contig 15643 bp, 9 predicted proteins | sample CryGeymeta201515_FD_185469 | JGI IMG/M metagenome (GOLD analysis project Ga0210036, IMG submission 185469) | Groundwater microbial communities from Crystal Geyser aquifers in Utah, USA - Crystal Geyser metaG 2015-15 (SPAdes) (version 2) | ecosystem: Environmental > Aquatic > Deep subsurface >...
TTTTTGTGGCAACATTAGATTAAGTTCAGCCATACAACATGGAGGCTTTTATGTTCAATCACAAATTAACCTTAACATTATTTTACCTTTTATTATTCGTCTGTCCAGCCTTTTCCTCTTCTCTCCCTCAAGCCATCTCTTACCTTTACACCCAGCAGCATCCAGATGGCAGTTTTGGAGCTGCAACATCTTTTAGAGATACCTGTGTAGCGGTAGAGACTTTATTGGAATTGGGGCAAAAGGATGATGAAAGGCTGAGGAAGGCAATTGGCTACATAAAGACAATCGATGTTTCTACTACAGACTATTTGGCTCGCAAGATACGAGTATTAGCAAAAGCAGGGGAAAATGTAGATGAGCTTGTCCAGAGGCTTGTTAGTTATCAAAATGAGTATTATTGGGATAGACAATTCAAGGAAGATGGTGGGTTTGGGTATGAGATGTGCTATCCAAGTGATGTAATAGATACCGCTTTGGCAGTATCCGGGCTGGTATTGCCTGAGTTTGAGGGTAAGGATGATGTTTTGGGATTGGCATGGAATTGTTTACTTAATATGCAGGGATGGGATGGATATTGGAGGTATTCATGGAGTGGAGAGAAGAGCCTCTCGCTTACATGCTTGGGCATTATTGCCTTATCTGAGCTGATTGAATCTGGAATACCACCATCTGAGATTGGCAAAGAGATAAAGCAAACACTTGATACCACAGCCTTGTACACTATTCTCCAAAATCAGAATGAAGACGGCAGCTTTTGTGATGGTGGGATTATTGAGACAACTAATGCCTGTTCTGCTCTGGCACATACCATGTATCGTGATTCTGAGAGAACAAAGAAAGCTGTAAGTTTTATCCAGAGTAAACAGAATACAGACGGCAGTTGGAACAACAATGTCTATGAGACTACATTAGCATTACAAGTATTGTCCGTAGCAAAGATGCCAGAGCTGACAATCTTGCCAAAAAGTGGCACGGTTGGGATGTTGATAACGGTAAATGGCAACGGCTTTTGTGCTGGTGAGTCGGTAAGGATTGACTTGGGGAAGAGCGTAAGTGTAGCAGTAACCACAGCATCTACCTGCGGCACATTCACCACAGCGTTTGTTGTGGATACACAACCATATGGCACACATACAATCAGCGTTATTGGCATTACCTCTGGCAGCAGAGCTGATGGGGTGTTTAGAATACTTGGTGGCATCACTGCGATTAGCCCAGTCGAGGGCACAGTTGGGATATTGGTAATGGTAAATGGCACTGGCTTTGGTGCTGGTGAGTCGGTAAGGGTTGACCTTGGGAATAGCGTGAGTGTGGCAGTAACCACAGCATCTACCTGCGGCACATTTACCGCAGTGTTTTCAGTGGATAATCAAGCAATTGGCACAAAGACAATCATAGCAAGGGGCATACTGTCCGGGCAAAAGGCGTATGCCTATTTTGTGGTCAAGGCAGGACTATCAAGGTTGACTATGGCTGGCAGGGTAATGGATACAAGGAGTAATAAACCTGTTAAAGGGATAAAAATAGAGTTGTTGCGTGGCAAACAGGTTGTTATGGCAATATTTACCACCACAGATGGAAGGTATGAGCTGCGAGATATTCCCTTAGGTGAGTATTCGCTCAAGGCAAGCAAACAAAGGGTTGAGGTGTGGAAATGGTATGGATGGGTGTGGAAGGTTGTTTGGGATGAATATATCCCAGATACAAAAGAAGGAGTCAGCCTTGACTCAAGCTATAATCTTTCAAGCATAAACTTTTACATGCCCAGATGTAATGGCTATTTTTTGAATAGTGATTATGGATATATGCAGGAAAAACCCAACAATACAAGGATAAGCCTTGAAACTCGTAACTGGTCATCGTCATATAGATTTTATCTATATCCAGCAAAGCCATTGGTCAATGATATAGTTGGCTACAACTCAGCGGTATCCGGAATAAATGGGACATCGTTCTGGTATTGGTCATGGAAGGAAAGAAAATGGGTATATGCCTTAAGCAACTGGAATATCCAGAAGGCAACGATTGATACGGCAAATAATCGTTTGGTAATTGATGTAACCTTGAGAGGGTTGTGGTGGTGTCGGACATCATTTAACCATACATACCTGCTGGAGTTCAATGAAGGAAATAAGAAACAAGCATCAATGCAAGAACTAATGTCTGCTGGATATAAGGAGGAAACTACCCCTGATCACTTATTAGAAAGGAATGGAACTGAATTACCAGCCTCAACGGTATTTCTCTCACCCATACCAACTCAAGTAAACTCTGCACCTTTGTTAAGCGATGATCAGGCAAAGACATCTATTATGGTCAAGGATGTCAGAAAAGATCTATCCACAGCCGAGATTAAGCTCAGGTTTGACCCAAACAAGGTAAAGGTAGCAGATATAGAATCGCCAACCCTTCCTGATACTGGAATAGAGATAGTCATTGACAAGAGAATTGACAACCAGAAGGGAGAGATAGAGATAAAGGCAGTGGTTAGGGAAAAGGAAAGAGAGACAGAAACACAGCAAGGACAGGAAACAACAGAAATACAGCAACAGTCTCCCTTGTTTGAAACTGATGAAAAAGTGTATGAAAATATTGAGGATGTAGAGAATATTGCACCTATTGCCAATTTAATTCTTCAACCAGCAGATAGGACATCTGGAATCAGGGCACCACTCCTGTCTACATATGATATGATGAATGCTGTCAGCATCGTCTCAATTGAATTGAAGGATACAGATGGCAATGCGATTGAAGCAAATGTGGTGGGTAATAATGTTGTTGCAAATGTTCCAGAGCAAAATTTGAAAGCTGTCTATTGCTATCCAAACCCGAGTACTGATGGGCAGATAAACTTTGAGAATCTGACAAGACAGGTGAGGGTGCAAATATACAACATTGCTGGCGAGCTGGTGTATGACAGAACGCATACCACGGATGGCAAATGGGTCTTTAGATGTGAGAACAATGATGGGGATAAGGTGGCCAGTGGGGTATATATCTACATTCTGACCAATCCAGAGACAGGTGAGATAAGGAAGGGTAAGGTTGGGGTGATACGATGATTAGCAGAAGTGTCGAATGTTAGGGTAGGGAACAGGTAGGCTTGTCCTCTATTACTATTCTGTCAAATCTAAATTGACGGATAGCCTCCTCTATTTGCAATGGTGGTAATACACACTTAGTGGGACAGGTTTGGTAGGACAGGCTTCCAGCCTGTCTCTCTCTGTCTCCCTTCTTTTGCTATCCCCTTAATATATAACCACTTATTTCACAGGTTGGAAACCTGTCCCACCAACTCCCATCTAAAACATTTAGTAATCGACACCGACATCCAGTTATACTCAAGTGGGGCATAAATTGCGATTTTTTCGGTGAGGATTAATCAAGGAGAGCAAGGCGTGAAGGTGAGCAATAGTGTACTATTGCGAACCTGAACAACACAGCTATCGTTGATTAAGACCAGCGAAAAACGCAATTTATGCCCCACTTGAGTATATATTCTAAAAGCCATAATTAAAATTGCTGAATAATTCTTGACATATATGAGAATTTGTGTTATTATTTGATTGTGGGGGTGATCAAAATGTATACTTCAAAACCTCTTTCAGGACAAAAAGGTATGGCTTTAGCCATTACTTTATTATTTCTTCTTATTCTGGTAATGAGTGGGAGTTTATTCTTTATTGCCAGTCAAACTGAGCTACAGCATGGTAGTTCCTACACTCGTCGCATAGAAGCATTATCTGTAGCTGAATCTGCAGCAGAGCGGGCACTCTGGAGATTAGGTAATCAAATAGGCACTCAGAGTTGGTCAGCCATAAGTGCAGATGAATGGAATACTAATTTTGGTGGGGATACCAACTTTATTAAGGTAGCTTCGGGTCAATACATGCGTGTTTCCTACCCTGAAGTCATATATCGTGGCACAGATTATGCCAATGTAAAGGTTATTGCCACTGGTATGCTTGGACGCGAAGAGGGGGGAAAGGTGATTTCTATCTCTACAAAGCAGATTGAGATCATTGCTAAGATAAACAGGACGGTACCTTTAAGCGAGCCAAAGGTATTTGATTATGCATATTTTATTAACAACTGGGGTTGGTGGTATTATGGCGGCGGTGAACACTGTTTGGGTAGTATGAGATCAAACGGTAGGTTTGATGTTCAAAGTGTATATAATCCTCCCAGAGGAAGGGTTACGATTGATGGAAGTGTAGAGGCACACTTTGATGCAGATTATCACAGTTACTCACCAAATGGACTGGCTGGATTAAGATCCCGCCCCCCTACCTATGATCAAAAACCATATAGAAGACCAAATTTGAGAAAAGAGAATATCCCAAACCTGCAAGATATGGATTATTATAAAAAAATCGCAGAAGGTTTTAACCCGGATACAGGGACATATGATCATCCCTCAGGTGTGATTAGAATAGGTACTACAACATTTACAAATGATGGGGTATTTGGTGATGATGAGCCCCATAAAAACCTGATACTGATTGGTACAAACGATGCCCCTATCGTGATTGAGGATAGTGTAGTTATTGAGGGTAATCTGATAATAAAAGGTGTGGTTCAGGTTATAGGACATAGAACAGGCTATGAGAGATCCGGGGCAATTTATGTGGGTAGAAATGTATACATTGCCGGAAATATCCAATATGTCGATGGACCGAATTGGTCTACCTATCCTCAGTGGCAGCAGTATTCCGGTACTGACTATATAAATCCAGCCAGTAGTACCTTTAATATGGTTGGTAATGATGATGGCTTACCCGGTAAATCACTAATGGATACATGGGTTCACAATAATGCCACAAAGACTCTTTTATCAGTGTCTGCAAAGGGTGGGTTGGTTTATGGAAATTATTCATCTGGTGATTGGCTTTCAAATAGATGGCTTTTTAATATGGGAAGTGAGGATGTTGGGGCAGACGGCATACCAGGTACAAATATATATGTAAATGGTACATGGACAGATCCAACAGAAGGGGATGGCATCTTTCAGCCAGCTACAGAGGACCTTGATGGGGATAGGGTTTTTCGCGAGGGTAATTATACTTGGAAGGATGTAAGCACTACTGGGGGCAATAGCAACAATTCTGAACCATTAAAGAACTTTGCCGGACTTGGAAGGACAGCGGATGACCATGGTAGGTTATGGGATCCAATAGAAAGAAAGTATATTACCCATTATGGTGAAACAGCTACAAATATGATTAGTACCATAGATGGTGTTTATTATACCCAACATTTTCTTGCCGGCAGGGTAGCCAATTCACCCAATTTTCATGGCTCTCTTATCAGCAAGGATGAGGTAATTGTCTACTCTGGGGTATTAAAATTAATACAAGATGCTCGATACCATAGTCATTATCGAAAGGATCCAAATTTTCCCATCTATTTATTTCCACCAGGTTCAATTCCTCTTGATGAGGAGGGTGAGATATTAGGGGTATTGCAAAGTGGGGGGGTACTTAGCTGGAAAGAGGTTCGCTGAAAATAGGTTTATGAGTTGATGAGTTTATAGGTTAAAGGAACACAGATTATAAACCTATAAACCTTTCCCTTTCCAACTTATCAACTTATCAACCCATCAACTTATCAACTTTTTGTGTCTTCGTGGTGAGTAGTTACAAAAAATGTAACACAGACATTCTTGTCTGTGATTGGAGGTTCACTGAAAAAATGAAACAGATTATATTTGTAACTGTATTTTTATCGCTCTTTTTTACCGTAGGAACTGTTGATGCCAGATGGATTCCAGAAAATGCTACCTCTGAGGATATAGATAGATTGATACAGATGGAAAAAGAGGATAAGGAAAAGATAATTAAAGAACAATACCTTAAAAAACATAAGATAGAGCAAAAAAGGGAAAAAGAGGGACAAAATGTTACGACAGAAGGAATGATAGAGAAGAAAGGGGAGAGGGGGAAGGAAGGCAGGGAGATTTCTCCGCAAGTATTATCATCAGATGCACAACAACAAGTTGTTTCAGGAATATCAGGAATATCAGGAGTATCTACCCCAGAACAAAAAACATCAATTACAGGTCAAGAAGAAGGAAAAGCAGCAGGTATTGCAAAACCAATAGAGATTAAAAAACCCGGTTGGAAAGATTGGTTAATTATCGGACTTTTTTTATTTATTTCTATTGGCTCTTTAATATTTTATTTCTATTCCATAAATAAAATAAATAAGAAAATAACTGATAGGCGTATTACCTCAAAAGGGATAACCTTAGTAGAGATATTGATAGCTACAGTAATAGTTGCTATAAGTATCTTATGTATCTTAAAGGCATTTCAGCAATCCTCTCTTATCCATCCTCACACCGGCGAAGCAAGTAAGGCAATAACACTGTGTCAAGAAAAATTAGAAGAGATACGGAGCATGCCCTATGGAAGTCTTACTGTAGGGACAATAGAACAACAAAAGATAAGTATGCCACCCTATGGTTGGAATGGGAATACCCCGATAAATGGTGGAGCAACCCGAAGCGTAACAATAAAAAAAATAAAAGAAGAAGGATCCCCTCCAACATTTGAAGAGACAGATGGTGCCTTTGATTATTTGAAAGCAACCGTTAAAATGGAATGGGGCACTACACCCCTTAAACGGGAATTGAGTGTTTTTATTGCCGAAAGACCGTGACAGGTCAGACAGGTCAGACAGGTCAGACTAGTCAGACAAGAGGTAAATATGAATCTGCAACGACATCAAAAAGGATTTACCCTTTTAGAAATACTTATTGCCATGGGTATAATAGGGATTATAATCATGGTGATGAGTTTTGTTTTTGTTGGTGCTACAAAGTTGTGGCTCTCAAGTGATGTCCATATGCAGGCACAACAAATGGCAAGAAACATACTCTCTGGCGACCCTCACCTGAAGGTAGAAAAAGGAACAGGAACTGTAACATGGCAGGGAATACTTAATGAACTTCAGACTGCGTGCCTCCTTCTTCCTGCTAATCCTGGGGGGACACAAACACTTGCCTCAAATAAGATTAGATTTGCTACAGAGGCTTACATTCAGGATGGTGGGGATAATATCTGTCACTCTTCCAATCCCGCTACAACACAGGGTATCTCAGATATTCTGATAGCAACATCAAGCTCAATTTTTATTATTTGTGGAAAGGATGGAAAATTTCGCTCTACGCCAGGGGATACATTATTTAGCAGGGATGCAGATCCAGACAAAATCGTGGAAGAAGATGATGCAGATGATATACTTTATGGTCGTATTATCTGTGGACCAGATGGCACAATCTCAACTATGAGAAGGACTGAATCAGATGATGTTAGAACAGCTTCTTCAACTATTGGATCAATACTTATTAACCCGGGAATAAATAATCGATTACAATCTATACTTGGAGATAATAATGGGGATGGAGACCTTCGGGATACTAATGATCAGACAAATCCAGATGAATATATTGTAGGCGATGTTATCAGCTATAAATTTGATGCTACTAAAAAAACCATTACTCGCATACTAAATGATACTACTGAAACAACCATTGGAACGGACATCTCTGATTTTTCTTTAAGTTATTACGATGCTGCTGCTTCTCCAACTACTGACTTAAGTAGTGTCAAACAGATAGCTGGCACACTAACCGTTGCTATTCCCAAAAAGGCTGGAGCTGCATATGCTACATATACACTTACATTTAAGGTGAATCCAAGAAAATTGGATCCAGCGTTTGGTGGAATGTAATGAAAATCAACCACAAAGGCATGAAGATACAAATTATCATCCTATCTGTTATCCTCTTATTTACCTCATCCGTATCAGCCCAGGATGAATTTGGGAAAAATAAGGTTAGATACAATAAGGTTGACTGGAAGATATTAAAAACAGAGCATTTCGAGGTATATCATGACCAGAAGACGGAAAAGTTAGCCAGAGTTGCTGCATCCATGGCTGAAGAGGCTTATGCGTCTATCAGTCATAGTCTGAGGCATCAGGTCTCAAATCCCATTCCATTTATCATCTTCAAATCTCATTATGACTTCCGTCAGACAAATATTATTACAGAATTGATTGACCCCGGGGTAGGAGGATTTTCTGAGGTTATAAAGTTTCGCATGGTTATCCCCTTTGACGGCAGTTACTTACAATTCAAAAAAGTTATTACCCATGAGCTTGTCCATGTCTTTACCTATGATGTTCTTTATTCTAAGGGCTTAGAATCCATGCTTTCTGCCTCTGCTATCCCGCCCATGTGGTTTATGGAGGGGTTGGCTGAATTTGAAACAAGAGCATTTGACCCAATAGGGCATATGATGTTGGTAGATGCGGTTGTAGAAAATCGTATTGACTCATTAGAAAATTTAACAGATTTCGGAATGACAGGCAATGTATTCCTTGCTTATCAGGAAAGCCACTCCTTGCTGCGATATATTGCCCAAACCTATGGAGAGGAAAAGGTATCCATTCTTTTGAGAAAATTCAAAAAAAGTGCAGGATTAGAAGGGACAATCAAACAATCGTTGGGTGTGGATATTAAACAATTAGAAACAGGATGGATAAAATCACTCCGTCAGGCATATTATCCGGAGGTAGCCAAAAGAAGGCTTGCGGCTGATGACAGCCAGCAGATTTTCAAAGGTCAAGTAATCCCTGCTGCCCCGTCATTTTCACCTGGTGGAGATCTTGCAGCAGTTACTATTATTAAGGATGGCATCCCCTGCATTGCCTTAATGAAAACCTCAGATGGAACAGTCGTTAAATATATTACAGAAGGGTTGCGGGGGATAAAATTTGAAGACCTTAGCTTTGAGGTTTCACCTGCCTACTCAAGGGATGGTTCAAGGATTGCCTTTATTGCTAAATGTAAGAACAGGGATGTTGTTTTTCTCTTTGATGTGTTTGATAATAAATTGTTAAAGACACTAAAGGTAGATTTGGATAATATCTCCTCTTTGTGTTTTACTCAGGATAGTGATAACATCATCTTATCTGGCCTTAAAAATGGGGAAAGCAATATTTATAGGTTTAATATTCCAACAAAAGGGCTGGAAAAGATTACCCATGGGATGGATAGACAGCCTGCTTATTCACCTATTGGCAACAAAATAGCATTTATCCGTGAGGCAGGAACGGCAACCGACCTTTTCGTGCTGAATATGGATACCGCTGAGGTTACAAGACTTGCACTACCTGATTCGCTGAAGATAAACCCATTCTGGTCACCGGATGGGAATATCGTTTATTGCTCATGTCTGCTTAATAAAACATACAATATTTGGGCGGTAAAACTTCAGGAAGAAGGCACAAAGGAGGAAGTAGGCAGAGGTGAAATGCTTATGCCCCTGCAAGATGAAAATTCAGGTTATTTTTCTGTTCCCTTCCCATTTACTCAGGTAACAGATTACTTTGGCGGGGCATTTAATGGTGGATATATGGGCGATAAGATGAGTTTTTCGTCCTATGAAAAAGGGGGAAATGCTGTTTATTTTCATGAAAAGCCATTGGATATGGTTTGGATTCAGCCAGAAATAAATGGCAGCACTACTGCCAAAGCCACCACCTCCCTTGCGATTAAAAAAACAGATGGCAACATAACCCCATATAAAACAAGGCTTACCTTTGACTGGAGAAGAATGGATATGTTGTACAGTTCTGCTAATGGGTTTGCAGGGATAGGGGAACTGGCTATGAGCGATGTGCTTGGTAATCATCGATTTATCTGGAGGGGTGACGCATCATCCTCAATTGGGGGAGATGCTAATTTTATCCTTGCCTATCTTTATCTTGGCAAAAGGGCATCGTATGGGGTAGATATATCTGATTGGTCTAATTCTTATAGGTTTTTGAATGAGGAGTCTAAGGAAAAAAAGTATGGTGTCTCCGGCAATGTTTCCTATCCATTGGATATATTTCGTCGGGTAGAGTTTGGGCTGTCCTCCAAAAGGGTTGTAACCAACTATATTTTGCCCAAGTCGCCAACTGTAAGAGAGAATATAAATCTTGTTTCAGCTGCTATTATTCATGATACAACCGTCTGGTCATGGAACGGACCCATTGGTGGTTCAAGGGCAAGGATAGGGGTTAGTGATACAATTAATCTTTCAGATAATGACCTTGATTTTACGAACCTTGAGGTAGACTTGCGAAAATATATCAAGGCTGGAAACAGATCTGCCATGGCATTTCAACTTAGCGGCAAGACCTCAACCGGACGGGATCAAACCCAGTTTATCCTCGGTAATGGGGGAATAATGGTAACAAATGAAAATGGAAGAATAAAACAATATTTTGTTGATGAATTCAGGGGGGGAACAGAGCTAAGGGGAAAGGCATTTGCCAAGGGTTCATTTGAGTTTCGTTTTCCATTGATTGATACCATCCAATTTAGCCTGCCCATGTCTATTAGAAACATTCGTTCTCTTGTATTTTTTGATATTGGTGCTGCATGGCAGGAAGGAAAACCGCCTGTATTCCGTAAGGCTATCGCTGAAAACAACATAAGAGGTGCATTCGGCTGGGGGATACGGTCAAACCTATGGGTTTTTCCCATAAGGATAGATTATGCCAGAGGGACAGATTTTATAAATTCAACCTCAGGGGCAGTAACACATTTTAGTCTTGGGTATGATTTTTAGAGTATAAACGGTAATAATACGCAAAAGATCTAAAATGTATACCTTGCCCTTGATTGGTCAGTAGAGTTAGTTTGTGAGCCTTCTACACGGAACATGGGGACTCACCCCCCCCCCTCATTCACAACAGGCAAAGAGATTGCTCCCTTCACCGGTAAGCTGAAGAAAAAGGTTGTCTTTTTGTCAATCTCGCTTTCCACCCATATCCTGCCGCCAAGGTGTTCAACAATCTCCTTGCAAATAGTCAAGCCAAGCCCTGTGCCCTTTACCTCTGTAGGGATATTTTCTATCTGACAGAATCTTTCAAAGACACTGGCAAGTTTTTCTGGCGGGATGCCATGACCGGTATTAGAGATAGCGGTAATAACCTCTGCCGCAGCCGCGACAGTTTCGTAAATTTTAACCCCTATCCTGCCTTCATGATTCACAAACTTAAGGGCATTGTTCAAAAGATTAACCACTACCTGAATCAATTTATCATGATCAGCAGTAACGACTGAAAGGTGTTCAGGGACATCTACACTCAAGAATATACCTTGTTGAACAATATACCCCTTTATCCCATTAATAGCGGTTTGAACCACCTCTATCATAGAAATGTCTTTCATGTGCCATGTTGCTTTCCCTGCTTCTATCTTTGAGAGATCAAGGATATCATTAATCAGACGGGCTAACCTTTCGGCTTCTTCTTTCATAATCTTTAAGAAGTCATTTCTGGTATTTACATCTCCATCAGGATCCTCAAGCAATAATTCACTAAATGCTCGCATAGATGTCAACGGTGTTCTTAGTTCATGAGCTGCAACCGAGAGAAAGTTGCTTTTTAACTCATCTTGTTTTTTTAACCGCTCATTTGCCTCTTTTAGTTCGGAGGTCCGATCTTCAACCTTCTGCTCAAGGGTTTGCAAGTACTCTTCTATCTGCTTGGCTGATTCAGATAATTTTTCAGTCATTGTATTAAAGGCAGCGGTAAGATCTCCAATCTCATCATGCCGTATCTTCCCATTTACGAAACGACATAAATCTCCTTCAGCTACCCGTGCAGTCACCCTTACCAATTGCTTTATTGGCTGGGTGATTCTTCTGGCTAACAATACAGTCCATACTATTCCGACCATGATAACAAGGAGAGAGATAAAAAAGGCAATCATTTGTATGGTTTTTACAGTTTTTTCTTTGTTCTCAAGCAATATCCCTACCCGGACAAATCCAATATTTTCTTGGCTTTTTGTTTGACCAATCTGGCTATCAAATATTAGCGACTCACCCTTGTTTACCCTTCTGATAGTAGAGACAGGGGCAATAATATCATACACACTCTTGCCCTTATAAGAATATTGATTAATAGTACTATGAGTCGTCCTGACGCCCTTGAGGAAATCTATCCACAGTGTTGAATTAACAATTGATGCAATAATTTTGCTATTTTGATCGCAAACAGCTACAAAGGCTATATCATCATTTTTAAGCACACCCTGAATAAGTTTATTCAGCATCTCCTTATTCTCAAAAAGCAGTCCATATTCACTATTATAAGCCAGATTTTTAGATAGCGATAGCCCACGATTACGAAGCTCGTTTTCAATGATTGCCTTCTGCTTGCAAACAAAAAAACTGCTCAAAACCACAGCCATGCTGATCACCAAAAGGCTGACAGAAAGGATAAGTTTAACTCCGAGAGTAGGTCGTATGAGCATTTTTTATCTCCTCACTTTACCACTTCATTCGCTAAATCCCTCACTTGAACAGGAATAACAATATTCATTAATTCAGCTGTTTTAATATTAATCGTTAAAAGCGGATCTTCCGGCTCTTCTATGGATATTTGAGTATTACCATTAGTCAATATTTGCCCAATAAGTTTAACTGTTTGCTTGCCAATTCGGTCATAGCCAGCTGAAACCGAAAACAACGCCCCATTCTTCACAAATGTCGGAGATGGGGCAATAACCGGAACATTAGCCTTCAGGGTTGTCTCTAAAATATACCTTGCAATTGATTGATTGGCAACCATTGGGTCAGGCACAAGCCAGAAGGCATCTATGCTCTGTTCAATCATATTCTTTAAGGCAGGGGCAATCTGTGTCTCAGATTTCACAGGAGAGGCAACAATGGAGATGTTTTCTTTTTGGGCAGCAGCGATTAAAGAGGCAGAGACAACTGGATTATAAATAACCCCTATTTTTTTAGCCTTTGGCAATATTTTTCGCAAGACTTGAATCTGTGCCCTGGCTGAAATATCCAGAGCCACCCCACTCATATTGAGCTTGAGAAGATATGGATTCAGGACCATGCTGAAGATTGTGGGGATGCCCTTGGTTTTGTCAAAGCATCCTTCCGCAGCCTCTGTCCCAATAGCCACAATAATATCAGGTTTTTTGGACAAAATCTCTGCGATGATTTTTCGGATATTCTTCTTGTCCCCATTCAGATTGTATTCATAAAAGATGGCATTTACACCATTTTTAATCTCCTTGACAACGACCATATACGGTTGTATCTGCCGAGAGACAACTATGGCAATTCGAGGCTCTACTGCATAGACATCAGATGCCAAACAAAACAGGCTTATCAACAGGCATATTAGCCAAAAATGTAATTTCATAGTCTTTGTCTCCGAGACATTCAGGCAGATACATAGGTTCGCCCCTACAATTCCCATCCTATCCTTACCTGCACTGACTGTCTGCTTGTGGTTATAAAATTCGGACCCTCTTCATACTCCTCGTCCGTCAGGTTTCGTCCAATCACAGATAGGGATACAGTATCGCTCAGCCTCCATCTAAGATAGGAATCCAGCATAAAATAGGATGGCAGCGTAACAGGATCAGGGTGTGCCCTTGTAATCATAGAACGCCTTTTCCCTACACTTGTTCCATTTATGCCTATTTCCAGATTATCAACAGGGTTATAATTCAGTTTCAAGCACATCTTGTTTTTAGGAATATAAGGCATGGTATCATCCTTGTTGGTATCTAATTGCGTATATAAAAGTGATGCAAAAAGATTATTCATCAGGCTCTTTTTCAGCTCCATTTCTATCCCCTTTATTTCAACAGTAGACGACTGATTGACATATTCCCTTCTGATAGGTGTAGTTGCTACAAATGCAGTATAAGGAAAATCAATAAGTTTTTCCATCTTATTCTTGAATATGGTTATCCTGCCCATTGTTTTTTCATTTAATTGATGAAAAACCGCTGCCTCGTAGGAGGTTATCTCCTCTGGCAGTAATGGATTACCCTCTTGTTTTTGAACCAGGGCAGTGACAAAATATTGTTGATTATAAAGCTCGGAAAAATCAGGTGGACGAAATGCCTTGCCAGCAGAAACCTTAAAAACAGTGGGATGATTTTTAAGGTTGTAAACCATGCCAAACCGTGGGCTTACCATTGAGCCATAAACGCTATGCTGGTCATACCGTGCCCCTATAGTTAGGGTTAATTGATTATTTGGCTTAAACTCATCCTGAATGAATAAGGCACTTGTATTGCCAGTATATCTTTCGTTGATGCTATTACTATATACGGTTGTTTCTGTTGTGCCTTGAGGCAATTGGACAGTTGCCGTAGCTGTATCTCTATATCTTGGCAATTCTCCAACCACATAACGAAGGTCGAGTCCCCAGATAAAAAAGTTTTGTTCATTTATTAACCAATTGTGTTGAACCTCAAGACCGCTTGCTGATTCAGGATAGTGAGGATATTCCATGATTGCGGTTGTTTCAGTTGAAGATGTTACACGAATAGTAGGCAGTTGAAAATCTATGTCTGTCCTCCCGCTGTAACCTCGAATGGATAGATTGGAGACCGGATTAAGGACACCATAATACAGCACATCTGAATACTGATTTTTTATGCTGCATCTTCCAACCTTTCGACCATTCTCCAGAAAGTATTCAGCAAGACCAAACCCTCCATCAGACATACCTACCTGAAATGTAAGGCTTGAAGAATCCTTGAGCGGAACCTTGAGTTTTGTTGTAATAATATCATTTTTCACATCTGCATTAGTCCTGCCATTATCTGCATCCAGATGACTTGCGGTTAAGAATAATGACGACTTATTTTCTATTTCGTGTCCATAGTGTACTTGGCAATATCTTGAATTACCAGAGGTTTGCCTTGCTGGAGATTTGGTTCTATCCAGCATTTTATTTAGTCCAATCGAGGTTGTAACCCCTACGGTATTCTTAACCCCCGAACGAGTGATGATGTTGATTACACCGCTAAAGGCATTGGCACCATACATGGCTGAACCAGGTCCCTTAAGGATTTCTATCCGTTCAACATTATCCAGCCCAACCATCATTGGTTCCACGCTTCCAATAATGACAGTATTCAATGGCCTTCCATCCAATAAGAACAATATCCTCTCACTTCCAGATGTACCACCGCCACCCCGTAGACTGACAATGGTAAAAGCCCTATTATTGAGAATATCAACATCGTATTGCAGCCTGAGAAGTTCATCAAGGTTCCTACACCCCCAGTCTTCAATCTCTTTTCTGGTTATAACCCTGATGGTAGAAGGTGCTTCAATAATCTTTTGCTCCCGCTTTGCCGCAGTTACTACCACCTCATCCTCATTAAAAAGCAATAACTCCAATGGACCTTGAGAAAAGACAGGATGGGAATAAAGAATCAGGAAAGAGATAAGGAATAACTTAATCAATGGCTGTTTCATGCTTAGAACCTCCTGAGGATAGGGTGATGATAGGGCTGCTATTATTGCGGGATATTAATATACCTTATAACTAATATACACCTTTTTTGAAAAAAAGCAAGGATTATTTTTATTTATTAGTCATAAAAGTATGAATGTACACAATTATTATTAATAACCTCAGGCTGAAGGTTGATTTGTCCCTGCCTTACTGTTCAGGGCAAACCCAGCAATTCTCATTATGAAAAAGTATAGGAAAGGATAGTGTGGAGATAAGTATGAATTTACGACAAATGACAGGTAAGAATGCTTGTCCTACCAACTATTTTGTTGATAATCTCCATATCTCCTTCATC
>Ga0210036_1003417_pt1 | contig 15618 bp, 10 predicted proteins | sample CryGeymeta201515_FD_185469 | JGI IMG/M metagenome (GOLD analysis project Ga0210036, IMG submission 185469) | Groundwater microbial communities from Crystal Geyser aquifers in Utah, USA - Crystal Geyser metaG 2015-15 (SPAdes) (version 2) | ecosystem: Environmental > Aquatic > Deep subsurface >...
CCGGCGCGTCCGTAGACGGCGTAGGTGATCCCGTTCGCCGTCCTCTCGGCCTCCATACTGCGAACGCCGCCGAGGACGGGCTGCCCCACTTCCACCGGCTCGATCTGAAGTAAGGCCGTCTCGTATGCCTGGAGCTGCAGCTCGACGGAGTCGCCGTAGTGCAGCACCGGCTGGATCACCTCGTGCCGCGGGTAGACGACTTGCGCCGCGAACGCCGTTCGCCCGCCGACCGAGGCGAGGATTGCCGACCGCGACCAGCCGACAGCTTCGTCGAGCTTCACTGTCACGGTCTGGGGCGTGATGAAGGGGTTCCGCAGCAGGAGGATCCCGCGCCCGCCGCGGAAATGCGCGTAGCCGTAGGCTTCGCGCCTGAGCGGGTCGCCGGGAAGTAGTTCGGTGTGCGACAACGTGGCGGCGTTGTGCCGTGCCCACTTGAGCAGCGACGCGAGAAACGCCCAGTCGCGGTTACCGTGCTGGAAGCACTTCGGGTTGAGGTAGAGCGTGAGCAGGCGGCAGCCGCGACCGACTACGTCGATGGCGTTGTCTTCCCACTTCTCGGGGGTGATGACGATGATGCCGAGGTGCTCAATGGCCGTCGGCGGGTAGCCGGGGTGCTCGCCGCAGCGCTGGCGGAACACGGCGTCGCGGGTGGTGGTAGCGCTGTCGCGCACGCTGGGGCCGGGGGCGATGATGTCCGGGTAGTCGTCGGATACCGAGCCCCAGATCGAGTCGACATACTTCAGCCACCACGCGCTGAGCCACATCCCGCAAGTCGGGTCGAGGAAGATGTCGCGCCGGGTCTGGCGGACGGCGGTGAGCAGCTCGAGGTAAGCGTCGGTGTTGGCCGCGACGGCGTAGGGACCGGGGAGATGCCCGTGCCCCGGCGCCTCGCAACTGGGGCAGAAGCCGTCGAACTTGAAGAAGGCCAGCTCGTTCTGCTTCTCCAGATTCGTGACCACCCGCTGGATGTCTCGCCGGTACTTCGGGCCGGACTGGCACAGGTACCAGTCGTTGCTGTTGCCCTCGTAGCCATTCGCAACGCCCCACGGCGCATGGCTGTAGCCGGACGAGGGCGACAGCCAGAGCCCGAGCTTCGCGTTCATCGCTCGTAGCGGGTCGAGCAACGGCCGCAGCCCGTTGGGGAAGGCGTCGGCACGGATGTCCCACAGGCTGTCATTGTTGTCCCAGCCGTCGTCAATGGTGAACGTGTCGAACGACTCGCCGTACGGGTCGAAGAGCTTCTGCTTGAACTCCTCCATCAGCTCCAGGCAGTTCTGCTCTGTCGGCGGCATGAGCGTCCACCAGGTGTTGTAGTTGACGAAGAGGTTCCGGTCCTTGGGCGTCACCTGAAATGTCTCGACGTACTCGCGGAAGCGCTGAGTCACCCGACCCGTTTCGGCAACGCCCAGCACCGCCGTCTTGCTCACGAAGCGGCCGCTCACGGTCCGACCGGGGTAGTGAGTCAACGTCACCACGCCCTGGCCGTTGGTGGGCGCGGCGACGAAGCCGTTGTGGCCACTGGGGTACTCCAGCCCCCAGAAGGTGTCGCCCAGGAACACTGGCTCGCCGAAGCCCTGGTGAGAGCACTCGCCGGCAAGACCCACCGACCATACGTCCACCTGCCGCACGGCAAGCGGCTGCGCTGCAGACACCTCGAGCCACCGGCGAACAAAGGGGGTGCGGTCGCTCAGCTCGTAGACCACGTCGAGGTCAACACCACGCGCCCCGCTCCGCAGAGCGACGACGAGCCGCTGCCCACCGGTGAGGGCTTCTCGCCGGACCTCGCGCAGCGCGAAGTCGGCCGAACGCAGCGGCGGCTGTCCCTCGATGCCGACAGAGAAGTCGTCAGTCGATAGCTCATGGCTCTTGTGAGACAGCTCGTTCACCACGCGAACGGCACGGACACCCGCGCGCTCTTGCCGGAACACCAGCTTGAGGAACGTGTTGCCCAGAGTGACGGTGTCCGTCTCGGCGCGACCGGGCGCGGGGTTGAGAGCGAGCAGGAGAACTGGCAGTGCGTGGGAGCAGCGGGAGTGGAGCATGGCAGTGCTTCCTTTGCGGCGCGAAGTCCGGCGCGAGCAGGCGCAGGTGACGTGGCCAGCACGCACAGCGGCGCGCCGGAGATCCCTTCCTATTCTCCCTGCGAACCGGCGTCCTTTGTCCCTCGCGGTTTCGGTGCGCTTGGCACCGGTGAGTCCAGCCGCTACGATACACCGACTCAGGCGGAGGCGCATCCACCACCCCGCTCGAACTGGAGGAGTTCCCTTGCACACGTTCACGAGGCTTACGGTGTTCTGTCTGCTCGCCCCCCTGGCGGTGACCACCCACGCCGCGGCGGAACCGGAAGGGGCGTCAGGGCTGACCGCAGCCTTTGACGACAACGGACTGCACTCGCTTCAGTTCGCCGGCGAGGAATTCGTGCAGGACGGCGCCTTCCACGTGTCACACGCGGTGATGCGGCGGTGGGACGGCGGCACGGCCGCCGCTGACCTGAAGGCCGGCAGACGCGCGTTTGACCCCGAGAAGAGACGCCTGCAAATCAGCTACCCCTGGGGAGAGGTGGGCTGTACGTACAATCCGGAGGCCGACCGCCTTCGGCTCACCATCGACCTCACCAACCAGAGCGATAGCGTGCTCACCGAGTTCACCGCCGAAATCATGCAGACTCGTTTCCCCCAGCCGCCGAAAGGCTGGCAGCCGCACTACCCGCAGCGAAACTTCAACCTCGGCAGCCCGACGACGCTGTTCGCCGCGTGCGAACACACGACGGTAGCGGCGTGTAACGAAGATGTCGGCCGGCCGCTTCAGTTTGGCTGGGCGGGGCGGGAGTCGCTGAGCCAGCGCCCACTGATCGTCGCCACTGTGAGCGACTGGATGGGAGAGATGCTCAACCCGATGCTCAGCCGGCCACTCTACCCGGGGCAGTCCGACCGGTTCGAGTTGTCACTGCGGTTCGCGGCGGCGGGCGCGCCGGACGAGCAGCTTGCCGGCGACTTGTGGAAGCGGTTCGCCGAAGTGCATCCGTACCGGCTGAAGTGGGATGATCGCCGGCCCATTGGCGCGCTGTTCCTCAGCTCCAGCGGCCTGGGCGCCGAGAAGAACCCGCGCGGCTGGCTCAACGAGAAGGCAGCAGACTTTGTGAGCGAGGCGGGCCGTCAGGCGTTCCGTGAGCGCGTGCTGGCGTACGCCCAACAGAGCGTGAAGGTGCTGCAAGGGATGGACTGCCAGGGGATGATCACGTGGGACATTGAGGGGCAGGAGTATCCCCACGCCACCAGCTACCTGGGCGACCCGCGGTCGCTGCCGCCGGAAATGGAGCCGGTTGCCGACGCGTACTTCAAGACCTTCACCGACGCCGGCCTGCGCGTCGGCATCTGCATCCGGCCGCAGCTCCCGGTGCGGACAGCCTACGGCGACGGCGTGCGCCAGCTCGAAGCGGCCGACGCGGAGGCAAACCTCGACGCCAAGATCGAGTACGGGAAGAAGCGGTGGGGCTGCACGCTGTTCTACATCGACTCCAACGGCGACCCGAACGTCCCAATGCCCGCCGAGTGGTTCTGCCGCTTGGCCGCCAAGCACCCAGACTGCCTGCTGATGCCGGAACACGAGAACCCGCAATACTACACCGGCACCGCACCCTATCGCTGCTACGCCAACCTGAAGCAGTTAGGCACGCCCGACTACGTCCGCCGGCTCTACCCCGACGCCTTCTGCGCCCTCTACATCGGCCACGGCGACCCCGAGCCGGTCAAAGCGCAACTCATCGAAGACGTGAAGCGCGGCGACATCCTGGTGATCCACGGCTGGTACTCAGCGGACAACCACAAGGTGGTGAGGTGGATCTACGAGCAGGCGGGGAAGTGAGCGGCAGCCCGCCAGAGAAGGAGTCCACCCCGCCTTGTCCAATCCTCTGCGACACCAACGCGGCAGCGCGCCCCAAGCTGATCGCTGACGGCTGAAAGCTGATAGCTGACCGCCCCCAAGGAGCAAACCCCAGTGGCATACAGAATGATCCAAGTCGGCTGCGGCGGCTTCGGCGCCGCTTGGTGTTCGCAGTTCCTGCCGCCGAACGTGAAGGACGGACTGATTCAGCCAGTGGCAGCGGTGGACTTGAACCCCGAGGCACTGAAGAACGCGCAGCAGCATCTGGGGTTGCCGCTGGAGAAGTGCTACGCGGACGTCCGGCAAGCGATGGACGAGAACGAAGCCGACTTCTGCACCATCGTCGTTCCGCCGGCGCACCACGAGGAGATCGTCGATGCCGCGCTGGCGCACGGGCTGAACATCCTGTCCGAGAAGCCCATCGCCGATACGCTGGAAGGCTCGTGCCGGATCGCCGAGAAGGTCCGCGTCGCGGGGGTGAAGATGGGCGTGACCATGAGCCACCGCTTCCGGCAGGACATTACCACACTGCGGAGCGAGGTGCAGTCGCGCAAGTACGGCGCGCTGGACTACCTGGTCTGCCGGTTCACCTGCGACTGCCGGAAGTACGGTTCGTGGGGCGCGTTCCGGCACGAGATCGCCGATGCGCTGATGATTGAAGGCTCGGTGCACCACCTGGACTTGCTGGTCGACATGACGGCTGGCACCTGCGACACGATCTTCGCGACCACGTGGAACCCGTCTTGGGGCGAGTTCAAAGGCGATAGCCAGGGGCTGGTCGTCCTGCAGATGGGCAACGGCACTCGGGCGTTCTACGAAGGCGCCAAGACTAATGCTGGCCAGCTCAACTGCTGGGGGGATGAATACGTCCGCGCCGAGTGCGAGGGCGCAACGCTGATCCTGAACCGACAGGCGCTGGTCGCGCTGGACCACGAGACCGAGAAGCGAGGCACCCGCGGCCCGGAAGACGGCCGACCCATTCCGCTCCTGCAGCAACCCAAGTGGGCAAACGCCTGGCTGGTCGAGAAGTTCGTCAAGTGGTTGGACGGCGGACCGCCCATGGAGACGAACCTCGAAGCGAACCTGCAGTCCGTCGCGCTGGTGTTCGCCGCCATCGAGTCGAGCCGCACAGGGCAGCCGATCAAGGTGCAGGAGTTCCTGGCAGACACGTGGCGGAAGGTGCGCGGAGGGACCGTCTAGGGGACAAGGGGCTTGGTCGCAATCGGCAGTGCCTCACAAAGGACGGAGCAGACGCTACTATGGCATTCATTGACCGCTTGTTGCCGGCGCCGAAGAGCGGCGGCTTCGCGATGGACGACTACTGGGTCTGGTGTGGGTCGGCGATCCGGGGCGACGACGGGCGCTACTACCTGTTTGCCTCTCGCTGGCCGAAGGAGCTGCCGTTCTTCGAGGGCTACATCGTCGCCTCCGAGGTCGTTCGGGCGAGTGCGGATACGCCTGAGGGACCGTACTCGTTCGAGGAGGTCGTGTTGCCGGACCGGGGCAGCCACCACTGGGACGGTCGGATGACCCACAACCCAACCATCCACAGATGGGGCGACACGTACCTGCTGTTCTACATCGGCGCTACCTACGCCGGTGCCAGACCAGACGCCGAAGCGCTCCGGAGCGGCGACTGCCCGCAACGCGCGCAGTCCTACCCCAACATCCGCATCGGGCTGGCAACGGCGCCGTCCGTCTTCGGGCCGTGGGCACGCGCGGCGGAACCGGTGCTCCTACCGCGTCCCGGCAAGTGGGATTGCACGGTGGTCACGAACCCCGCTCCCTGCGTCCACGCCGACGGCAGCATTTCCCTCTACTACCGCTCCAACACGCCCGATGGCCTCCGAATCGGTGTGGCCAGCGCTCCCGGCTTGGGCACGGCATTCGAGCGCCTTGTCGACGATCCGGTCCTGCACTTCGCGGGCGGCGACTTTGTCGAGGATCCCTACGTCTGGCAGACCGGCGACGACTACGAACTGATTGCGAAGGACATGAAGGGCGGTCTCACCGGCGAAGTTCACGCTGGCGTCCACGCGACTTCGCCCGACGGGCTCAACTGGCGCGTCAGCGAGCCGCCCAAAGCCTACTCCCGACAAGTCACGTGGGACGACGGCACCACGACTGTCCTGGGCTGCGTCGAACGGCCGCAGTTGCTGATCGAGGACGGGGAACCCACGCATCTGTTCGCGGCGACCGGCGACGGCCCCGGCGGCTTCCGCGAGTGTTCGCGGACGTGGAACATGGTGCTGCCGTTGCACCACAGGCAGGGCAAGGGCAAGGCCAAAGCGTTACCGTGCGAGGAAGACGCGGCTCCGTGAGGGTTGTGCTGGTTGCCGGCCTTCCTCGGGTAGAATGGACAGCCGCATATTCCCGGGAATCCGTTTCCCTACGAAGCGAGGCGGTCCGCGATGGCCGTGTTTGTCGTGCTCACTGTTGTCCTGTCGGCCGCGGCGCAGGCTGCGCCGAGCCGCTACTGCGGCGAGCGGAACGTGCAGGTGAATGACGGGGCTGTGCAGTTGGCACAGCAGTGGAAACGGGCGTTCACGGAGAGCTTCGAGGACGGGATCGGGCCGTGGGCAGTCGAGAACTACGAAGGCAAGCTGGTAATCGGCTCCGACCGAGACGGTGAGACCGGAAGCTGTCTGTCAGTTAGGAACCTGGCCGCGAAAGGTGACACGGCCTTCGAGGTCGCTTCTCCGCCAGTTGCCGTCGTCGGCGGGGCGAGGTTCCGCCTGCGCTTCTCGTGGCGGGCGAACCGCTCCCTGGAGCAACTGGGCGGGCACAAGGGGCACTACCTGACGCAAGTCGAGTGGCGCGATGCCGCCAACCAGCCGGTGGCACCGCAGTCGTTCGGCTTCGGTGAGCCCGCCAAGGAGTGGCAGCGCGCGCAAGTTGAGGGCGTCATCCCCGAGGCGGCGGTCAGCGTCCTACTCCGGTTCGGCTGGGACCATCCGGACCTCGCGGTCAATGAGTTCTTCGCCCTCGACAACGTCGCTCTGGACGTGCAGCCGGAGCGCGCGCCGTTCGAGTCGGCCGGAGAGATCGTCTCGCGACCCATGCGGGTTGCCGGGGAGGCGCGGCGGGTCGCGTGGGAAGCGGTGACACCCGCCGGCACAACCGTGCGGCTGCAGGTAGCGAGTGCTGCCGACGAGGCCGGCGGGCCGGGCGATTGGTCGGAGTTCCTCGGGCCGGACGGCACGGCGCGAAGCTTCTTCACGCATGACGGCGAATTGCCGGCCGCGCAGGCAGTCCGCCCGTGGCTTCGCTACAGGGCGCTGCTCAACACCGACAACTCGGCCCTCACACCGGTACTGAAGAGCGTGCGACTTGCTGAAGCCACGGACGGCCCTTGGGCCGGACTGGACACAACACCGCCGGCCGTCGTCAAGCGGAGCCCGACGCGCACCGCAGATGCCAGCGCACCGATTTGGTTCCGCCTCGCCGACGAGAGCGGCGTCGACAGCCGCAGTCTGCGGGTGAAGCTTGACGGCCTGGACGTGACCGGTCAACTGTCGCGCGACGACGGCAGAGCTGTGTACCGACCGGCGGCCCCGCTCGCGCCGCCGCCATTGGAGGCGGCGGTCTCCCGCTGGCGCGTGAACAACTACCAGAACGCCCTGACCCTCGAGCGAACCGCCCGCCGCACACCCGACTCGCCGCCGGGTCTCCACCTGACGCGGGAGGCGGGCGAAGTGGACACGGCGTTCTGCATTCAGTCGCCGCCGATACCCATCGAGCCCGGAGCGGGGTACGCCCTGGCTTACTGGTCCCGCCACACACTGAACCTCAAGGGAGCGATGAACGGCAAGCCGGGGTTCAGCGGCGGCGTGACCTGGCTGGGTGCGCAGGACGCGCCGGTCGGCGACCGGGCACCACTCGACCTCGGCGACGCCAACCCGGAGTGGCATCAGGACACGTACCAACTCACGGCTCCTGCGCAAGCCATGCATGCGCAGCTCGCCTTCGGCTTCGACAGCCCGAACCTCCACGACGGCGCGTTCCTCGATCTTGCCGAGGTCACCTTCGACGGTCCACGCCCCAACCGACCGAACGACGCCCCCAACCTGCACGAAGTCCGGGTGGAGGTGTCGGACCTCGCCGGGAACGCGCTGACCCGCACCTGGCACGTGCTGATCCGGCCGCCGCGCACCGAGAACGTGGTCACCACGCGGGACGACGGCACGGTGCTGGTGGACGAAAGGCCGTTCTTCCCCCTCGGTCTGTACGCGGTCTGGAAGAAGCCGTTCAACAACGACAGCTTAGACAAGGCGTTCGGCGACCTGAAGGCGGCCGGCTTCAACTTCGCCCACACCTACAGCAGCCAGCGCGGTCCCGATTTCGCAGAGTTCTACGCCGCCGCGGCGAAGCACGGGCTCAAGCTGTTCGTGGCTTCGGATGCCGGGGCGAACTGCACCGACACCGACGCGGTGCTCTGGGACGTTGTCCGCGAGGAAGGGCAGCCAGCCCTGCTGGCCTGGTACCTCGCTGACGACACCGCCAGCCACGTCGGCTTTGGCGAGTTGCAGACCCTCACTGATTCCATCCACGACGTGGACCCGGCGCACCTCACCGTTCAGGCAGACGGCGTTGGCGGGCCGCCGCGCTCTCGGTACACCAACTACGTCGACTCAACCGACGGCTTCCTGCCCGAGCTATATCCCATTCGCGACGACGGCAACCGCGGCGTCCCGCAGATCATCACCGACATGGAGACCGTCCGAGCTGACCTGGCAAAGTCTGGAGCCCGCGGGAAGACGATCTGGGCCATCGTGCAGTACTTCCAAGGCTGGGGCTGGCCGCGTTACCCCACCCGAGCAGAACTGTGGGCAATGAGCTACCTCTCGCTCATCCACGGCGCCAACGGAATCACCTGGTACACATACGGCGGCTGGGGCGACAACCACGGAGTCACCGACACGCCCGAGACGTGGCAGACCATCTGCAACCTGGCCGGCGAACTGTCCCAACTGCAGGACTTGCTGACCGAACGAACCGGCCCGCAGCCACCCGCGCCCGAGATCGTCGCCGGTGCCAAGGAAGATGCCCTCGGTCACCCGAGTATCAGCATGCTGCTGAAGGACCACGCCGGCAAGCGCTACCTGATCGCCGCCAACTCGGCGGACGCGAGAGTCACGGCGCGCTTCACCGTTGGACCGGTTACCCAGGTCTCGCTGCCGTTTGAGAAGCGCGAGCTGACCGGCGCCAACGGCGGGTTCGCGGACACGTTTGGCCCGTACGCAGTGCACGTGTACGTCTGGGCGCCGTGAGAGTCTCTGGACGGTCACAGGCGAAGTAGCGCCTCGTTCGTAATGCCCCGCAGGGCTTGAAGGAACTGCGTCTCAGAGAGTGTCGCGATGTCCCCCAGCGATCTCTCGAACGCCTCGTCAAACGGGAGGGCGCCCAGGAACGGCACGCCGAGGGGCGCCAAGGCGGCTTGCGCCGAGGGCTCGTCCCCGCGGCGCATGTTCTCTACGACGCCGATCACCGGGCGCTTGAGATCGATGAGCAGCCGCAGGATCTTCTTCACCGTTTCGAGGGCGACCACCGACGGCGTCGTGACTGCCAGGAATTCCGCGCGCTTCATCAGCCGGACCGTGTCGAGCACTGCGTCGCCGAGACCGGGAGGCATGTCGAGGATCAGGTAGTCCAACTTGCCCCACTGGGTGATGGCGAACAGCTCGATCATCGCGTTGGACACGTCGGTGCCCCGAAGTGGCGACGCGCTGTCGCCGACGAAGTGGATGATCGACATGAACCGGAGGCCGTGGTCGGCACCCGACACCCGGACCAGCGGCGGGATGAGCCCTCGCTCTTCCACGAACTGCGCGTCCTTGATTCCCAGGATCACGTGCGTGGACGGACCGCAGAAGTCGAGGTCCAGCAAGCCTACGGCTTTGCCGCACTGTGCCAGCGTCACCGCCAGCCCGCACGCCACCGAGCTCTTGCCGATGCCGCCCTTGCCGCCGGTGACGCCAACGATCCGGTCGATCTTCTCCAGCCGTCGGTCGATGACTTCCAGTCGCGGATCCAATGCGCCTCACTCCCCGGTGATCGAGTCCACCGACACGCCGCGTCCCTTGATCACTTCGAAGTCGGGGCTGCCGCAGTTCGGGCACTTGACGTAGACGTGGGCGGTCTCCGGGACAAAGTGGATGGCCTCTCGCTCGTCGTGGGTCAACGTCTCCAGCGAGTCGCCCAACAGCCAGGCATGCTCACACGGGCGACACTGCAGCTCTGCCGGTTCGGTCTCGAGGTTGATCTCGGTGTCCTGCAACAGCGGAGTCTGTGGGGGGAGGACCTCCTCCAACGCGAACTCGAAGATCTCGCGCTCGATCTGCTGCAACTCCCCGATCTTCAGGTTGATCGCAGTGATCCGGCGCAGCCCTTCCCCCTCCGCCGCCTTCACGGCGGCAGCGACGACTGCCTCGGCCAAAGCGCATTCATGCATAGCGTTGTCAGTGAGGATTCGGAGTTAGTCAGGGTTGCACGTGGTCCGCCAACCGATCACCCCACGGTCAGGCTGAGCAGCAGCTCTTTGAGCTGCACAATGTCGGCACTCACGGTTGGCATGTCCTCCCGCCCGTCGAGGTACTCGATGGCAAGTGCCCTGTCGTATCCGTGCGCTTTGAGTTGCTCCACCACCCACGCGAAATCGAGGGTGCCTTTGTCCATCGGCGCCTGAAAGTTCCCCTGCACGGCGTTGCGCAGGTGGACGTGGGCGGTGCGCGGCAGTAGGAAGGCGCTCTCGGCGACGTCGAGACCCATCGCGACAAAGTGGCTCGGGTCGTACGCGACACCCAACGCCGGTACGGCGTCGAGCAGGGCCTGCATCGAGTCGTACGTCTCCGCGACCGAACCGGAGTGCGGCTCAAAGGTGACGGCGAGGTCGCTGCCGGCGACGGCCTCGGTGATCTCCTGAAACGCCGTCACCGACAGGGCGAACGCCTCGTCGTAGCTGCAGCCGGCGTCTTTGTGCCCCGGCTGCAGGGCAATGACCGGGATGCGCAACTGGCCCGCGAACGCCGCCACTGCCCGAAGCTCCCTCAGGTTCTGAGCACGTTGGGCAAGATCGCTCGTGTTGGTCGGGTAGGACTGACCGACGTTCATCGCCACCGCCCGCAAGCCGTGTCGGTCCAGGAGTTCAGCGACGAACGCCGCCGCCTTTCCGGGGTCGTCGGTAATGTCGGCCGGCGCCAAGTGCGCCCAGTTGGCGAACGCCATCAGATCGACGTCCCGGAAGCCCGTCGCGGCGATCTTCTGAAGCGCCTCGTCCAGACCGGTGGCGGTTGCGCAGATTGTGGAGCAGGCAACAGTCATGTGTCTTCGTCCTCGGCGGCGGGCACGCAGCCGCTCGGCTTCTTTCAGTTCGCTGCCGGCATCCCGTCTCCCTGCTGTCAGAGGTGGCTGCAGACCGACCCGACTGCTACACTTGTTGCCGACGACCATCCAGCCACTCACGTGGAGATCCACCGGTGACCACCCACCACCTGACAACCCAGCCCAACAGCCTGCTGCCGCTGGCGATGTGGGTGCTGTTCCTTCAGCTCCCGGAGAGCTTCAGCGACGCGGCTGCTGCCGAGACGCCGGACTTCGCCCGGCAGTATGCCCGGGCGCTGGTGCAGGAGGCGGTCCTGGAAGACGCCCTGCGGTCCCTGCGCGCCGCCGTCCGCTACGCAGAGTCAACCGGCGCGCCGTCGACGGACGCTCAACGGTGCGTCGGCCAGGGCGAAGACGCACTGGCCAAGGTGCGGGCCCTGCTGAGGGTCGAGGCTCCTTCCCCCTCGCCGCCACTTGGCGACGTGACCGACGCGCTCGCCACTGCCTCCGCAGCGGCGAGGGTCGCGAAGGCCGCCGTGGGGCAGCTCCAGGCAGAACTCCGGGCGCGCCTCGGGCCTTGGGAGCCGCGGCCACCGTTCACCCCGCTGGCACCTCTCTCCGCGGCGGGCCGCGCCAATCTCACCGCTCAGTTCGTCTTCACCGGTCTGGCGCCGCAGGCCAAGTGGCCCGGCTGGACGGCCGAAACCGGCCTTCAGGAGGTGCTCCACACGCTCGGCGTGCAAGCGTTCAGCCCGTGGTTCGGGTGATACTGCCCGCCAAACCAGTTGGCCCTGAACGTCACCGATCCAGCGCTGATCCCCTCGGTGGCCGCCCGGCTCGACAAGGCGGGGTTCCCCTTGCTGGTCTGGCTGGAGCCGCAGTACACGGTTGACGGGCTGTGGGGGGAGATCGGCGAGGCGCTGTACCTGCACGACGCCAACGGGAACTGGCAGAAGCGCACCCGAATCAACAACACGATCAACGTCTTCCACCCACGAGTCCGGCAGGAGGTGTGCCGATGGCTGGAAGGCGTTTCCTCAGCGCTCCGAGGCGACTCGCGGATTCTGGGATACGAGTTGGTCGAGGAGTCAGCGCTCCGATTTGACGTGTCAGAGCCAAACAGCGCCAAGGTGCAGGCCCGCTACGGGGGGTACTCAAGAGCGGCGGTCGTAGCGTTCCGGCATCGCCTCGAACAGACCTACGCGTCGATCGAGACGCTGAACGGGAAGTGGGGGACGCGCTACGGTTCCTTCGCGGGGATCACGCCACCGCCCCTCCTACACCGCCGCGAGCCAAGCCGGGAAGGGCCGGAGGTGGCGCTGCTGGCAGCGTTCCAGGAGTTCCGGGCAGCCGAGCACGCGGAGTACTTCCGCTAGATGGTGGCAGCCCTCCACCGGGGCGACCCGACGCGCCCGGTGATCCCGCAGTTCACCACGCCCCTGTTCGGCGATCCTCTGGGCGCCGTCGATCTCTCGCGCATGGCGGAGGCTGGGTGGGACATTCTGTCGTTCCACACCGACGCCGCCTTCCCGTACCTGTACAGCCTTGCACGCTACAACGGCCGGCCGCTCTGGAACGACGAGCATATCTGGTCGGATCGGGCGCCCAGGGCGGAAACCTCCGAGCAAGCACTGCGGGCCCGCGCTGCCAGTCTGCTCTGGCGCAACCTCATGTGGGGCGCTCGCGGACTGGTGCGGTTCAACCGGCCTGCGTTCTGCCCGGAACGGTACCTGGTGGACGGGCACGAGTCGCTGTCGAAGGTGCGCGTGATCGTGGTCCCAGTGGCGCCCTACCTGCCCGAGACCGTCCGCCAACGGCTGGCCGACTGGGTCGAGGCGGGCGGAGTGCTGGTCGCACTGGGGCCGTTCGCCATTCACGACGAGTTCGGTCACCCGCAAGCGCCAGAGCCGTCCGACGCCAACCACAACAAGGGCCGCCACGTCCGGGTGCCACTGCAGGGCAGCGTCGAAGCAATCGCCGGCGCAGTGTGCGACGCCGTAGACGCAGCCCTCAGCGACCGTGCAGCAGTCGCCACCGACAACCGCCTGGAGCTGATGCTCCGGGCCCTGCCCGATTCCAGCCGGCTGTTGATCGTGCTGAACGGCGACGCCCAGCGGACCGTCGTTGGCCAAGTTCAGGTCCGGGGCGAGTTCACCCAGGTCGTGGACGCGACGGTGGACGGAGGGATCAGAGCGAAGCCGGAGCACGAAGCCGGGACGACGGTGCTGGCAGTGAATCTGGAACCGGGCGAGGCACGGGTGTTCGTGCTGCGGTAGCGGCCTTGCAGCGACAGATAGCCCCTCCATGGGCGCCTGGCGGCCCCCTGGATCTGGTACTGCCACTGTTCCCTCCGGCAGGTTCCTCGCAGGACGCCTGGACCCCACACTCAACAGCAAAGCACAGGTACCCACCCATGCCAAAGAACGTCATCCTCCTCCACTCCGACCAACAACGCGCCGACAGCTTGGGGTGCAGGGGCAATCCGTTGGCCCGCACACCCAACCTCGACCGGTTGGCCGCCGGCGGGACGCTGTTCACCCGCCATGTGGTCGGCAATCCCATCTGCTCGCCGTCGCGGGCGAGCCTGTTGACGGGGCTTTACCCGCCGGGGCATAACGTGTGGTGTAACGGGGTGGCGCTGAACCGCCGGGAGTACGCCGCCTACGACAGTCGGAACGAACGCGAACGGTCGCAGACGGGCCTCGGTGGGTTTGTGCCGGAGCCGCAGACCATGGCCGACGTGTTTGCTGCGGCGGGGTACCGGACGGCCAGCTTTGGCAAGCTGCATCTCACGCCGTACCTTGCGCCGGAGTCGTACGGCTACCCCGAGACTACCGCCAACTGGAGCGGCGGCCTGTTCGCCGACTGGCAGGGGCCGTACTACGGGTTCCAGCGGGTGGCGCTGACGTTGGGGCACGGGGAGGGAACGTGCCACGCGGGGCACTATGGCGAGTGGCTCAAGCGGGAGCACCCCGACGCGCTCGCGCGCTTGTCGCAGGAGCGGGCCGGGCGGCTCTTCCCGGAGATCGGCGACCTGTATGCCTCGTCGTTGCCGTTCGAGCTGCATCACACACACTGGCTGGCGCAGCAACTGGTCGAATACCTCCGGTCGCGCCGAGAGGGCGAGCCGCCGTTCTTCGCCTTCGTCGGCTTTCCCGATCCGCACCATCCGTTCACGCCGTGCCGGGAGATTGCGGAGGCGTTCGAAAACCTGGAGGTCCCCGACCCCGTGGACCCCGAGGGCCACGGCATGGCCGGCTCACCGGTCCTGGCCCTCAACCAGCAGCGCCTCGACGGCACCAGCGCGCAGGCGGTGAAGCACGCCGTTCGCTACACCCACGCGATGGTGCACCAGCTCGACTTGGCTGTCGGGATGATCGTCGGAGCCCTGCGGGAAGCCGGGCTGTTGGAGGACACAGTGATTGCGTTCACCAGCGACCATGGCGACTACCTGGGCGACCACGGGCATCTGCGGAAGGGCGTCGGAGCGTCCAACTCCCTGCTGCACGTGCCACTGGTGCTGCACGCTCCCGGCAGTGGGCTGCCTCCGCAAGTGGACCTGCCGGTGAGCAACTGCGATGTCCTGCCGACGCTGGCCGCACTGGCGGGTGTGGCCGCACCGGCTGGGCTGCACGGGCGCGACCTCGCCGAAGTCGTGCGCGCGGGCAACGAGCACTACGCCTTCGCCTTCAGCGCCAACGGCGACCCCAACTCCGTGAACCACACGGTCTACGATGCCGCCCACCGACTGACGTGGTACCCCGCCAGCGACTTCGTGGAGCTGTTCGACCATCGCGCCGACCCGGGCGAGTGCCGGAATGTGGCCGGCGAGCCACAGTACCGCGAGACCGTTGCCGACTTGACGCAGTTGCTGGCGCGGAGGTTGTCTGCGTTCTACAACCCGATGCTGGCGCGCGTCTGCGCGTGGTAGGTGGGGAGCACAGTCAACGCCCCAGCTCGTGCTCTGTCCGCGCAATGATCTCGTCTTGCAGGTCGTCCCACAGCGAGGTGAACGGGGCCCTGTAGCCGGCGACACGGACCATGAGGTCGGCGTGCTTCTCGGGGTGCTGCTTGGCATCGAGCAGTGTCGCCCGGTTCACCAGGTTGAACTGCAGTTGCTGCCCGCCCTGCTCGAAGTGCGCCCGAATGAGAGCTGCCACGTTCCCGATCCCCGCGTCGGTGTCCAGCAGCTTTGGGTCGAGCTTGACGTTCAGCGTGGTGGCGGTGGGCAGGAGCTGGTGGGGCAGCTTGGCGACGGAGTTGAGGAGGCCGGTGACACCGCGCCGGTCGCGGCCTTGCGCGGCGCCTAAGCTGTCTGCCAACGTCTCTCCGGCCCGCCGGCCGTCCGGGGTCGCGCCGGTGACTCGGCCGAACTGTGCTCGGCGAGGGTCTCCTGACCCCGCCGCTCCCCGGACC
>Ga0210036_1003419_pt1 | contig 15617 bp, 9 predicted proteins | sample CryGeymeta201515_FD_185469 | JGI IMG/M metagenome (GOLD analysis project Ga0210036, IMG submission 185469) | Groundwater microbial communities from Crystal Geyser aquifers in Utah, USA - Crystal Geyser metaG 2015-15 (SPAdes) (version 2) | ecosystem: Environmental > Aquatic > Deep subsurface >...
GTGTCCATGTGTCCTTTCATTGTTGCGATGTCTTGTCGTCCTCCTCCTCGTACGACTGTTTCTTGTGGTTTCTGTTGACGTCGTGTCTGCTTGGTTGGCCCCGTTTCCTTTCCTCCGTCTTCTTCGTCGCGAATGGTTGTGTGTCTCCTGTCTTCGTGTGCCTCTGGCGTCGTCGTCCTGTTGGTGATATTAGGCGCGTCGTCTCGTGGTCTTCCTGTGGTTGTCCTCGTCTTGTGCCTGTTGTATTTGGTTATGAGTCGCTTTTTTCTAGCCGAGGTTGTACGGGCTTCGGTGCCGAGTCTGCTGCTAGCTTTAATAGTTAACTTGGTAATAGTGTGTTTAGTTATGTTTATATTAGTTAACTTGTTGTTGTTAATGGTGTTGTCGAGGTTCTATATTACCACTTGTAGTAGTAGTACAGCCAATTCCTTTTTCACTCGATTTTTTCTAGAATTGTAAAGAGCACGGGTTCAATAACCATACCCCGTAGGGTTTGTGTTTGGGTAATTTACACAGGGAATCGGGATTTACCCAGATGGTCATTCTCTGATGTACGATACAGAAGTACTCGGATTGATTAGTTGTGGTGGTGGCTTCTTCACGTTGAAAATAAATGCAATAAAGCAATAATAGTTGTAGAGTCGAAGAACGGTCGTACTCACGAACGTACCAATGATTCCATCGATACTCGATATGCTAAACGTAGTCAAGAAGCATCAGCGCTCATGCGGTTGTTTTTGCAACTCTTGTAATCGTTATTTCGTCTGCGTCTTTCTCTCAAGCTTGCGGGAAGAGTGCGCGCAGAAAGATAAACGACCAGTGCTGTATATCAATAATGTGGAAGGCACCGAAGAAAACGAAAAACTAGTCGTTGCCATTGCCTTTCGTTTCTTTATTAAATATTGACCTGAACCGACCAACTATACCATTTGCAGCACGCGAAGCATTGCCAGGAAGCTTTTGCAAAGGTCTGAAAACTCTTCCAAATACGTTACACAGGATCTTGCTGGTATTCACCACGGCAGACCTTGCACCAGATAATAGGCTTTCCAAATGCAATTCCTTGTTGACTAGTATGACGTGGACAGCGTATCCGACGACTATTCCCGCTGTCAAAAGCACTAGACTGTTTGCCTTGTTGTATGCGCCCACATCCCTATCGAAATAATTGTGATTCCATAGGGCTAAACCTCGTGTTACTCCTTGTCCACCGCCGCCGACATGACTAACACCATCGTCGTTGACATCATTCATAGACCTTAATTCGAATTCGATGCGGTCGGAGAGCAACTGAATTTCCGTATTCTCCAAAAAGTCGTCCAGAATGCCGAGTACTAGACAGTACACGGAAGCATGTAGCTGTGCAATGAACTCATTGTTGGTTGGACTTAGCCATCGTTGCCAGAAGGGCCTATCATCTTTATGAGCCGCACCCATTTCCCGTGCCAATTGTTTCATTTGTTCCATCGTCGCATCGTTCAGACAGGAGGAAGAAGAAGAAGCAGAAGTAGAAGCAGAGGATGATTTGGTCTTGTCAGTAATTCGCTGCAGTGCTGCTTTTTGATACGTTTCCTTGGTCCAATCGTCCGACGGATCGAGCTTGATTTTCAGGTCGTGTCCACAGAGCGTTAATTTGAACGTAACGGCCAACAAATCCAAGACACGAAAAACAATTTTTAAACAATTGGCATATATTTGTCGTTCGAGACAATCGGGTATCATGGGTTGATTAATGTACCTGTCGGCAAGCAATCGATCGGCTACTTGTTCGAGAATTTCCGTGTGTTCGGGAGTCCTGGTATGTTGGCTGAGAGCAGCTAAGGCCTTGTCCAGACGATCTTTACGGCGGGGTAATCTAGTCAAGTGAAGCTCGTGTTTCCAAAGTGTTTTCCTGTGGATGCCATTGAGGCCGTGATGGACTACATTGAGTACCAGTGTTATGATTGATTTGTAGATTTGTCTTTCAAGCCAGTCTGGCACAGCCTTGATGTTAATATCGGGATCCTTCAGACAAGCATCTACCAGTGCCTCAATATCTTCCTGGTAGACTCCGCCTGACCACAGAGGAGTAGAGGACGTCTTCTGCCGAGTGTTAATAATAGGTTTGGTCGGTTTGGGAGTTGAAGTTGAAGGTGTATCCATGGGGTCAACAACAGAATTGACACAGTCGTCGTTTCCTCCGCGAAGAATAAGTGCACGGATCCAGTGCTGTGGAGATCTATTAACGTTTGGTGCGTGCCATATTCTTCTTTTTCTTGTCGTACATAGAAACGCCGGTAAGTATTGGGCAGCAATCAGCAACGAAAGGAACAGGAACAATAAATCATAGGAAGAAGGTATACCGAGGACTCTGGTGAATCCGGTCGTTGCCATTCTACCAGTAGAGGATGTGACAGTGTCATGGGTAAATGAGATCATGACAGAAAAGTCAAGCCGATTGAGTCTACCACTATGTGCAGCACGAGCTATAGAGTATAGAGTATGCGCGAATTGGCTTCATTGTTTCCTAGTTCCTAGAGTACTGTAGTAAGTAGTCGTTGTCGTAAGTACGCCGTGATTCTCTGCTCGGAGCATTGCCAATTGTAACAGACGTTTACTATTTGCTGAGCTAGCTAGCTAGCTACTGTAGTGTATTTGCTACTTGCTGTACTACTAAGCTAAAAAGTGGTTGTTTGATGTTGGATAATATATTATGTTTTTTTTGTTAAAGATACTTTTCTAGCTTTATTAGGGGTCAGATTAAATCTCTGATCGTTGCATCTGTAGCACAGCTGCTGTGCTACTACTAGTAGTCTACTACGGAGTACTAGCTAGTAGGTCTAGCATTTGTGGCGACTGCTCCAAGTACGGTAGGTACGACGAGTAGCTACTCGAGTCGTAGCTAGTAGTCTAGTACTCCGAGTACTAGGCAACTACTGCTACTTGTAGAAGTAGATAGTAGCTACTACCTAGTCTACTAGACTAGCTTCTCCGGAGAGTAGTTAGGAGAGTCGTACAGCACCTAGTATTATTGTTCATGGAAGAGTAGGTAGTGATAAAAGGGAGGAATGGGGCTTGGAATAATGGTGTTGTAACACAGTCTACGTAAAATCAATATTCTAGCTACTGGAGTAGAGTACTTACAAGGAGCAACTTCCTTCCTTCTTCTTCTTCTTCTTCTTCTTCTTCTTCTTATAGAGTAGCATGAATATGTTTGGCCAACAAATTGACATGAAAATTCTTTCCTTTTTTGTGATATCCCGATCGTACCAATTCTTGTCCCCACCGTCGTACCGATTCTTCGGTCGTTCCTGTATCTACCAATTTCCAGTCCTTGAATGGCAATTGATGATCAAAATCGATAAACCGATAATGTTGGGACCAAATATACACCAACAGATCCACTGCGGAATAATAATAATAATCGTGATTTCTTTCTTCATTCCCTCCTCCTCCTCCTCCTCCTCCTCCACTTTCTGCTGCTGCCTGTAGTAGCTAGAGCCGGAAAGAATTCAAACGTCAAATATTCTACGGGATATTTTTTCAGATCCAATCCTTGAAGTGCTCGATATTCGAATCCTTTGACATCTATTTTCAATAATCGTAACCGGACTGAAATCCAATATTGGCACCAAAATCTAGTGCCACGACTTTTTGTTTTGCATGGTTGTGTTGGTTAGTAGTTCTGGTACTGGTACTGGCACTGGCACTGGCACTGGCACTGGTACTGGCACTGGTAGCACCATGGTTGTTGATAACAATGTATTGATCGTATTGGCAATCACATACAATTCGATCAATGATTGTGGTTGTTGAATTTTGTTCATAGATTCCAGTTTTAAGAATCGATGTGGTAACAAAATCTGTATTTTGATCGTACAACCAAAAATGAAAGGGTGGTCGTGTGGACGATGTGGTCAGTGGTCAGCACGGCATGAATGCCTTCTGCTGGAACTCTGATTCTTTCGGATAGTGATGATAGTAGTGATGGTGCGTTTGTATTTGTATTTGTATTTGTATTTGTATTTGATTGGTCATCATTACAGTGCTGACAGGAGGAGCAGAAGGAAGAAATAGTTTGATTGTCGAAATGATTCTCCTTTTTCACGACAGCCATGAAATTGATCAGTTAGTATTTAGTATAAAACATACAGTAAACCTTGCACATGGAAGAACTGTCGAACAAAGTATATCGTATTGAACAAGATGGATCTCATTGCTATTGCTTGCTGTTGGTATTTCTGTTGTTGTGTTGGTATTGCTGTTGTTGTAATGGTATTGCTGTTGTTGTAATGGTATTGCTGTTTTGTGTTGGCAGTATTGATAGATTAAAAAAAATTAAACAATTGCAACAGGAGGAAAATAATGAGTGTGTTCGTCTTTTCTTCTTCTGAAGCAACAAGGGTTCGTGTTGTACATTCGTTTGACATCATATTCATGACAGAAATAGGAGTAGGACTCTCAACATTGATCTTCGTACTCCTCAGGAATACATGGTCGCGTAACCCTTGGATCCGACTAGATAGAATGACTGCTAAGGATTGGATATTTTGAATCTGCTCGCGCTGTTAGGAATTTGTATGATCATCTTCCTTCCTTGATAGTTGTATAACGGCATTTGAATCCAGTAGCGATTTATTTTGTCTTCTTTCTTCGTAACTGCATCCAAGACTTTGTCGAAGAAAGAGCAGCCAATTGGAAGCATGGTAAAGAGAAACCAAAGTTGCGAAAGATGATTATCTCCTTTATTTAAAGCGAGCTAATACTACGCACGCAACAACTACAACAACTACAACAAGTAACAACACATACAAAATAAATATAACAATCATCATTTTTTGTTGTGTGTCTCTTTGAATTGCGTGTGAATCACTTTTTTGTTGCCTAAAATTATACACACGGAGTACTAGTCTACTACAAGTCTACTACTAGTCTACTATACGAGTACCAGTACCAGCCAGTAGACTACTCATCACTACTTTATCATAAAGCAAGACCAAACAGCAATAAGAAACAAGCTACGAGTAGTAGACAAGCCAAACTGTAACAACAACAAACAAAGACACAGCGACAACAAAACAACAACAACGCTGCTTTATTATTTCAATTCTTTATATACAATGATGATGCGTGTCCTTGTTCGTTGTTTACTTGTAGTATTGGTGATGTCGTTGATGGTTTCTATTAGCAGTTGTAGTGGAAGTGCTAATGGAAGTGAAAGTGGAAATGGAGGTGGAAGTGTATCATCGACTGTCCATCGTCTGCGTCACCTACAGCAGCAACAACAGCAGCAGCAGCAACAACAACAACTGCGCGATAGTGATATTCCAGCTGCTGCTGCTGCATATGCATTGTACAGTCTGCCTGCGTTTACCGTTCATTTGAGTTCCATGTACGATCATACGGCTGGATTGCCTTCGAACATCGTAGAACGAGGACAGCTGCTGGCGAACAATCTTCACGAACCACTTCGCATGATTACTTCCGAATTCTTGATGGAATCCTTTCGCATTCAAATTGCTTCTACTGGTACCAACACCAACACCAACACCAACAGTATGAACAACAGCACTACTGCTACTGCGGACATGGACATGGACATGGAACTGGTTCAATCTATATTGGACAATTTCATGACCTTGGATTTACAAGTCACAGTGCGCAGTTTGTCCGCAGAAGATGAAAACGGCTCTAATGGAAAACAGCGACAACGACAACGACAACGTTACTTGCAACAACAGCAAGAGGCAACACAAGAACCTCTATTTGATGAACCTTGGCAACAGGAAGCATACGAGGAACAATTGAAACAACAACAACAGCAACAGCAACAACTAAACCAAGATCAAGATCAAGATGAGCCAACAAACACAGCAACAACAGCAGGAGCAGCAGCAGCAGTAGCAGCTCCAATGAAATTTGAAGCTGATTTTTTTACCACGGCCGTTTTTCTCAAGCAACAGCAACAGCAGAGCACGCCTTCCAATGAAGCTGTGGCCAATGTTATGGGAATTTGGACGAGAGATGCTTTTCAACACGATTTGGATTATTACAAACAAGATTTGAAACAATCCGAATCACCCATTCTGCAACGATTGAGTTTCTTACAAGTGGATACAAATTCAAATGCCGTTTTTGATCCCTATGCCACTGTCATGAACAATCACAACAAGAACAACAATGACTCTGATGATGAAAATGATGTATCCAACAGCAACGGTTTGAATAACAATATCAGTAACAGTAACACTACCAACAATACGAACAAAAACAAAAACAAAACATCATGGTCAGTTGCCGAAAAACTGTTTGCTACGCTCCTCATTATGATATCTGTCATGAGTTTGTGTGGATTGGCTCTTGCCTATCAACGCTACAAGTTACGAAAAGCCAAGAAATTGGATGTTTTGCACCGTGCTTATGATATTCGAAATCAATATCGCGATCACGATGGAACATATTCTGATCATGATGACGACACTTTCAACAACACTAACGACTATAATGGTCGTACTATTGCAGGACGACATGCGGATGATGTTATGCAAATCTTAAATGCAAGTGATAGATACTTGGCAACACATCGACCCGATCTGTACAATGCCATGCAACAACAACAACAACAATATGAAAACGACAATGGTGATACTAGTAACATTATTGCCGTACCGATCAATGCACAAGATCCTCCGGAACGACGATACGTGACACCCTCAAATCCATTTACCTACCTGTATGGTGCCTCGTACTTTCATAAAGATCGAGAGGACGTGGAACATCGTAATCGGCAACAACAACAACAACAACTAAAGAGGGACAATGATCCTATGGATCAGGTAGAACTGGATCCAGAATGTCTACCAGATGACGAAGATTTGGATAATCATTATAAATCGAAACAATCGAACAATAATGTCAATGCAGGGTATCTGTTGCAATCCTGGTTCCAATCTGTGATTGGAAAACGTCGTTCCGTCGAGACAGAAATCAATTTTCAACATGACAATGATAATGATAATAATATCAATAGTAGCAGTCCATCTGGCAAAGCTGGTGAACTCATTTGTGACGAAATGGACAATCTTGTCGTAGAAGAATGTACCAATCAACAAGATCAGCATCACGAAATATTGGCCTGTGAAGAAGATCCATCGAGCTACAATTTTGCTTATCAAGATTTTCCACGACAAGACGGAACGCCATGTTTGATTTACGAAGAAACATTTGATGAAGAACAGGAAGAAATGTACTTGAAGGATCAGAGTCGTCGTTCCTCGTTACATTCCACCAACAGTTTTGGTGCAGGACTTCAGGATGCCTTGACGGACGATGAATTTCAGCGAGCTTTGGGAGAGCACAATGCCACCACGGACTATTATTTCAACAATATTGGAAGCCCCAACACCACCACCAGCAGCAACAACAACAGCAACAACAGTAGTAGTAGTGCGGCACGTGCATGGAATGGCCAAGACCCCGTTTCGGCAGATGAAGATTCTAAGAATGGCACTGATGACGACGACGAAGACGCGAGCGAGTTTGAAGATGAACCAGATCCGGCCAAGTTCACGAACAAACTCGAAAAAATGGTAGCGATGCGACACCGTCATTACGAAAAGCAGCAGATTGTTGAACGTCACCGAGAACAGCGGCGCCAAGAACGAGCCCGACAACGCAACGTGGAAAAGCAAAAGCAGAAACATGAAATGCAAGAGCGTGATCGTCGTTTGAGACGGCATTCGTTAGAATTGGACATTCAAGAACTCGAAGCAGCAGCAACAAAAGTCGGCTGTAGTGGTAACAGTGGTAAATCAAACAATAATGGCAGTCCTGCTTTGTTTGGACGACGACCTGTACCGCCGCCTAGTGATTCCAAGGTTATTACTCCAACGGAGCGTCCCAACACGAGCAGAAACAGTGGCGTTGGCGGACATCAGCAGCAAGCATCTTGGGGTCAACAAGAGGAAAGCAAGTTGCAAAAGCCAACCATGCATCGTCGTATTTCGAGTGAAGCTGACAAGGGCACGTCGGCAGCGGCGGGCGGACAGCCAGCAGCACCATCGTCCCAAGTTGTGGGTATTTACAAAAATAATACTTTGGATATGATTGACGTCAATGATGCGGTTGAAACGGTGCATGCATCCTACCGTTCTGTCCAGACAGCTGTACCCAATAATGATCGCAATCATCATTATGTCTTTCGACCGCCGTTGCACACTTCATCTCCCAAGAATGGTACTCTTTTAAACATCCATATGCATCCGGTTGTATCTCCTTCCGGGTCGTCCCTGACCGAAACGGGATCGACAACGACGCCCAGTAGCAGCAATAGCCATGATGATGATGGCGGTCCGCAAAACTCCGATACTGGAACTCCACCGTTCATGGACAACGGCAGTGTTCAGGATGGTTCCAGTGCTCGAAGAAAGCGCAGCATTTCGACGGCATCTCGAGCTTTGGTAAAGGGATTTCAGGCTCGAGGGCGAAGCATGAGCTTTGGTGCTGCTGCTGGTGGTGGTGGCACGGAAAAGAAGAGGATCGTAGATTTAGGTTCTTCTGGTGGGGACCACGGTATTCCTGTCCATCAGAGATCTAGCTCTGTCAATCGACGCCGACGCTCCAGCTCCAATTCCTCAACGACAGATGTCATGGTTCATGGCATTTATGCGCAATTCGTTTAGCCAGGGGGAAAAGGAGTTTGTTTATCTCAAGTAGCTCCACTTTCTTATGTTGCACGAAGTTTTATTGAGATTACAGAAGCTACTAGACTATGGTAGTATTTAAAAAGTATAGATTCAATGTAAGTAGCAATTTATATGTTGCTGCTTGAGATGCTTTTCGCAGCGCCACCCGAAAGCGCGGGATTGTGATTACCTAGTTCAGCGCCCTTTCCACATCATTACTAATGTGATGTTAGTACAAGTGCACGCTGCTACAGTACTTGGTATTACCATGGTACAGTACCTCGTAACTTCCTTTTCATATCATCACAGTGCAGTTTGGTTGAATGAATACCACTCCCTGGTAGTACTACTACTACAACAGCATCGTGCTAGTAGAACTAGGTACTAGCTACGCGGGCAATGCTACTACCAGGTACTACTCTGGTGTGGCTCAACTACGAGTAGAAGGTCCTGGTGAAGCCAAACCACTTCCTTCCGGATCACTGTAACAGGTACCATAGGTAGTACTACTAGTACTGGTACCACGTAGTCTACCAGCTACCTGGTACTGGTACATTTTTTGTGTGGCTTCCGGAGAGCAGAGTGGATCTGCTCCATTGAATAGAAACTTTCATTACCTGGTAGTAGTACTACCGTACCAGGTACTCCGGAGTACGTAGTACCAGGTACCATACCAGGTACCAGGTACAGTACTGTCCTTCGGAGTCAACGGAACCGCCATCCCCGTTTCTGTCGAAAATGGAAGAAAAAAGAAACACAACAATGAACTTTTGATATAAGATTTAAAAGGCAAATTTCATAGAATACGTATGCAAAAAACCTTATGGGCTGACGGAATAATTATTTTTCAGTGATTTGTTACCACCACGTTCAAGTAAGTAGCAAAGCGCTAGCAGATCATGAAAACAGGACTGTCTTGGCAGGCTTCACCACGTACCGTTTGTAGCTCAAAGCAAAAAATCCTCAACGTTCTCATTCTTTGAGTTCACACAAATAAATTTCATAGAAATTAATTTTATCGTTGCAAACAAAAATAATGTTATCTTCTAATAGTTTCCCCGCTTCCTTTGTTCCCCAGGTCCATCACGTGATTATTGGTCGAGGAAGAGTTACCAAGATGCATTCAGGAAACCGGAGATTCGATAAGCTAATATCGGATATCAAAGCGACATACTTGGCAGCTTCCAACAAGACGAAAAAGGGTAACATTCTTACAAGATTAGTAAATCAAGTCCACCAGCAAGCCCCGGATGCTGGATTTATCAAGCGAGACCCCACCAGTGGACGTTGGATTCGTGTGGAGGAAACATTGGCACGACAAGCCGTAGCCCAGGCCCTCCGCAATGCTCTATCAAACAAATACACTTCCAGCAAGCAATTCAAGTCAAAAAAACGCAGCCAGCAAATAGCCATGGAAAAGCATCGGAAGACAGTAATTGAATCTTATTCGTTACCAGCTAAAGCAGAATCAACAACAGCTTCTGCTTCAGTAGCAGCTGCTGACACTCCCCCTGCTTCTGCCGACACTCAACACGAGCGCCACAACAATTGTTCTGATTTTGTTTTTGGAATAAATTTGAAAACTGATCTTCTTTGCGACTCGCAATCCGATCGTAAAGACGTTGGTTCTACGTTGGATGACGCTCTGCTGGCTTTAACCGAACTGAGAGAGGACGATTCTTGTTTGATCGCACCCAAGAAACTATTTTCTGTCCTTGTGGCTGAGCTCGGAAATCATTTGGACAATGCGGATCCTACCGATGATCCTTTTGAGCCACGCCCAATAGCATCATGGGGTGATTTCTGTTTGCAAGACGACAAGTCGGAACCCATTCCCTATTAAGATTTTTTTTAATGGATGTTGGCATGCCTGTGTGGTCTGATGTTGCTGAACGAAAGCGTTCAAAGTTCAAATAAATTTCACGAATAACAACCTTTCTTTTTCAATGCAGCCATCTGTACTGTCGTATCTTTTTATTAATGGTTTCTTAGTTCCCCTCTGTAATTTTGCACTGCTCTTGTCCTCTTTCAAATACCTTCTTTCTCTTAATCTGTCTATTCCAATAGCGAAAGAACCCTCCCGTCTTTTGTTTGTTCTTTCCGTCGATAAGATTGTTATGAACAATTCCTAATTTTACATCTAAGGAATACATATCCCAGGACCGATCTGGTGCCAAGACCAATGCCGGTACGGTAACGGCAGCTTGATCATCAAAAGATCGACACAAGAAGCAATCTCCGATGAGCGTTTCGGCCCAGTGTAACACTTTTGGTTGCCGAAAAAAGTCCAGAGACGTTACATGAAAGAAACCGTGAACGGTCCACAGTTGTGCTCCCAGGCAACTGGCGTGGATGTTGTTGTTGTCATCAGATAGGCGAGCATCGAGATGTCCACGTTTGAGTTTGGCTTCGCACACGTAGGTCCCAAAAGCTTCATAGATACGTGGCTGTACAATTTTAGCACGTCCTTGAGGATAGTTCATAAAAAAAATGGCCATGGATTGATTCATGGCCAGAGCTATCGGATCTCTATCCCACGGGCGAGTACAGTAGGCATCGGTATCGATCCACATCATGTAACGATACTTGTGCAATGCCGGATGGGTCCATATATGCCATGATCGGAATTCGGCTTGCCAATTGTAGGCTAATTGACTGTATGCTGCTTTCGAATTGGGTTCTCTACACTTGGTATCCCACGTGATTTGTTCTGGACTGGTAGCATTGCACCTGTCCAGGAATGCTTGCCGTCGTTCTGGTGATAGCTCTTTTACTTGTTGAACAATACCTTCAGTGTCCACAACGATTGTGAACGATGCGGGTGTCACCATGCTTCGTATTCGTTTTAGTATGTCTTCACTTTCCCCCACTTCCTCTTCCTCTGGCACGGGAAGGGTCGTAAAGACTACTATATCGTACAATACTCTGTAATTGTATGCGGCGTGTAACAAACAAATGGATTGCTGTAAAAGTTTGAGCTGATGGGGTCCGTGGATTTTAGTAACAATGACGGCTCCTGGTTGATGCTCAAATTCGATAATCGAGCCTGGTGGTGGTGGTGGTGGTGGTGGTGGTGGTGGTAGTAGCCTCTTGCTAGCAGTCGACTTCCTGATGCCAGTAAACGTAGAAGCTGTACGTAAGGTCTGGCGAGGAGATCTTTTTTTGGCTGTCGGTGTCAGTTTGGCTCTATTCAGCTTGGTTGAATGCCAACTAGCTTTGAACGCAGGCACGTTCCAATCATCATTTCTATCTACCCTTGCCCTGCTTCTGTCGGTACTTATACCACTATCACGTATACTGCCATTGCTACGACGAAACGTCCAAGTCAAGAAAAAGACCAGCCAAAGAAGAAGAAGAAATGTCAAGCCTAATAAAGCCGAAGCAGCAACCTTGAACGAATACTTCTTCTGTCGCCTCTGAGGTCCAACTGACGACAGCGACGAAGACAACGTTATCTTCATTGTACTTTAAAGTGGCTCTTTTACCATTGTGTTGAATGTTAAATGTTTAATGCATACTGTAGCTCCATACCCCATCAAAGTACTGTAGCTTCTCTTATCTCGGTGGATGGCTTAGGGTTTTCGGATTTTCGGATTTTCTGGCTCACCTGGGCATCTGAAACACCTTATCCCTGCGAAGACAGCTTGACACTGTTGTCATGAACGAAAATAAAATAATTTTCTTGCACTTTCTTTTTCTCGGTACTCATTCTTTTTGAAGCAATTGGATGTATGCGTATGTACAGAAAATACATTGGAGCAGGAGGATTCTCGCTGAAAGGTGATAAAAGAAGGAATCAACCAAGAACGTGTCATGACTACAGACTACACATCCTTGACGTGGATAGAAAAGTACTCGAGTAAAACAATAGAAGTGATTAATACTACAGACACATTATTGCAGACGAAAAGCGCTACAACTAAAACTGTCTACACTATCTATATCTAGCACTGAGCGCTCGTAGTAGTTCCCATTAGTTTGCCCCAAAAATAATAATCATCCTTGTCTTTTTCTTCGTCGTCTTGTTGTTGCGCACCACTGCTACTGGTACTGCTACTGCTACTACAACTGCTAATAGCAGTTGTATTCAAATTTCTCGCGCTTTGACTCCATGATCGTAGCTGCTCCTGTCGTTGTTGTCGCTGATGTCTTGGCCCAAAAAGACTTTCCGTCGACAACTGTTGGCGTTGCTGTTGTAACAAGGAACGACAACTACTGCTGCCTACGAGAGAGATGACATTTCCATCTTCTAGCTGAATGCGTCGTCTTTCAAGGTGTTTGGTTAACTGCTGCCGTTTTGATGTCGATGGTGTTGATGCTGCTGAATTCGGTTGAGTTGTTCGAGGAATATTTGGTGTGGGTGTGGTGGTAAGCGTGGCCCTGTTTTTCATTGTGGTGATGGGGATGGGGACAGGGATGGGAATGTTGTTATTACTAGTAGAGTTGTGGAAAAGCAGTACCGAATTTGGACTCGTCGTATCCTTGCTGTACGTTTTTGTTTTTGTAGAAGTAGGAGGAGTGGGGGCCGTAAAAGATGATCTGATTGTTGTTGTTGTTGTATCCAGTGGTAATGGTGGTTTCCATGTCTTACTACTGCGACTACTATTTGAATGGTTGGCTCTGTTGGTCGTAGGTATTCGTGACTGTTGTTGCAACTTTTCATGATTTGAATCTGACTGCTTTGGATTCATGGTAGTTTCGTGATGATTCGAGTGTTGACTCTTGGCGGTATTGTTACTATTGGCACTGTTGCGGCTTGCTGAGCTATTGAGACTCCTCAAGGATGAATCTCTACACAGATACATGGGAGCTGGAGCTCTCATGGTAATCACTGGTACCTTCTTCTGGTTGATGATGCTGTTGTTCTGATTGCTGGTCTCTTTGGTTTCTTCTAGAATGGACGTGCTGGCGTGCCATGATTCTTTCCACAAGTTTGGCCGTGCTTGATGTTTTTGTTGGTCTTGTTTTTGCTGTTTGGGTGCAAACGTTGTCAGGGGACGTTGTCTATAAAGATGACGGTGATGATTGACAGTCACATCTTGGTCTTCTTCGGCAGTTTGTAAATCCAACAATGTCATGGAGCCATAATGACACTCCAAGTTGGAAGTTGATGCATGCTGGTGCAAGAGTTCGAGTTCAGATGGTCGTGCCCTTGTGTCCTTTTGCTGGTGAGTCATTGCTGGAGTTTTGGGCATCTTGTCGGTAGTAGTAGTGGTAGTAGTAGTAACAGAAGAAGAATCATCTTCTCGAGAGGCTCTTCGTGCTTGCAACCTTGCTTGTCGCTGTCTTCTTCGTTGCATCTTTTCTGTCTTGCGCTGTTGTATGATTCGCTCTCGTTCGCGTTGCAATTCTGCCTGCTCTTCTCTGTGCATTTCTTCCCTCATTTCCTGAATATCTTGTGGACTGTACCACAAGTCCTCTTGACTCGGCATCAGCTCAAATTCGTCCGTTTTATGCTCTAGCGTAAGTATTTCCGCTAAACCACCTTTGACATTTTTGCTTTGATCACGAAACGTCACGGAACGTTTGGACGCGACAGAAGTACTGCTACCAGACACAGTCGAACTTTCATCGGACTGGGACATCATGGAAGGTCGTCGTCTGGGTCTGTACAAGTGAAACTGTTGCTGTTGCTGTTGCTGATGGTGCTGGTTGTGGTTGTGGTAGGGTGTTGGCATGGGCGTTGTAGCAGGTTTCCTTGAAGGACGCGCTCGTTGCAACTGTTGTCGCTGCCGTCTCGTGGTAGTGGTTTCGGTTGTAGTACTACTATTGTCGCTGCTCACAACACTAGCTCCATCAGTAGTTGTAATCCTGACCATTTTACTAGTAGAATTACTAGTAATAGTATCAGTAACATTACTAGTAGTAGTAATGTCAGGACCAGGACTACCAAAGAAGTCATCCTTGAGTTCTTGTAGCTCTTGCGGTTGTTTCCTGATCTTCAAGGAGGATGAAGAAGAAGCGCTTTTTCTAGCAGTATTAGTGGTACTCCCACCAGCTACTGCACCAGCAGTCGTCGTCGTACGAGTACCGATACCGGTACCAGTACCAGTGGTACCTGTTACCGTCGCCGCTGAATGACTCTTCGTGCTGACCAGTGAAGCAGAACTTCCACCGAAAATATTGGACAAAGAACTCGTCAAAAAGTCACCCAACCATTTCTTGTGGGTTCTCGACCGCTGCCGCCCATTAGTATTTGGTGCAGCGGAAGCAGGAGGGGGATTGGTAGTGGTAGAAACACTATCGTTGTCGTTGTCGTTGTCGTTGTGTTTATTCTTGTTCATTTCCGTCACACCATCACTGGAACGACGCCATTGTTGTCGTTGTTGTTCAGAACGCCCACCATGGTGTGATGAAGGAAGTGATGGAAGAGAATCTATTGTCTTGCGGGGAGATTCTAACATTGTAGTTCGTTCGATTGCTGTTGTTTGTTACCAGGTACTATATTGACTCTGTTGTTGTGTTTATATTGCTGTTGTTTACTTCGTACTACTATTAATAACTACTACTTTTTTGGTACCTTGTAGTAGACTACCATACTTAACTTTCTGGTGGTCTGTATCCCTGCTGTGTTGTTTCTATTTTTGGTGTCTTGTTTGAAAACGCGATTTTAGATCCAGTGTTAGAACTACGAATATAGCGATTACAGTACCGATTGGTGGCCATTAACCGCCACCAAGATTTAACAATAGCCGATTCAACCAGTCACGTAAAGTTTACACTGTATAATTTTTTGTGCTTAATTTAGAATTCTTTCGTCTGGTAGTACCGTAATACCGTACTGTCACATAGTACCAGGTACCAGGTACTAGAACTACACTAGACTACTGTGTTGGCGAAAGTACCTAACCCACTGGTTATGGGTCCTATGAATCCTACGTTTCAAGGCACTACTAGTAGTATCTAGTAGGACTGATATCAAGTAGTGATATCAGAGTCCTCTCACTTTAACAG
>Ga0210036_1003420_pt1 | contig 15613 bp, 12 predicted proteins | sample CryGeymeta201515_FD_185469 | JGI IMG/M metagenome (GOLD analysis project Ga0210036, IMG submission 185469) | Groundwater microbial communities from Crystal Geyser aquifers in Utah, USA - Crystal Geyser metaG 2015-15 (SPAdes) (version 2) | ecosystem: Environmental > Aquatic > Deep subsurface >...
GCGCTTCTAAACACTGATTTTATTGCATAAATAGAAAGATCTCATTCAGGGCTTTCACAATCTGTATTTAGAAATAAAAAATATGAAGTATTCATGAAGATAAAAAATCTTAAAGTTTATCTAGTATATATCGCGGGAGAATCTTCGCAACGGATGAACGTTAACCGTCAGCTAACGGTAACATTCAGCAGCACTCTACTCTAGTACTAGTAGACTATTAGTCTACTACTCTAGCTAGTATAGTTGTTTAGTGCGAAAGAAGAAAAGAGTTTTCTGGTTTTAGTGAGTCATTATAGAGCAGATGTGCGACTATTATATTGGTCTGGACGCTGTAGGGAGCTAGAGGATTTTTGATACTACGACATCCAAAGCAGCCTCGCGCAACAAACAACAAACAACAAACATCATCAGGCAACACAACAAAGAGACCATCACAGTGGTGGTAGACACGATCATCTTTACTACTCCAACACATCAATCAATTCAACACAGCCACGTCATTGCTTAACACAACAACAAACAGAACCTCAAGAATGTCAACAGCAGAGGTGGTCCAGGCCCCAAATCGCTTGTCAGATGATGATGATGTTGAAATGACAGACGCTCATCATCATCATCATCATCAGCAGCAGCAGCAGCAACAGCAAGAACAACAGCAAGTAGACGAAGACGAACTATTTCCTTCCCTCATTATTCCGGTGACATCTTCCAACAATTCGTCCAATCTGTTTATTGAGATCTTTCCAGAAGAACTGCCCGATATTGCGTCGTCGACCATTTTACAAGTTCTCAAGGATGAAGGTGCTCAGCTGAATACGTGGGCCGATGCCGCCCTGCTGTACATGCAACAGAACCAATCGAGAGAATCGTCGACCATTCTGGAGGCTGCTTGCGATCATCCCAGCAGTGACAAGGAACAGAAGGTGCGGATTCTAGCCTCGGCGGGCATTGCGCTGCTGACACAGGCCCAGGCCAGCCAAAACGATGCCATGAAGCGGCCCGGTGGAGATACGAAAGATGAATTTCGATCGCAGGCCGATGATCGGTTCACTCACGCATCCAAGGTAGATACACTGTTTCCCATGACGTGGATTGGACGAGGAATGCTCAATCTGTCACTGGCGCGATTAGATCAAGCGCGATTCTTTTTTGATACTACCTTGAAACAGTGCGGAGCTGTCCTACCAGCCCTGCTCGGGATGGCAGCCGTCATGTACGGAGAAAAAAATTACGTCGGTGCCCAAGACATGTACATGAGAGCCATGCGCTTGTTTCCACAAAAATCGGGAGCCTCCGTCCGCGTTGGATTCGGTCTGGCCTGTTACAAACTAGGACAAGTCGATCGTGCCAAGGCAGCGTTTGCCAGAGCGCTGGAAATGGATCACGAATCCGTCGAAGCCATGGTCGGTGCGGCCATTTTAGACATGGCCAGTCTGGATGAAACATCGTCCGACTTTGGATCCAGGGCCGAGAAGGCTATTAAAATGATTAGTATGGCCAATCTGTTGGATCATTCCAATGCCATGGTGCAGAATCATCTAGCCAATCATTATTTTTGGAAATGGACGCCCGTGACGGGAACAGTAACAGTGACGGAGGGATCCAATCTTATTAAGGCGTCTCAAATTATGCCACTGGATCCTGGTGAACGGGTTCGTATTGGAACGGATTTTGAAACCTACCTGACAGAAGATAACGCCGGAGAAAATGACGACGACGAAGAAGAAGAAGATAGCACCACCTTTCGATTGCGGGATACATGGAAGGGCAAAACAATTGGTAAGACTTATTTTACATCGAATGCTGTCGTATGAATCATAATTGAGGACACTCTTTTCTTTTATTTGGATGGATGCATTGACGCTCACAACCAAACAACCGCATTTCAACAAACATTTCAAATGATGCGCTACAGAGGGACTCAAGTTGTGGAAAAAAGATTACGATCGTGTCATTGCTCTGGCCAAGGGCGCCTACAGCAGTACTAGCGTTAGGGAAATCCAAGCGGAATCCTTGTTCTTCCTAGCCCGGGTCTATCATGTACGAGAAGAATACGAAAACGCTTTGAAATTTTACGAAAAGGCGTGCAAGTTGGCACCCGGTCTTTGTCCAGCGCGATACGGGTTGGCCCAAGTCCTGATTATGCAAGAAAAATACGATGATGCCATGGCGCATCTTAAGTTAGTTATTGGAACCTCCAACAAAGCAACGGATGCTCTTGCCCTTTTGGGTTTGCTCGAAGTGAAAAATAACGAGACCATTCAAGATGGGTTAGTGCATTTGCGAAAGGCCATTGATTTGGATCCTCTGAGCCCAGAGTTAATCATTTTGGAGGCTTTGGCATTGCAGCAGCATCAAAGTAACTACACGAAAGCGCTCGATCGATACAAGAAAGCTGTAGAGCTCATGAAACGAAGGGGTCGCAAGATTTCTCACGAAATTTTCACCAACATTGGTGTTTTGTGCCACGAAACCAAAGCATTTGACGAGGCATTGGAAAACTACACCTTGGCGTTTGATGCTCTCGACGAAGATGGAAGTTCAAAGGAAGTTTCCATGGAATGCGACTTTATCGAAGGCGGAAATATAGTCTTAAAGCCGAACGAATTATTTTATGGCTTTGCTGACACTAATGTCACTGTTGAAGTTCAAGCTCCGGAAAAGCCATTAGAGGAGGCGCCTACAGACAAACCAGCCGATGAAACGGACACTGGAAAGGCCATCTCTGGAGAACCAGCTGACGCTGGATTGGGAGATGTGGACAAGGCGGACAGTACCGAGAAGGATGCAAGTGATGCAAATAATGGAGAAGGCGCAGAGACGCCAAAAGAAGCTTCACCAAAGACCGTTGTTAGGGTGGTAGGTAACGCTGATATATCATCCCTTGCTGTCAAGGTCGGAGACCACATTCGTATCGGAGATTTCTTTGAGTCCGAGGTCGCCAGCATCGAGTCTAAGGAAGGTTTCATTTTCATTACACTCAATGAGGAATGGAAAGCAACGAATGAACCCGAAAAAGCTTTGAAACTATATGTCAAGCGTGGCAACAAGCGGTTGAACAAGCCTGAAGCTATCAGTATCGCCTTTAATCTTGCAAGGCTTCACGAGGCAGTTGGGCGAACCCTGGCCGCCATTGAAATTCATAAAGCGATCGTCAAGCGCAACCCAGCTTACGTGAACAGCTATTTAAGGCTTGCCTGTATCGCACGTGATTGTGGATGCTTGAACGAGTGTGCTGAATGGCTGAAGATTGCTGCGACAACAGCGCCTGGAAATCCTGAGGTGCTCACGCTGATTGGAAATCTGCATCTTTCTCTCTGTGATTGGCAACCAGCGCAGAATGTGTTTGATGGACTTTTGGCCAAGAAGGTACCCAATGTGGAAGCTTATGCTATGCTTAGTCTTGGTAACATTTACTTTGCCAATATCCACGTGTCAGCCAAGAGATACTCCAAGCATTTACAGTATGCATCCGATTACTACAAGCGTATTCTCTCGAAGGACACTTCCAATGCATATGCTGCTAATGGACTTGGTACAGTCCTTGCCGAAAAGGGAGAATTGTTCAAAGCGAAAGAAGTTTTCAATCGGGTTCGCGAAGTACAGGATAACATTGCCGACGCACTTTTGAATCTAGGGCACATTTATCTCGCCCAAAAGAAACACCCCGAAGCGCTTCAGATGTACGGCAGCTACATGAAGCGTACTGAGGACGGTACTGTCCCTATCACATCTAAGAGTCGAGTAGACGATCTCGCAGACGTTGAATTATATATTGCGTTCGCTTACTTCGACTGGGCCCGACACACAGAGCTCTTTAACAATGTTAAGGCAGCGCCTGCTGATGAGCGCTACCAAAAGGCCATGGAGCATTTGCAGCAAGCTCTAGCCCGAAATCCCAAAAAAGAAATTATTTTGAAGTATAATTTGTGCATGACCAAGCTACAGGCCGGAAATTGCATCCTTCAAAAGCTGACAAGAAACATTCGTCGAACCGCAAAGGAAGTAGAGGATGCCTTGACTGGTCTGGAAGACAGTCTTGTGCAGGTGGAAGCCTTGATCGAGAAAAAAACAAATGGCGAAAAGATTCCTATCCCAACTTCCACTCTCAATGATTTCGTGTCTCACTGTAAGGCCAATATTGCTAGTGCCAAGTCGCATCTTGCTGATGAGAGGAAGCGTGAAGAAGAAGCAACAACCGAACGAGAACTTCAGCGTCTTGCGGCAGAAGCACAGAGAAAGGAGGAAGCACTTCGTCTCGAGCTCCAGAAAGAAGAAGAACGAAGAAAGCAGGAGGAAATGGACCAGAAGGCGGAAGCAAAGATGAAGCAAGTGGAGACGTTGCGGGCTGGCTGGCAGCACCAGGAAGAAGCCAAGAAGGCCGCTCAGTTGAAAAAAACAAAGACATCCAAAGCCTCCGACGACGACTTCATCGAAGATGCACCGTTAGACGCAGATGGCAACCCTATCGAGCAAAGCGGTGGTTTATTCGACGAATCAGAAGACGAGAGTGACGACGAGGAGGAGAAAGCTAAGGCCGTTATTGATGCGGCCAAGGCGGCAGAAAATGCTACACAGAAAGATTTGTTTGGGGATTCCGACGATGGTAGCGATATTGATGAAGCGGATACATCGAAAGCGAAGAATGGCGGACCCGAAAAGAAGACTACAGAGTCCGAGAAGCCGGAAATAAAAGAAAACGAACTCTTTGGCGACAGCGATGATGGTAGCAGCAGTGACGAAGAGCTTTTGTCGTCTGCAGCGAAAGATAGTAAAGAGAAGAAGGCGCCTCCATCGCAAGAGGCTTTGTTTGGAGAGTCGGATGACGGAAGCGATGACGACGATGCGGCCGCTTCAAAGAGGCCGAATGAGAGTGTGCCGAATGGAGAGGACGAGCAACCCAAGAAAAAGCGAAAAGTTGCCGAAGAGGACGGTTGATAAAGACGATGCAAGTGCTGCGAAGAGGCCGGACGTGACTCCAGCGAAAGTAGAGGACGGGCGGCCGAAAAAACGAAACTTTGTCGAAAAAGGCAAATAAGTAAAATTCTATATTTCACGCCTTTTCTAGTCTCTTTTCCTCAATCGTCGGCGACTGCATCCGTAATGAGATACTAGGTCTAGCTAGTTTTACTCAATGTAGAAACAAGCTTACAAACATTGATGTGGTAATTACGTATGTAATCGTAGTAGCGACTTCTCCAAACGAAAGCGATACAAGTCTTTGTTCAAGGGTTGTCCCGGTGGCGCTGTGCAAAAGAAGGTTTTTGGTCTACGTGTTGATGTTTCTTGTTGGTCAGCTGTTGTGCGTGTTGTTGTATTTTGCTTAATAGTGCTTCATGTTGTGTTCGAAGTCCTTCATTGCCTCAAGAGCACGGTCTAGTTCTTCGGGAGTAATATCACTGACGCAGACACTTTCACCAATATCCGTAATCAAAGGAATTCTTTGCTCCCCATGCCTGTGCTCGACGGCATCTTTGCAACTTTGCCATGCCAATTCAGACTGCAAATTCTTCGAGTGCGTGGGAAGGTCCAAAGATTGCATGCATGCAAAAATTCGCTTTACAGTGTCCATGGCAATGAATCCGCGCAAATAGCTCAAAACACAACAGAAGAATCCATCAACGTTGACAGCTTCTCCATGCATAATGTCGGCACCAGGGACCATTTCCAAGAGCTTGGAAAAAGTATGTCCTTGGATATTGAGAGGGATGAAAGGATAGGTGAGAGAGGGAGATCAATCCAACGAGTGGAGAAGTCGCTACTACAAAAAGTTCAGCGTACCGTAGTCAACACAACGCTCCAAGGTTGTTTCCCAAAGGTTGGGACCAAGCTCTTCCAGCATAATCTGAATAGACAAATTGATCACGCGATCGCCGACGCCATCTGGAACTTCTGAATGCTCGGCGAACTTGGCCTTTGCAAGGTTCTTTCCGTGAGTTTCCAGGAGCTCAAACAGATCCGTGGATCGGACGAGAGCTAGCTTCATAATTTCACCAAATCCATTGCAGATATTTCTGGAGTCCTGTGTAGCAATGAAGGCGGGGTCCAACAGACAGGCCGATGGGGCGTAGAAGGAACCAACCCGATTCTTGTAGGTTTCGTCGGTAAGGGCACAGCAGTAGTCAACTCCATTCTTCACACCGACACTGGCATCCACGATAGCAAGAAGCGTAGTTGGAACACGAACGAATGGAACTCCACGACGGTAGAGACAAGCACCCATACCGGCAATATCCAACAAGACTCCACCTCCAATGGCGAGGAATGGTTCACGGCGTCTCAGTTTGTAAGCACAGAGGTAATCCAGCAACTTATCCACAGCCTGCAAAACGTGAAAGAAAAGACAGTTAACTTAGTCCAACCGTTCGTGCATACGCCGACTTGCTGTGGAAGTTCAGAAGCTCAAACTTACAGCACGGCGCTTGTCGTCCTCTCCACCCTTCAAGACACAAGTTGTTAACTCAATTCCTTGTAAAGCAAAATAGTTACGAATTCTCTCTCCATAGAGACTGTCGATAGCATCGTCCAAGACTGCAAAACGGCGGTTGTATCCTTCGGGATGATTTCCAGTGGCTTCCAATAATGATGGATTAGTAGGGTCCAAAATGGTTCCTCGCGGGATCATGTTGACATCGTAGGCGATGGGAAGATTAAAGATATTTCTCCATCCTTTCGTCCTGGTCATGATAGAAGTCTTGGTAGTAACCAGAGCAGCAGCTGTTTTTTCCACCTTGGTCGATTCCCTGGTGTGAGTTTTCGAGAATTCGAACACATTTTTGGGAGCTCGTTCCAGGGGTTTCAGAACTACTTTGGTTCCAGTTTCAGGGCAGATTTCCACCGTTTCACCCTTTACGATAGATGATCTTTCTCCAGCGTCATCCGAATTATTGGAAGAAGCAGAGCTTCCCGACGTAAAACTCGCGTATGTGTCGGAATGGTTCATTGTGGGAGGTGGAATCGACGATGATCTCATCTCGCTATTTACCAAAGCAGTACGAACCTCCTCGGGCAAAGAGGCCCAGGCCTCGAGGATTGAGGCAGGAAGCTTTGCATTAGATTTCACGAGGCTAGCTTCATCTCTGAGATAGTAGTAGGATAAAAAACGAGGCAACAATATTGGCATGAGAACCATAGAAATATGAGTACATATTCGTTTGTCCCTTCTGGACAGACATCAATGATAATAACAAATACAAGTAAACAAAAACTGCTTCACACAAAATCTAACAATGAACCTACTTTATTGTCTGCATGAGATTTTCCGAGGGGTCTTGTTTTGGTGTTTCGACAGTCATATTGATGCTAACTTTTATGAGAAAGTAATACCAAGAGAGAAATTGTTAATTTTAGTTGCCTATTTCAGTGCTTAGAGGATGCAGGTCGAATTTTGAAAAAAAGCCAATATTTTGGTTTTTGATTGAAGTTGGAATTTGGAATGCATTCGACAAACGCACGAAAAAGTGTTGATGTGATCAGACGTGGTGGCCCACCCGAAGCGAGTTGGCCGGCCCCATGAGAGCCTTATATTCTTGAAGAGTAACATGATTGCCCAATGGAAGCGTCATAGCACGCTCTGAAGTGCTCGGAATAGAAACGAATCGTGTGGTATGCAGAGTTCCCATTTTTTTAGAACTATGGTAGTGGCTACTGTACTCTATGCCGGAAGTAGACAGGAGTTAATGGAACAAAATACGCAACTTTTATCTTGTAGCTGCTACTGTAGTACCAGGTACCATAGTCGAGTAGTGGTACTGGTAGTAAATAGAACTGCCGGAGTACTCTCTTCTTCTCGGAATGGTCTAGTGTGAGACTACCAGGTACTCGGAGAGACAGCAGTAGCAGAACTCGGAGAGATAGCAGTACCTGGTAGCAGAACGTGAGTGGAGAGGTCTATTTCTAAAAAGTGCTGGCATGTGCAGGAAAGCAAATAATGCTTTTGCCAGCCAAAGTTTACGCATCATAGATTACCTCGAGCTTGCTCCATCATCCACCACCACCCAGTTCTCCGTCTTGCTAGCTTCGTTCCTGCACTTTCTCCGCTTCGAACGCAGACTGCTATCACCCCCAAAGAGAGGCCCCCTAAAAAGTCGAATGATACGAAGCAATCTACTCAAAGTCAGATTCAGATTCAGATCCGCATCAGAACCTGGACAAGAAGTCTGGTTTTAGTTTATTCGATTATTATTTATAAGCCTATCAGGTTCACCTTTAAAGGGTTTGGAACAGGCGATAGCTAGCTAGACTTACTTGAGTACTCTACTGCTAGTAGACTACTCGTTGCACCAGAGTACCAGTGACTCCTCGCTTACTCAATTGCTCCACTAGTAGACTTACCATTACTACTACTAGACTTCTTGAGTATTCCAAATACGAGTACCTCGTCAATCTTACCTGTCGACGACAAAGTTGACGCGTGTATTTCGGGATTGAGAGGAACTAGCCTATTCTACTTGGGATTCAATAACGAAGAGGAGAGCTGTGCGACGAATTCGTCAAATGACGTCATCGGAAAGCGATGAGGGTTCCAGGTACCAGTACCCTGGTAGATAAAAGAAGAAAAGATTTCATGCTGAGAAGAAGGGAGAAAACACGAAGAACCTCCTTTACTAGTAGTACTCTAGTCTAGGCCTACTCTAGCCGTATTTGGACCTGTTGATCCTTGTCCAGCTCATGTAAGGCTTTAGGAACGCCTCAGGAACGCCTTAAAGCGCAGTGCCAATGCAATCGTTGCTGGCTATTCTCGACTCTACCGCCGGGATCATGAGCTTTTCTTCTTCTACTTTATTGCGCGAATTAAACCATAAAAATGCGTTTGTCTTCGTCCGACCTTTGTTTCGATCTTGGGCTTGCGAATAGACTGTCTTTATCAGAACGCTTGGTAGCATCACGTTCATCCCAATGCGCAGGTTGCCTGTGGCACTAACACATTTCTTTTCATTGTTGTTACCGAGGGCGCAGACAGAGTGTTCGAGACCCGCGTGCGTGCCTGTGGCATAATGAGTAATGCCGGCGCCTGTCAATTCCTCATATTTACTTCCGCCTTGTGAGCATGGCTGCGAACTTGCAGCGTGGTGTGACTTCTAATCATCTTTGCGATCTCCTTCCATTGACATTCTCTGTGTTTCCCCAGCCCCTTTAGAGAAACAGTTTGTGCCCATCTCTGCAACGGACCAATGTCCCTAAGCAGCAGAACCCTGCTGAACTAGAACGAGTGTTTCCCCTATTCAACCAACGACGTTTTCCATAGAGCGTTTCAACAACATAATAATAACTCCTCTCCTACGGTACAACGTCAAAGATCCATTGTCTTAGGGTTAGAGACAACAAAATTAACAGAACACTTGCTTCTTAAATTTCTCAACGCTTGATGATCGCGCACCTTTTCTTCATACTGTTCCAACTAGACCCTATCATCACAAAATTTAAAGTTTCAACCGGCGCCTCGTTCAGCACAAGGGATGGATAACAAGCAAAAATTTGAGGACTTGCAACGGCATTGCACTTTTCATACCATACCTTTACGGTGGAATCATTCTTCTATTAAAGAACAATCATCCGAACTGTATTGCATATCGCATCTGGACATTTGTTTACCTCAATACGAGATAGACCCATTAGTATGCCGCACCAGAGTGGAGACCACTCTCCTCATGGGTTCCGGTCAAGAGCTGGACCTGGCGTAATGATAGATCGTGATGGGGTACCCATTCACCCTTCAGAGCTGCAACATCATGCAGTTGGACTTCACCATCCCAGCCAAGCAGGTGTTCTTCTTCGAGCGGGTATTTACACTACACATCCCAACTCTCCTCAAGTTTGGTATGGAAGTGTGAACGGGTCATCTCCTCATCGTGTCCCCGGGTCATCCTTGTCGGTTACGAGTGGCGAGAGCTTACCTGATCACCTCCAACAGCCTACCATGGTCGGAAAGGAAGTACCAATGGATACTACCATAGATAAGCAAAGGATTATCCAGGAGGCTCTCAAGAGACACATGGATGACGATACTTCGATTGGGAAAAATGAGGCAGATGCTGCTTCGGCTCTTCTATTTGCTACAACTGCCATGGTGCACTCGGATGCGAGTTCCAAAGTGTCCGTGGCAGAGTCAAAGGACGACGCCCACGATACGGATGGGGGAGTCACTGTCAAAGAAGACACGGAAAGCGCTACTACCAAGGGAGAAGAAGACGAAGAAAATCAAAGAGAAAAGGACACTGGGTCAAATGTGCCTTTGAAGAAGCGCAGAAAGCTCATGGATATCATGAGGAACAAAGCAGAAGATTCTGCCGACGATGTTGGGAACCATCCTCTCCACATAAGCCCTTTGCCGAGTCCTCAGGTGCAAAAAGGTGTCAATCGAAAAGAGTCTTCAGACGAAACCGTCGCTACGACCTCTCCAACCAAAACTGCCGATTCATCAACATGCATGGCTAATTCTTACGACATGAAAGATGCTCAATATCTGGAGGAAGGCGCTAAGATTAAGGAAACATCCGAGATAACCACTCCTCCCATTGAACATTTTCCCACAGTTCTCCACCGGGTCCTAGCAAACTCGGACCTTTCTGAGAATAATATCATGCAGTGGCTTCCCGGAGGAAAAGCATGGAAAATCGTGCGATGGAATGCTCTTCGTCGTTTTGTGCTTCCCAAACACTTTTCGAAAAGGTTCGATACAGTCGGGAGAATGGCCAGTTCTGTGGATGCATTCTTGTGGCATTTAACGGCCTGGGGCTTCGAAGAGATTCAAAGTGGCTCAGATGCTGGTGCTTTTTTCCACAAGGTAAGATGTTGCGGTAGACTCGTTGATTTAGCGTCGTGTTACCTACGTTAGTTCATTGTATTGTTTCATGGGACTCATTATTTTCATCTCTTTTTTAATTACTACATAGATGTTTGTCCAAGATTCCCCAGATCTCTGCCAGCAGATGACCTTTGATCCAAACGAGTGTGACTCGAAATTGCTCTCGGGTGCTCTAAATAAGCATTCTAGTTCGATTTCTGACAAAATGTTGGCAGCGATTCAGCCTCATTCGATTCTTCAGGTACCTTCCTTGGCGTCTCGTTCAGAAGCTGAAAAGTACGAACTTGAGAAAAGTCTGCGGCGAAAAGAAGAGCAGGTAAAACAGAGGATGATGCATAGTCCAACAATCTCTTATCCTTCCATGCCTGCACACAGAATGCACTATCCAGAAACTCCTATCTTCTTGAACTATCACACCGGAGATCTTGCCTACTCGGATGGGTACTACTTTCCAGAGTCACCAATGGCCATGAGACACGTAGGCTCGGCTTTGACTGGATACGAGCAACGACTAGTCCAGCAGCAACAATTCGAGCTTGGGATGGCGAGCAGGGCGCCGCTTGTCCTGCACAGTCCACATAGGCTTGTGTCTGGTCGTGGAGCCATGAGCGTTCCCAGTGCGGGCAAAGCTGGGTTTCAGGCAACGGAGCACCATACTCCAGTAAGGCGATCGTCATTTCCCGTGTCCACTCGAGGTAAAGGAAGTCGCAGTCCAGCTTGTCGTATACCCATCACCCCTGGTGAGAATACCGGCGCAGCCACTAAGCCTTTGCAAGTAGGGCCACCCAAAGAGGAAGAGGAGGATACTGCGAGACTTCGAAAGATGAGCGAAGAGGTAGCAGAACGTGTGGCTGTAGCAGTTTCGAAGAAGAACAAGCGCAAATTGCCACTTGCGAGTGCCAAATCAAATAATGACGAAGTTGAAGAAGGATCAAAAGAAACTGAACCAGTCAAAACGGTAGAACAGAAGGATTTCGATGGGACTATAAAAAGCGCAGACGGCAAAGAAAAAAGTTTCGAAGACGTCAAATCTGTTGGTGTTTGAAAAAGAGGCAAATCTAAGTTCACCACCGGTTGAATTGTTTCTTAATAATGAAGTTAATATGTTGAGTACTTTACTGTAAATCATTTTGTAATGCAAAGAAAGCATCGCGAAAAATACTGATACTCGCACGTCGTAGTTGCAGAATAATCTGATTAACTCGGCACAAACACAGGAGTAGCACCTACTTTAATAGCAGCATTTCTTTTATTTGTTTACATTTCACTGGAGACGATATTGACTTCCAGATCCAGTCTTGACGACTGTACCTTTGGCGGCCTTTCCTCGGATTGGCGAAGTAGTGATCTTGGTCCCTGTCTTGAACGACTTGGAATTACTGATGACTCCACTGATAGATCCATTTGGGTTTTGTGTCCATCTTGACAAGACAGGAATGTTGTCGGCGATCTTCTGGGGGGCTGGCTTGGCTTTGGGCTTAGGGACAGCCTTCTGTTGGGTCAATTGAATCGTTCCACGAATAGGAGCAGCAGCTTCCTTCTTCTTGGGTGCTCCGCCTCCGAAGATGGACAACGTAGAGCGAGCCTTTGGAGGTGTCACAGATTTGGTCGCGGCTGCTGCGGGCTTGGTAGTAGGCTTAGGTGCACCGCCAAAACTAAACAGAGGCTTTGCCGCAGACTTCGAAGAAGGTTTAGAAGTGGACACTGGTGCAGGCTTGGGAGCAGCCGTAGACGAACCACCACCAAAAAAAGAAAATGGTTGTGGCTTGGGAGCCGGTGCTGGTGCTGGTTGAGGTTTGGGTGCAGCCTTTTGTGCCCCGCCGAAGAAAGAGAATGGGGCAGGAGCCTTTTGGGGGGCTGGTGTAGGCGCCGCTGCCGGCTTAGCTGCTTGTTTGGGAGCAGGACTAAAGAAGGAAAATGAAGGTGCTGCCTTCTTGGGGGCTGGTGCGGGCGCGGGAGTGGGTGCCGGTTCGGGTGCAGTCTTTGGTGCGCCTCCGAAGAATGAAAATGGAGCAGGAGCCTGCTTGGCAGCTGGCTTAGGTGCCGGAGCTGGTGTAGGCTTTGGTGCTGGAGAGAAGAAGGAGAAGGTCGGTTCAGGCTTCTTGGCAGCAACAGGGGCAGGCTGGGGGGCTACATTTGAAGCGGGCTTCGTTGTTGCGGGTGTAGATACAGGGAACAACGAGAATGAAGGGCGCGGAGCTGACTTCTTTGCGGCAGGCTTGGGAACTGGCTTTGAGGCAAGCTTAGCGGCTGGTTTTGGAAACTCCAACGTGGGCAACTGTAATGATGGTGTCTTCTTCACCGATTCAGCTTTCTTGGCGACTTCAGGAACAAGCTTCGGAACTACTTTGGGGGCAGCTGCCTTTTTAACGGCAGGCCTAGGAAGCTCGAACTTGGGCAATTGGAATGTTGGTGACTTCTTCGCAGGCTCTGCTTTCTTGGCGACGACAGGAGAAGGCTCTGGAGCTGCCTCATCGGCAGCAACTTTTGGAAGCTCCAATTTGGGAAGCTGGAAAGTTGGTGCCTTCTTCACAGGCTCTGCCTTCTTGGCAGCAACAGGAGCTGGTTTAGGGGCCGGCCTCGGGGCGGGGGTAGGGGCCGCCTTTGGTGGTGCGTTGAACGAGAACAAAGGCTTAGGAGCTGGCTTTACAGCTGGCTTGGAAGCAATAATCTTACGTTTGTCCTCGGCTTCCTTTTGCTTTGCTTGCCATTCCCGTTCCTTTTGACGAAGGACCTCTGCGGCCTGCTCCTCGATTTTACGACGCTTGGCGACAAGATCGGCTTCTCGCTCTGCCTGGGCTTTGACTGCAGCAATGGCGGCAGCTTCTGCGTCTTGTGCGAGCTTTTGAGTAGCCTTTTCCTGAGCAGCTTGGCGTTGCTTACGATCTTCTTCATTGGCCTTCTTGCGCTCCTCTTCGGACAAGGATCTTTCTTCTACAAGCGAAAAAACAAATGGTAAGAAGAGAAGTTTTTACAAACAAAGGAAAACAAATACCAACATACAACAAACTTACTGGTAGCTTCGGCTCTCTTGGCAGCCACTTCTTTCTCCTTCTTGGCTTTGGCAGCCTTGATTTCTGCTTCTTCCGCTGCCTTGGCTTTGGCACGTGCTTCCTCATCAGCAGTTCGTTTCTCGTCAGCAGCCTTCTTGGCAGCTTCAGCGCCAGCTTGCTTGATTTCAGCTGCCTTTTTCGATTCGGCCTCGACGGATGCCTTGTATTCAGCCTCGGTGCAGTCGGCGTATTGGTTGAGACTCATTTCCTTTCCAGATTCTTCCGCAAACTTTTCCATTGTCAAAAAGTTGTCGTAGAAAACCTTGAAACGTTTTTCGTCGGGTTCCTTTCCGTATTCCTTGATCCAGTCCATGTAAGCTGATCGGACACGAGCTTCGCGTGCCATTTCATCGTTTTCGATCTCTACTCCCTCATCCGAAATGCCTTGCATATTATCAATGGCAGATTCCATCTCTTTAATATTTTCAAAACCAAGTTTCTCGGCCAATTTCTTTTCGGTTGAATGTTTGAAGATGTTGGGGATGTGAGAATGAATTCAGTGCAAAGGCAAACAAAAACTCATTTACTTCAACAGAGATGCATACTACCAAAACACGATGCCAAACAAACTTACCTCCTCTTCGTCAGCAAGAGCCTCGGCGGCCTCTTCCAGAGCATTGGAGGCTTCGGCCTGAGATTCGATAGATTCCATAGCTTTTCCCATAATGTCGGATCCGGCAGAAGCCGGAGCAGCAGGAGCAGCAGATGCCGATGTATCGACTGTTTCTCCTCGTTGCATGGCCTCGTATTCTTCTGCCGAAAAGTCTCCAAATTCGTTCAGGGTCAACAGGTCCACAGTTCCAGTACCTTCGTCGCGAGCTTTCTTCTTGGCAGCCATATTAGCGGCTGTCAAAGCCTCGTAGTTCTCCTTAAACTGTGGGTAACGGTTTGGATTAAACTCTCCCTTATTAAATTCCTGAAGCCATGAATCATAGGCAAGACGAGCAGCAGCATCGTAGGGAATGCTTACGTCATTATTAGGGTCTGAACTAAACAAGGCGAAACATCGTTCCTGATGATGATATTGTTGTTGTGGAGCGAATGGAACAAAGGCGGTGATTCTAGTAATGCTTAGAACCAGCAAAAGTGCGGCTCCTTGGAACTTCATAGTACAGCAAATTTAAGTCGTTATAGTACTAATATAAAAAGAACCTGAAATCAGAATCGAGTGCAATAGAGATACGTAGACTACTAGATAAAGTCCCGCTTTCGTTTTGGTTTTTGTTTTTTCGGTCGAAGGAACCTTTCATTTTTTAGTAGAGCTTACAAGTGGAAGATCAGTGACTGTGATTCCAATAGTAGACTGAGGTAGGCGACTTGAAACAAGTGCGTACTGGTAATGTTGTGGCAAAGATATTTTTATTCCACCCTGGCATTCAAACCAGCTACTCCAGCACGTTATTGTAAAGCATGAAGTGCAGTTGAGTCCAGTCTTCTCAATATGACGTGTTACTTTGGTCAAATTTTGTCTGCTCGTCAAAATCTTCGAGAATTTTTTTGACTACTAGACTAGCCTAACTACATAATAATAGATACTAGAGAGTTGAGGCTACTACCAGTACTGGTAGACTTCGAGCGAACGCTACCGCGTTCTCTCGACTATGCCAGCTCTCTAGGGCTACGTTCGGCTAGGTAGGGTGGTTTGGAGAAACTCGGCAATTTACTAGGGCCGACCTTTTCTCCGTTCCGAGGCGCCCGGGTGAGAGGGCAGACCGCTAGGGTTGCTCTCACACTCGGGTAGCCAATCGGGCGG
>Ga0210036_1003421_pt1 | contig 15612 bp, 15 predicted proteins | sample CryGeymeta201515_FD_185469 | JGI IMG/M metagenome (GOLD analysis project Ga0210036, IMG submission 185469) | Groundwater microbial communities from Crystal Geyser aquifers in Utah, USA - Crystal Geyser metaG 2015-15 (SPAdes) (version 2) | ecosystem: Environmental > Aquatic > Deep subsurface >...
AGCAGGCTAGGCACACGACCTAATAGAGTAAGACCTAACTCCTGAGTCCTATCATAGGAGACAAGGTAAACTGCCGTAGTCCACCTGGGCTTAATTTGCGCTGACCTGAGATCTGAGATCACGACTTGAAAGCCATAGCAACAGCTGGAGCCTGGAGCAGGTGCGAAAATTACAAGTCATTAGCGAACCTTCAAATCGCCAACGATCATGCAAACATCAGCAGACGGCGGAGGGACGTTTGTAGCCGGACGTGGTGATTGGTGATTGCTTCACGCGGCAGAAAAATACTGTCTGAAAAATGCGATGCATCAAAAGAGTCAAATCACTTATAAACTGGCAGCACATCGCTTCGGTCTCCCTGTTTATCCTTGTTCTTGTTCTACTCGCATTTCATTGTAGCATGACTTTACAGAGCATAGAGATGTATTGGCCCTGATACCATGCCAAGATACATTTATTCCCCTGCATTGTTTTCGGTATGACTTGTGGTAGTTGTCGTATCATCAAAGGCACGCAAGATTTCTTGTGGCCCTTGTGACTCTTCTTGTTGTTGCTGCCATTGTCGCTGGTATCGAAAATTGAGAATCATTTCAATCAATATCAATTGCATAGATGCATCAGCTACACAAGCGATGACGACCCACATGGATTCGCCGTCGCTAAACGTCCAAAACCCACCCAATGCCACATCTCCTACAACGCTAATAATCAAGCTGAGCAGGCTCAGAACACCCTCGTGTTGATTTCGATAGGTAGTAACGATTTGGGGAATGAACAAAATTACATTGGTCGAGGCAGCTGTAGAGCCCAGTACTTTGATGACCATGGCAGTCGTGGCTTCTTTGTAGTTACTTTGGCTTCCAAATAAAACCATACCACTAAGACAAAATGCCAGACCGACAACTAACCACGTCATAAGAGTAAATTTTTTGGCCCATTCGGATTCTGTTCCATCACTGTAATACATCCTTGCAGAGATTACTGCTGCTGGTTGAGACAGAATGAGAGGTTCCTCGTATGATTCGTTCGACGAGAAGGACAAATCGGCTGTGTCGACCGAGTCTGTCGAGTACCTTCGAAAGGACTTAGTTGACATTTTCAACAGAGGTTCGTGTTCCGTGCTTTGCATTTCCATTGCATTAGATTCTACGTCCTCTTCTCTCGCAGGCAATGCTGTTGTTGTTGCTTCTTTGGCTTGTGGCTGAGAGAACCAAAAGTAGTAAACGAGCAAACAGGGAACTCCAATCAGCAAACTCAGCAAATTTTGGATACTGGGCATACATGCATTACCAATGCGCAGCAAGTGTATTAACAAGCCTTCTGTGGAGTTCCTGGCAGATATTGTTTTGCTTATCCATTCGTAGTCGTTTGCAAAAGACGCCAAAAACAATGTAGCATTACTGATGGTACACAAGAGTATATAAGCCAAGGACAATCCATCTGCCGATCGATGTTTGATACAGAGATAATGTTGGGGAATATTCATCACTATGATTCCCAGCAAAAAACCACTTCCAATTATGAAATCACCCAATTCACGAAAAAAGTCGCTGTCGTTGGATTGAACAATCGCTTCCAACATGGACTTCCAGAGAAGTGACATCGTGCTTTCGATTTTTTGTTGTCTCTGATGATCTGGCTGATCTGGCTCTTGTTGGTTGGTGGTGGTGATGACAACTTCCTCACAGGAAATAATGAACCAAATCGGCTGGAAATTGAGGTAGTAAGAGTTATTTGTGAGTTATGTATATAGCAGACAATAATTTATTTGTTTTCGGAAAATGTGATGTTTGTCCTGGTTTGGGACACCATTCCAACCCTTTGATTTATTTAGCTTCAAAAGTTTGGAGTCTACCGATGCCAAAATTACTATGAATTTGCAACATTATTATTATTTTTTCCAGTCAAGGGACTCGAGTGTCCAAGGGAAAAGGGTAGGGTTATTATTTAAAATAGAACGCTACTATGTTGAGAAAAATGAATTGCTGTAGCAACGAGCAACAAAAGCAGCTAGCAATGTAATCGGCAATACTATTTTTGTAGCTAGCTAGTGGAACCAGCTGTAACGAAAATCACGAGAGGCAAGCAGGTTAGAAACAACCGGGGCGGCACTTCTCCGAAATTTCAGTTGGTCTCGAAGAAAACGAGAGAAGAGCAAAAGAAGTGTTGCAATCGAAAACGATTGAACCAAAACCACACTCGCAAAAAAAAAAAGCCTCTGCAAATCCCTCCTTTTGATGCTTTGGTCTGCATTTTGTAGCCATGTTAGCTCTGATATATTCTTGCTTGCACAAGCGGGAACCAATCTCTCTCAAGGTTTTGTAATTACTAAAAGTAGCTTTTGTTCAAATTGGTAAAAGAGGTCAGCGCACATGCATACATAAAATAAATATGTTTTTCAAGTGCTTTCCATAGTAATTTTACACTGATTATAGATTGCAGCGGCGCACGAATTATTAAAAATGTACGAAAAATAACAGTATTTCCCATTGCTATCCCATCTCCTGTGCGTAATACAGTACAAATCATCGGCCGACTACAACTCTGGTAGGTAGAGGTAGGGGACAGAGCTATCGTATCTAAAGTGCCTATTCCATTTAAAAATAACGATTTATCCACGAATTTACGACGTGGCAGTACAACAGTATAAACGATCGTTCCAGCATAAGCTTCCTGGACGTCGAGCAAGAAGGAGACAAGCCAGGTTTGTCTACTACATTTTACATTTTCGACAGAAGCGGGATTTTTCTTGAATGCTTTGATTACTCACTCAACACCACGGCTGTGCACGCTGTTCTCGTGTCCTGAGTTTTATCGTTTCACAAACAAACAAACAAAAACCATCATCATCATCATCACTGACTTGCAAGTGTGTTCTACTGGTGATATCGGATATCGATGATGATTCATAATGAAGAAATCTCTCTCTTTTTTTATTCTTTGGCGTACGTTCCACCAGGAGTGGCATTGTCAAAAAAGACTTCCTTGTGACCTGGTTCATCCTTGGTCAATTCCTTGAGTTCGGCATCATTGGGAAAGGTTTCATCGACCCAAGCGACAAACTTATCCCTCCCACCAATCGCCGTGTAATTGGCAGCAGTACCACCTTCTCCCGTCGAAGTTTCCAACCACACAAAGGGCGACGATGTATGTTCTCCAATCGTCTTGCCCTTATCTGTGGTTCCTGGTTTCGATTTTTGATCGTCGGGAATTTTTGGCAAAATATCGTCCTTCAAAAAGGAACGATATCCTAACGTAGAAAAGTAAAACCAGGTCTCGTACTTGTCCGAATTCTTGTTGGCAATCATGGCAGCAATCTTTTGAGCACGTCCTGTGTGATGCGAGATACCAAATCCTGCCACGCAAATACGTGTTTTTCCAGCAGGAACAGCAGGACGAGCAGGAACAGGAGTAGCAAATCGATTTCCCATGGTGGTGGTTTGGTGTGTGTATGTGTTTTTTTTTAAAGAAAAAGTACGATAGAAAGGAGAAATGAGAATGGGATTAAAAAATGAAGTTGGGACGAGGCGGCTGGCGGGACAAAGTTTGTGTTTTGAACTTTGGATGTGCACCAGCATTTATTATTACTTGGTATTATTTGTTCTGCAGTGTTCATTTTCTTTTCAGAGCACCAGGTAGACAGGAGGTCTACTAAGTACTGGTAGGACACACTACCACCACTGGACAAATCTTGAAGAAAGTCGTTTGACTCGTGTACCAGGCAGTAGTAGAAGTTGTTGCTTGCGCCTTGAATCTTCGAACGCGGCGGGCTTTCTCATCCATCACAAGATCACCAAAAGTGGTTCTCAAAAAATAATACTAATGAGTCATCACTGGTTCACTGATGGTCTAGACGCTCATTTATTCTGCAATAAGTCTTGGAATTCCGGGAGTAAAGGAAACCCCCAATCTCGCTTCATGGTACTGTACGATGAAGATATTGACGATTGTTTACTGTTTTATGTGAGGTATGTGAGAGGACCAACAACGACTGTCTTCCATTTTTTTCCCTGCTGCAATGATGTCCATCGTCCATTCATTACGAGAATTTTTTTCATATTATTATTAGAATAGACACTCTAGTAGTCATTATTACCCGCCCTGCCACCTTTATTGTGCGCAAGCAGCCACAAGAAGATGAATCCTCCACCAAACACCACGAATCGTCCCGACAACAAAACCAATGACAGTAACAATGAAACTACCAGCAATGACAAACATGATGAAGATGTTGATAATGATCATGATGATTATGATGATGAGGAGGAGAAGAAGAAAGAACAACAGGACGTCATCAAGAAGTCTTGTCAGTGTGTCTTGTGTGGACAAACATTCATCGCTTCGACTCAAGAGGACTGTGTCGCACACATGGAGGTCTGTCAAGCTTTTGATCGTGTACATCCCACAGATGGAAGTCCCGTAAATCCCAATGGAGTGTATGATCCACCACCACCACCACCATCAGCAGCAGCAGCAGCAGCAGCAGCAGCAACAGCGGCATCACCACCACCACCACCACCACCACCAACAACAACAACAACACCAGTAGTATTAACAACGCCGATTGAAGAAATGAGTATAAAGGAACTACAACAAACCATTATAAACGCTGGTTTCGATTACAAAGATTGTATTGAAAAACAAGACTTGCAACAGCGGGCGAGACAAGCTTACCAGGAGAGTCAATAAGGTAGGCTGGCGGGTCTGGGTAGTATGCAGGCGCAGGCGGGCAAGCAAGGTAGGGCCAATCCGTTCGTTAGCTGGAACTTGACGAATGACGTATAGTACATGGGTATTTACAACAATTATTATTACGTCACTAGCAGCTATCTACTACTCTAGCTGGTATAACTCGATGCATTCAGTAATGGGAAAAAAAAAAATTGTCGTCAAGATAGCTACAGTAGCTACTACACACAATACAAAACAACAGCAACGTAAAAGAGTGGGGGTGCAGGTGCAGGTGCAGGTGCAGTGTGTTGAATTGTTTTTGTAAGAACAATCATTATTGTTTGGCTGCGTGTGCTATTAAGATTGCATTGGCAGCAGGACAGTACTCTAGTAGTAGCCTGCTGGCGTATTATTGATGGACCATGTTGTTGTTCATTCTACTATGATGACGTTGCACTCGTGTCTCGATAGTAGTAGCATTAGTAAGTAGAGTAATACGGAGTAGACTAGACTACTACTAGTAGTAGTCTCTAGAGTAGTAGTAAATAATAGCAACTGAAAGCACCAGCTTTTTCCCTCGAATTTTGTGACTGGAATGCTGACAACGACCGAACGAACATTTTGGATGATGATAGAACACAGCGACTGGGAATAATAATAACCTGTGTCAGTCTAGTAGCCAGAAACAAAGAAGGCGCACAATTTATTAACAAAGTTACTGAGTCTGTCGAGTGTTCTACCACCTACTAGATTGTTGAGTAGTAGAAGAGTACACTACGGGACAACAGCAACTTTCAACCCAAAGAGCTACTTTACTTTGTTGTGAAGTCGTATTGTAGTCAGTAGTCAATAATAACAATTACTACTGTAGCAAAAAGCTAAAGAATCAATCATACAGCAGACAGCAAAGCACACCTCAACCGTCAAACCAAAATATAAATAAGGAATCATGTCGTCTCCTTACTACAATACACTCCGATTATGGAAGTCGGCACAGCGATCGTTGTTGTTACAGCAAACAACGAGAAGAAAAGTCGTTCATCTGTCATCAACTTTCTCTACCAGCAGTAGCAGCGGCAACAATAACAACAGCAGTAGCACTGCAGCTCTGTCGGTACTAACCCCACAAAGACCTTTTGTATCTACCACCACCACCACTCACAGCAGCAGCAGCAACAACAACAACAACAACAACAACAACAACATCTCATCGTTTTTGTCTTTGTCTACTTTATCGGATTGGTTTTTGAAAGAACCAGAACGTGGTACTGGTTTTGATAATTTTTTAAAACGTAATGAGAAGAATAACGATCCACAACAACAACAACAACAACAACACAATAATACCAACAACAAAGACGACAGCGACAAGAAAAAGAACCGGAAAAAGTCTTCCGGTAGCAGCAGTGGTAGTGGTGGTGGTGGTGGTCGTGGTGGCAGTGGCAACAACAATACTGAGAACAACAATGGATTATTCATCATGGCTACAATGATTGCTGCTACTATTTACATTCTGAGTCAATCCGATAGTGCCAAAGATGAATCTACTAGTACTAGTAGTACCATGCATGGTGGTGGTGCTGGTGGTGGTGGTGGTGGTGGAACGTTGCAACCGAACCAACAGAATCATTCCTACATGGATTTGACGTGGTCGGAATTTTTACAACTGCTCGAACGTGACGATGTGTTCAAAATTGTGATTCACCAGAATGCTAGTCGATCAAGGGATGGTAGTGGTGGCAGTGGTGATGATCATCATGCACCTGCCACCCGAGCCAGAGTGTACCTGAAACCGGGTGCCCATTTAGACTTTACAGGATCATTGCACGATACGTCTACGACTACTTCAACCAGTAGTGGTAGTAGCAGCAGCAGCAGTAGTGACCATCGTCATCCAAACAATACTGCCGAAGAAGATCGAACGGAATGGAATGGTGGTGAGGTACTGGAAATGGGCAACCGAAATACAAATAGTACCAGCGGCAGAAACCAGGGCTTCTTATCGTCGAGTAGTAGTAGTAGTAGTACCAATACGACTCCTACGGCTGCCAATACGACACCTTTAGTGTACCGAAATTTGCGCATCGGATCGGCTGCTTCGTTGGAACGCAAATTGGAAGAAGCTCAGCGTGCCTTGGGACGACCCAAACAGAACGATGTTCCTGTTCAGTATCAGGTCGATAGTGGTGTCACGAACGAATTACTTTCCCTGTTGCCCTGGGTACTGTTGAGTGCCTTTTTGATTAGCAGTTTTCGTGGTGCCGCCTCACGGATGGGTGGCGTCGGTGCTGCAGGATCACAGGGCGGCGGTGGTGGTGGTCCGGGTGGTGGTATGTTTGGTATGGGCAAAAGTACGGCACAAAAATTTACCAAGGAAATGAACATCAATATTGGCTTCAAGGACGTGGCAGGCGTTACCGAAGCCAAACGTGAAATTATGGAATTTGTCGAATTTTTGCAAACACCCGATCGATTTACGCAGTTGGGCGCCAAAATCCCAAAGGTACGTTTTGTGCGTTGTTCAAGATGCGTCTATGCTCTCTGCTGCCGGTCGTATTGTGTTTTGATGGAGCGGTAGTATATTATCATACAGACCTTGCCGAACAATAAAATGTCACGCTTGTATTCTTAAACTCAACCAATCCTATGTTCAACATGGTACACAGGGCGCGCTGTTGACAGGACCACCAGGAACTGGTAAGACCTTGTTGGCCAAGGCTGTGGCGGGGGAAGCAGGAGTTCCCTTTTATTCATTGGCTGGAAGTGAATTCTTGGAAATGTTTGTGGGTGTGGGTCCATCTCGTGTCCGGGACTTGTTTCGCGAGGCGCGAGAAAATGCTCCCTGCATTATTTTTATTGATGAAATTGATTCCATTGGTCGTAAACGTGGCAAATCCTCCGCCATGGGAGGCAATGATGAGCGAGAAAATACCCTCAATCAACTTCTAGTGGAAATGGATGGCTTTGATCCCTCGGCTGGAGTCATATGTTTGGCCGGTACCAATCGTGACGATGTTTTGGATCCTGCCTTGACACGTCCAGGTAGATTCGATCGTAAAATTCAGGTCGATCTGCCCGATATTGAAGGTCGGAAAGAAATCTTTCAAGTCCATTTGGAAAAGATTACTCTCGTGGAGGATTTGGGCCCTGCCAGGCCACCCTTAATTGATGGAGCCGATGGTCACGATGACGACGACGAGGAGGAATATATCATTTCAGCTGAACACAAGAGTGCCATTGACAACGTAGCTTCTCGCTTAGCAGGACTTACACCAGGGTTTTCGGGTGCGGACATTGCCAATATTTGCAATGAAGCGGCAATTGTTGCCGCAAGACGCAATGCCAACTTCGTTACAATGGAGGATTTTGAACAAGCCACTGATCGTGTCATTGGGGGGCTCGAGTCCAACCGCATCATGTCGCCCCAGGAGAAGAAGGTTGTGGCCTACCACGAAGCTGGCCATGCTGTGGCAGGATGGTTTTTGGAACATGCGGATCCTTTGCTGAAGGTCACCATTATTCCTCGCGCTAGTGGAGCACTCGGATTTGCTCAGTACTTGCCCAAGGAGGTGCACTTGAAGACTCAAGATGCTATTATGGATACAGTGTCCATGGCATTGGCGGGACGTGCCTCGGAGGAGGTTTTCTTTGGCAGTGTTACAACTGGAGCAAGTGATGATCTTCGTAGTACGTGACGAGTTGGTTTTGTTCCTGTATTTCACATGCTCATGGTTGATTGTTCTTTTTTGAACTCATGTATGCTTTATCTCAATTTTTATCCCGTCTGCTATCAACAATAGGAGTCACTCAAATGGTCTACAGTACCATACAGTTGTACGGAATGAATAATCGACTGGGACAGCTAGCCTTTCCTAAAGACCCAAATGCAATGTGGGAAGAGCGTCAGTACTCAGAAAAGACCGCTAAGGCCATGGATGAAGAAGCCAAGAGGATCGTGGACGAAGCCTACCAGCAAACAGTGGCGCTGATTAAGGAACGGAGGGAAGAAGTTGACAAGGTTGCGAAGCTATTGTTAGAAAAGGAGACGATTAACCATGACGAAGTTTACGACTTGATTGGGGAACGACCATTCAAGGGAGACGCAAATTACAACGAGTTTGTCTCCCGGCGTTCCTCGGAGCGGGGCTCAGAGGAGGAAGTGCCTGAAGCCGACGGCCCTGTTAGTGATGATCTAGGAGGTCCTGACTTGAAACCATCCTTTTAAAGGGGAATCCAAATTTCTTGCTTGCTTAGCCATATTTTATCTACCCAATTATTCATACATCCCTCCTTATCTTTTGTAATAATTGATTACAAATCTTGTTTAGCAAAATGGGTTATTTAGCTGGCTGTATAGATTCCAATACTGAGTTTAGCGATGCTTTGCCTGTCGGGGGATACAGTGTTTGGAGCTGCTTTTCCCATCGAGAGAGACAGCTTGTTTCCAACTTCCAACAAGGAAAGCAGATAGAGTAGCCATGCATGCACGTTTTAATTTTTAATGACCAAACCCCCCACCGCCACCCTGTTGTTGAAAGCGACGAAGAGCATTAGCTGCCGATAGCTGTTGCTGCTGTTCTAATTGCCAACGACGACGTATATTATCCAATTCAAGCTGATGAAGACGGTTTGCAGCCTCCGATTGGTCCATTCCGGAAATCTTACTCTTATCTTCCGCGTTACCCCCAAGAGTAGCAAACTGTTGTGACATTTGCTGTTGTAACAAGAATTGGCGTTGTGGGTCCATCAAGCCAGCAGCATTGTAAGCACCCGGAGAACCTACACGGGTATTTTGTCCAGGAGAGGTCGGTAAATTGCTAGCTGATAGGGTATTTGGACTAGTATTGTAGGCTTGTCGAAGTTCTCCGATGGACTGTGACAACTGCCTCCTAGTATCAATTCCAGCTAAGAAGGCAGAAGGCAGAGCTGCCGGAAAATGTCCCAGGCCTCCACCACCACCACCACATCCTCCTCCTCGTAAAAGAGCTGGATTGAACGTGACTCCTGCAGTACCTCCTGTTGCTAAGCCATACAATGCGGCGGCATTCGTGTTTTGTTGCAATTGTCGACGATGCGCTTGCATCTTAGCTTTCGCTTCATGCGCCAACAAATTGGAGGTAGAAATGAGAGTGGCGGAGGGCGCTCCTTCCTTGCCTGTGGAGTTGCTAGCAGCAGACAGGGCCGCAGCCTTGTTGTCCGCAGTATTCTTATAAAAGGATCCCAGCAGTTCTGGCTTGTCCCTTTGAAACATGTCATGGCTGAGAACGACGGTACCATCCGGAAGCTTGACATCCGTCATTTTTTTGTATTTGCGCGTCTGCCTTCGAAACCCTTCATTGTGCAGGCGCCTGATAAAGCTCGAGTACTTTGTTTTCTGAAAGTGCTTATCCAGGACTTGCTCCGTAACCTTTTCCGGGTCCAGAGCAAAGGCGAGACCATCTGGGAGCCAATAAAGCGACTCCGGCGTCGTATCTTCATTCAAAAGCTTCATGAGGTACTGCGGAAATTGATTGGCACGGGCCTCACCGTTTGTTGTGGCATCCTGGATCAAAGGCCGCTCTGCCATGGCTGAAGTCTTGTCTTTGGTCAGGGGCTCCAGGATCGATTGAGACGCAAAGTTTGGATTGCTGTATAGCAACATGCAAGTCAAGACCTATAATGCAAACACTGGAAGTCAATGGAATTCTAGCGAAAAGATGAAGAAGTGGCCGCCACGAGAGGTGAGAAATATAAAAGAAGTGCAATTGCAGGATACATGTGTTCATGTTATCATTGCCTAAATATTGAGAAAGGAGAGCGACCGGATGTGGCAGGTGCTTACCGTGGAGGGTTAAAAGAACTGATATGTATTAAAGTAATGGAATTAAAGAATTTGACAGGCTAATAAAAACAGGAGATTTTAACTCCTCCTCCTAGTCTACCGCCAAGCGTCGGCGACGAAAAAGTCACATTTTCACCGATAAACAACTACCAGTAACTTTAGACTGGCTTACCTTTGGAGAACAAGGTAATAGGCGCTGAGGAGCCTGGGTTCTCGAAACCTTTGCCAGAGAGAGGAATCGGAGATTGGGAAGGCTCTTCAGAGGCCTATTAACGATGGTCACTAACGATGCGACAAATAATAGTTGTACTCAGAATATCGAAATGAATAGGTAGCCCTTTCCTTAGGCCCTTTCAACAGAACACTTTGGGCCCTTGCTGTGAATAAAAAGATGCAAGCGGCACTTTGAGTTCGGATTTCCATGATTGTCCTATTTGCCACCTAATACATCGTCGTAATGCTGTAAATCTATTGAATTTTAATACCGGTACATTTCTAAATAGAGTAGGTACTGTACATTAGCTAGAGTCTAGCTAAAAAGCAAGGTACCGTACCAACCCTCGTCCAACTATACCTGGCACTACTCTAGCTAGTACTAGAGAGTACCGGTAGTACTTAAAATTTCTCAATAATTGTCCTGGTCATAATTTAATGAAAAATTCCGATTCGCAGTTCTTGCTATTCTATTGTCCCTGATACTAGGTAGTCAGGTACCATACAGTACCAGCACTCTACTAGTATGCCGGATTGATGAGGTGGGAATTAGTATCATCAGGTATGGTACCAGGTACCAGGTTACCTGGTACAAAGGTCTAATTCACTACCATGGTACTACTAGTAGAAAAACAATGGAGTTGTCTTGCAGTGTGACTTTTTAGGCAAAGAGCCTCCGACACTTCGACGCATCTTACCAGTACCATCACCTGTGCTTTTACAAAAAAAATCAATTATAATGAATCAAGAAGTTAGAAGAGTAGTCTACTACCTGGTACTAGTATTACTCCTCTACCGGTATTAGGTAGTAAACTAGTACTGGTAGTAGTACAGTACTACTAGTAGGCTGAATAGAAGGCCTAAGCTATGATCTACCATATATTGCGGCCATTGCTAAAAAAGGCGTAAAAAAGGCCCAATAGAAGGGCACAACTACCGTAAACGTAGCATTCCTGCGTCATTCCTCCTACTAGTACCAGGGTACCGTATGGTACCACTAACGTACTTTGTCGAATGGTCAAAACCAAAATAAAGTGTCATTCTTTTCAAAAGTGCATTTGTGTCCACCAGGGATTAAGGGATGGGTGTGCGTGACCAAAGTACTGCCAATATCCCTCGATAATCTGTTTTACAGCTTGTGATCTCCGTAAATTAGATATATATATTTTTGTATTATCCTGCAGGTGACAAAGCGTTTGTTGATGTACCACGCTGTTACTGTGCAATGCTTCCATTCTATTCTGCAATCGTTTTCAAAATTCCAGGACAGGCACGTCAGCTTTCTCAAAGTGAAATCAATGCTGCCATAGCAGTCAGTTTGTTTGAAATCTGGTAGCTGGTAGCCCAAATTCAAGATCACTGCAATCGAAGAACTATGAAACAAGACACTTTATCAAGAAAGATTAGCTGGTTACAGCGTTCCATGGATCTCAACAGTGCGGTGTTATAGCAACGGTACACTCGCGGTATCGGTAACTTGACATCATTCGTTCTACTCTAAGCCAAATTAAGATACAGTTGCGGTCGCTTTACGCAATAGTCCCGATGTCGTACTCTATCAATTTCTTTGAAATAGACAAACAGACGATCGGCGTTGGTTACTACTCGCACTTCGACCGTTATATTCGGAGTTAGCTTGGTTTTAATGCGACTGCTAGAGCGTGCTGAAAAGCGCTGGTGGTAGACTAGCAGGCCCGTTTCTTCTTGTTGAGACTTGGGACAAAAACTTAATACCTGTTCTTCCTGGAAGAACAGAGCCATAATTAAAATGCTCCTAATTAGGAGCATTTCAAATGCTCCTAATTTTCATAATGCTCCTAAAATGCTCCTAATCAGGAGCCTTTAGGGGTTGTGACAAAGAGCAAACACTCCTAATTGAAAAACAAATGTCTCCTAATTAAAAATCAAAAGCTCCTAATAATGCTACTTAATATAAGAAAACAAGAACAAAACACTCCTAATTGAAAATGAAATGCTCTTAATCAAGAATGAAAAGCTCCTATATCTCCTCATTAAAACTATCATAAAATGCTCCTAAATATTTTTCAAAATGTTCCTAATTGAAAATCTTGAGTATCCTGGAAAATAGTAGTATGCTTGTTCATACTACTGTCTCTTCCAAGAATTTTGTTAATGTAAAGAAATCTGTTACCACCAAATTTGACTGCAGCAACCAGAATTTGACTGCAGCAACCAGACAAGCTGTATGGGAGATCCAACAGCTCTATGAAATGAAGGACGAAGTACTTCCAGAGTTCCAATATATCCTAGACTGGCCTATAGAAACCGTACTACAGCTCAAAGGCAACCTTATGAGATGTTGGATCAATACTTATAAGTCTATTTTGACAAAGAGGAGTTACAATACAGCCCTGACTGCAGATTGACTATTGGTGGGACATGGAGCCCCTGCTGGGAAATTTATTATAACACACCCAATCCTCCAACTTGCACAACCCACCAATTGTAACTCAAATCCCGGGTGTGTGTCACCCAATTTAAATAGCAGGTCCTATCCTCCTTCATGGAGGGTGTGGTCCGGTTGTGATCAACTCTGTCACCCTTTGGGGTGCCAATGGTTGCCTTCGGGTATCCTTGGCGCCCTGCGGGCGCCATAGTTGTGCTCCCCGTAATTAGACATTCAATTTTTTTTGTTGCCACCAAATTCGAGATTCACCAAATCTCAAGTTTAGGCATGGAAAAACTGGACATTTGGAATTTTTTTCATGCCTAAACTCAAGATTTTGCTGCTTAAACTCGAGATTTCCCTTGTCTCGAATTTGGTGATAACAGATGTACTACAGTACTTTTTGAAAAGCCTTGAAACGCATAATCTTTAGTCTTTGAGAAAGCGTGTTGCACAACAACAGACAGTAGCATCCTAATGGAACAGTCCTATCAGCATCAAATAATCGCGTAATTATGCTGGACACGCCTTCACTACGAGAGCATGGCCTGTTGCTTTTTCCCTATCACCGTGGCATATCCGTTTGTCACTGTAGCCTTTATTACGCTTGGGGTTAAGTGATTTGCGTTATAGAAAGCAGCGGAGAGTTTCATGGCTAGGTTTTTAAAGATAGTTGCGGCAAGAATAATTATTTTACGGTAATCTGCAAAGATCTTCTTAAGCGCAAGCACAAATTCTAGCAAGAAGTGCATCAGAGGCTACAGTTTATTTCGAGAACGAGTCAAAGATTGATCGGTGAGGACTGAAATTTTTCGGGTATAGCGATCGATCCAACATGGTGAGACGGCGTTCCATTATCATCGTTGCTTCAACCGCAGCCATTTCGAAAAGCAAGGATTCATATTGGCGCTGCATCAGACTGCTGCCCAAGATGGAACTCGGCGGAGTAGTAGTCGTAGTAGATGGAAACATATATCTTGGTGACTGAAGGGACAAACGTCCAGGTTGCAGCAAGGAAGAGATTCGGTCAGATGCCTGCAGACTGGGTAGTTGATCGGCAGTTCGTCGCATGCTCGTGGAATTCGTCAACGAAAAGCCATCCAGTGATGAAGCAGTAGCCGAACTGGCAAGAAACGACGATGTTCGCGAGTTGTCGAGATTGTAGCTTGACAATGGTGACGAACGCGCTTCTTCTGCTGCTGCTGCTCGGGATATTTGCATCAAGTGTTCTTTGACGGATGTCTGTCGCTCTGCGGCAAGGCGCATACTGGCAATCCTCGTTTTACTGACTTGCAGAGACGACGCGACCAATGAGCTTTTCGGGGCTGGCGAAGCACGGGTGGGCGTTGCTAGTGGATATTGCTTTGCCAACGATTCAATTTTCCTAGTCTTCGCAAGCTTCGCCTTTTTGGCAACAACAGTCTTCTCTACCCTTTTCTGCTCCGGCTCTTTCTTGATAAAAGTTGGTTTTTTTGTCTTTCTTCCGAGCCTTTTTCGGTCCTCTCTGTGTGTCTCTCGTAATAGCTCCAAGAGCTCAAAATTCCCACGCTCAAACTGCGGATGTGAGAATGTCACAGCTTCCTGTGGAAGTTGATCTCCCAGGTCCTTGCGGTGATGGCGAGTGCTACGTTGAAACCCACTTTTTAGAAGGCAGTGCAGGTGGAAAGATTATACAAGAAGAGGGCGAATATGAGGTTGACTGATTCTGTTCAACGAAATCTAGCTAGCTTCGCTATCAGTATTTTTAGCAATGCACTTACGCGTTATTCAGCTGACGAACAAAGCTGGTAAGTTTAGTCCCATTAAAATACTTATCCAGGATTTTGCCAGGCGCTGTGCCCGTGTTGATTGCAAAAGCTTTGCCACAGGGGAGCCACCACATGGCATCTGGCGCCATTTTCTCATCCAAGATTTTCATGAGAACCACTGGAAGTTCTTTGGCCTTGTCACTCTGGCTCTCAGGGCCCATAGGCTCTGGCACATTGGCCCGTTCATGGTCGATCTGAGCTGTCAGAAGAGGACTTTCAATATGACTTTCAATATGAGTAGTATTCATGGTCAACGACAATGTTTTATTATGTTCAATATTTTCGATTGTATAGATTGTGGTCTGGTGGATATGGAATATGGGAAAACGTCCTTATTATTTTACTTGATCCATGCGGGGAGCTTATGAATACTAGTAATGGTACCTAGTGGTACGTATGAATGGCCAATATCAATTGTATTTGCATTTGGCAATTGGCATGTCAAGTGTTTCTGTGCCAGGGCACAAATGCTTTTAAAACCTTTTCGCTGCCTAGAGAGAAAGGGCCTACATCCATATGTCGAATAGTATTTTTGCTTGCTACCAGGTACCAGAGTGAACCTGTTACAGCTGTACAACTAGTGCAATACACCACTTTTACCACGGGTTAAAAGCCGTACAGCGAACAACTGTGCGTCCCTAAGCGGTCGGCATACAGTCGTCCACGTCAGCTAGCGTCAAGGGTTTTCCCCT
>Ga0210036_1003429_pt1 | contig 15596 bp, 11 predicted proteins | sample CryGeymeta201515_FD_185469 | JGI IMG/M metagenome (GOLD analysis project Ga0210036, IMG submission 185469) | Groundwater microbial communities from Crystal Geyser aquifers in Utah, USA - Crystal Geyser metaG 2015-15 (SPAdes) (version 2) | ecosystem: Environmental > Aquatic > Deep subsurface >...
CCGTTTACCGCAGTTGTGCCGGAAACGGGGAAGTCGGGAGAAGTTACGCTTTTAAAATAACTGAGCAGAACGGCAAGCAATATCGCCGACAGCCAGAGGATCAATTTTTGTTTCTTTTCCATTTTACCTTCTATTTTCAGCGGTAAAAATACAAAAATTGGCGGATTTCATTTGCGGAAATAATTCATTTATCATTTCATCATCGTTTACGATGATTTTTTGATACAGTTATATCCTTCCTACATGCAGCAGGTAGGCAGGATATAGCTGATGAAATGAGAAAAAACAAAATTATTTTAGAAATCGCTTGGATAAATCGTTTTTTTTTTATATATATTTTCAGTGTAGAAAAAATTTCTTTTTCTTTTGCTGTTCATTTGTATGCTGTAATATATTAAGTTTTTACGTTTTAGTAATTGGATGCCTTAATTAATACCATATCTTCCTTAGGAGGGATATGAAATACTTTTTTAGAACTGTTCAAAATAATTTTTCTTTTATAATTTTCTCGTTTTTAGCTTACTGCTTTTTACACAGCACGTTGTGGGTTTTACAACTAAATACTACGCTTTACGTGGTTTTGTTTAGCTCAACTTTCTACTTTTCACTTATTACTTTTCCCCCTCATTTATCACCAGCAATTACCGAAAAACTATCATGAAAGAATTATTACTAATCATCTGTTTTATCTTACAAGCAAATAGTTATCCACAATATTCTTTAAATGAACCAGCACCGTTACAACCGGGCAATTATTGGCTGTATTCGGATTATTCTGGAAAAAAATTTTCGTATCGTGTATTAGATAGTAATGTTGTTATCGATTCCAATTTATACTATTTAGTTGAAGGGACATCCCCAAACGGACCTCAATTAGAAAGATATTATCGATATAATAGATTAGACACTAATAATTTTTATATACGATATGATAATCCTGGATTTGAAAACCTTGAAGTAAAATATTATAAAAAAGAAGCGAAGTTAAATGAAACGTGGACAAATACTTTTTCCGGCTTTATCCATACAGTTTATTATAAATTAGTTGATACAGGTACAACCACATGGAATGGAATTATTACAAAAGTAAAAATGCTAGAAATAACCGATAGCGCATTGGTCGATCAATTTCAAACGTGGTCGGATGATTTTGGACTTTTACAAGTGATGGACTTTGAGGGTGGGTCAAATTTTCTTAGAGCATGTGTAATTAACGGAAAAGTTTACGGGGATACGACTTTTACAGATGTGAAAGAGATAACTGGAGATATCCCCGGAAAATTTTCTTTATCCCAAAACTTCCCTAATCCTTTTAACCCGGTTACTACAATAAATTTTGGATTGATTGAAACTGATTTTGTTACGATTAAAGTTTATGATCTTCTTGGAAACGAAGTAATAATTTTGATAAATAATGAGGAAAGAAAACCGGGAAGTTATTCGGTAGATTTTAATGGAAATAGTTTGAGCAGTGGAATTTATATTTATATCTTCAAGACTTCTAAATATACGGACGTAAAAAAGATGACCTTACTTAAATAAAATTTGGGATGGTGCGGCAACACCATCCCTTGTAATGCAAATAAATGACTTTTTGTTTAACGACAATGCATAGGTGATGCTACAACATTAAACTGCAGAGTCTTTTTCTATTTGCATCTGCAAGATAACTAATTGCCGTTAAAATAATCATGATAGAGGTAAATTATGAAAACCTTTTCAAAGTTCTTTCTATTGTTCGTTTTGTTTTCTCTTTATTCATTCGCACAGGACCTTTCTGTTCCATGCGAAATGTCCGCAAACATGCCTGAGGGACAAACCTATGCTGCTACCGGTGGGAGATATAAACCATCATCAAATGCTCCAGGGCAATATTTTAGGATACTTATTGTATTTGCAGAATTTGAAAGCGACAATTCAACCATTGCTAACTGGACAAAAGGAAGTTTGCCAACATGGGCTAACGACCTAATTGATCAAGTCCCATCCTCCAGTTATCGCAGTAGCACTATTTCAGATTACTTCAAAAAAATGTCTAACGGAGATTTTGATGTAATTGGAGATATCTACCCTTCCATAATTACTGTTCCCACAAATCAAAATTATGGTTTAGCTAACCAGTATGTTTTAGGTGTTGTAAATAATAATATAGCGGATTTTAAACGTTACGATAATTGGGAATTTCAAAACGGAAGTTTTGTGTTTTCTGCTGATAATGGCGACGGATATCTTGATTTGGTTCATATAATTTATCGATGGGCTGATGGTTGGTCCCTTCTTGCTGGTGGTATCGCAACTCTTAATTTTTCTAATGATATTATAACACATGATGGAGTAAGGATAAGAGGCGGATACCCAGATATTTATAGCTCAGGTATTACAACTAATAATAAAGGAGCTTATACGGATAATTTCGCATTTATCCAGCACTTTGCGCACGAGTTTGGTCATTATCTATTTGGGTGGGGACATACGACGGAAGGGGGATTAATGCAGGGCGCTCCTTACGGCTATGAAGGAATAACGCATGCTATGAATGCATGGGAAAGAGAGAGACTCGGATATATTCCTTTTATGGATTATTATAACGGACAATCTAAAACATTACGAGATTATGTGGAGACGGGAGACGCTCTAAAAATTCAAATTGCGTCCGGTGAAGAACTTATTATTGAGAATCACCAAAGACACATTTCCTATGATCAAATAATTAGAGGTGGTGCACTGGAAGGTGGTTGGAATCCAACTTCACAATTAGGGAAAGGTATCTATGTTTATTATATAAAATATGCAGACAATTACCCTTGTGAGGAGTTTATGTTAACAGCCGATGGAAGCTGGGACTGGCAATATGCCGGAAATATCAATATGCCAGACGGGTGGCCGACCACATTACCTTTAATTGATAGAGGAAACACTTATAGATACTTACCAAATTACACAGCAAATCAAGTTGGTAAAGGAGATCGGAATCCATGGTTAAAAGTAAATGGTTTATCAAGTTACGAGAATTCTCGCTGGCACAGCAGAAATCAACTTACAGGGCAATGGGTGTTAACAAGAAATATTATGGGAGATGAGCAAGATGCTTTTAATATCGGCTATAATGAACTAATTACTCCCTGGAGTAATCCCAGCACCACAAAATATGTTAATGGATCTGAAGCACTTACTAATTTGGCAATAAAATTAATATCGCAAGACCCGTCAACTGGAAATATTACGGTTCAAATATTTAACCAATATTCCAGCATTCTCGCACTTCCTCCTTCTAAACCGCAAAATTTAAAATCAACTTTAAATTCAACTAATCAATCTATATTAAACTGGGCAGGGAATTTGGAACCTAGTCTAAACGGTTATAAAATTTATAAAGCAATAACAACCGGGAATGAACCTTCCAATTATACTTATGTAACAACGCTTCCTTCAAGCCAAACTACATGGACAGATCCTGTTGTTAACAATCAATCCGGTTTTTCTAAAATATTTTATAAAATAGCAGCCGTAGATAATTCAAGTCAGGAATCTGTTAAATCTGAATATAGTTTTATCGATTGTTTAAATGGTCAGGTAACCAACAATATCACGCTGACATATACTACTGCGGTAAATTCTAATACAACGATTGTTTCAGGGGTTATTTTAACCATCCAAAATGGAGCTAATTTATCTTTTACAAACGGTGCTTCTCTCACGGTTAACGGTACCCTCACCGCAGTTGGTACAAGCGCAAACCACATTACCTTTGATAGAAGCGGAACTAGCGGTACTTGGGGTGGAATAGTTTTTAATTCCGGCTCAAGCGGCAGCATTGAATACTGCAATATTTCACATGCAACAACCGGTATTAACAGTAGTTATACACTCCCGATGATAAGGCATAATACCATTACTAATAATATTTATGGTATTTACGTTTCGAATATCGGAACAGTTTCCAATGAAATTTCTTATAACACCATCCAAGCCAATACCTCCAGAGGAATTTGTCTATACACTGCGTCTCCAAAAATTTATAGCAATGTAATTAGCGGCAATGCTTATTATGGTATAAGCACTTATCAATCAAGCCCGTATCTCTACGGCAATACCATCACCGGCCATTCGTTAGGCGGTCTAAATTTTTCTTACTATAGTTCCGCAAAGCTTGTTCCATGGAATGCGTATGGTTATTATTGGGGAAGAGGGAATAATAAGATAAAAAACAACACCGGTAATGGTATCTCAGCTTCTTACATGAGTAATTTATATCTGGGTAGTTCTCCTTACGGCGGCTACAATAGTATTTGCAATAATACGGGGACCGAACTGAGCGCTTATTATAATTGTGCGGTAACGGCGCAATTAAATTGGTGGGGAGCATATCCTCCGAACAGTTCTGAATTTTATCCTTATCAATCAACTATTGATTATACGAATGCACTTCAAACAGACCCGAATCCTGATCCTGAACAAGGTATGGTCAGAGGACCAAACGACATTTCTAATTCATCCACGATAAATTCGGCAAAGTCAGATTTAGATAAAGCGTACGGTTTACAATTAGAAGGTAAATTTGACGAAGCAATAGCTGTGTTTGACGGTTATATAAACGCAAATCCTACCGATTCAAAATCAGCTTATGCGTTGGTAAGAATAGATGAGTGTTACAAATTATCCGGCAAACAAGGCGCAGCTGCTTATCTTGATAATACGATAAAAACCAAAGCAAATAAGAACAATGAATTGGATGCAGTGAGCCTTGAATTAAAGAATCAATATTTGATACAAGAAAAAAAATATGAAGAAGCGGTAACTAATTTTAATGAACTTGCTAAAAAATTTAAAGCTAATAAAGATGTTGAGAAACATTCACTGTTCAATGCAGGTTATGTATATCTTACATATTTGAATGACTACAAAAACGCAACAGACAAATTTGCCGAACTAGCCGCAAAATATCCGGATGATGAATTAGTATCTGAGAGTGCGTATTTATTAGGTAATCTTGATGCAAATAATCAGCAAAAATTAGCATCACCTAATACATCTCAAAGCGATTTACCAGTACCTACAGACTATGCTCTCGATCAAAACTATCCTAATCCGTTCAACCCGGCAACAACTATTTCTTACCAGTTGCCAAAGAGCGGTAGTGTAACATTAAAAATATTTGATATGCTTGGTAAAGAAGTAATGACTCTTGTAAACGAACAAAAAGAAATGGGCAGATACACCGTTCAATTCGATGCCTCATCACTTGCAAGCGGTATGTACGTTTATCAGCTACGCGTAAACGATTATACTTCAACTAAAAAAATGTTATTGCTCAAGTAAAACAACCTCACCCTGTTTCCCTCTCCTTAATAAGGAGAGGGACTAAGGGAGAGGTCAAAAGGGGACAAACTTGGTTACTAAATTGTTTATTTGTAAAGTGAGGAAGAACTAAAAGTAAAGACGGGCATGCCCCGTCTATAACTATTACTGTCTTTATGGGGTAGTGGTAACCAAAAGGCTGTATAAAAAAAACAAAACAAAATAAAGGAGTTCATTATGGAACAAAATCTTATCTCGGCGGTTATTTCAGCGTAGCACTTGCGGCAGTTAACAGCGCAATAGAGACCATCAAACAAAATCTGCCGTTCCTTGTAACGTTTACCGATACTCAGAAAAAATCAATTCACAAGCTCGGTAATACTTATAAACTGTTTGCCGATGACGCGGCAGAAACAGTGACTCTTTATCCTCAAATAATGAGCGGTACGTTTGATAAAGAAAAGTATTTGAGGGATTACCAATTGTATAAACGCCTTTCCGAAATAGACGGGAAACTCGCCTCACTTTACTCGGCGGTAGAAGACACTCTTATGGCAGCCGGAAGCGATACGTTAAACGGTTCGCTGCAAATTTATAATGCGGTTCAACAAAATAAAAAGAAAATTCCGGGATTGGACACGGTAGCGACAAAGATGGAGGTCTTTTTTGAAAAGAAAAGGGCTGTGGTTCCTGCACCGGTGAAATAATTACAAATATCCCACGTCCATACTGGACCTCCAAAGCCTCGTGATGAAAGTTAACTGGTTAGTCATGAGGCTTTTTTTATTTAAGGTGAATGTTATTAAAAACCTCCAAGGTTTGGGGACAAAGAAAAAGAACAAAAACCTTGGAGGTTTGGTGCGATTGATATTATTAGAGCATGGCTGTTGATTTTTGGATAATTTCGGATGATTCTCTGCCAATGTGCGGAGAGGCTTCGTCGATGTCTGGAGACACCCAGCCGATGTCTGGAGACACCCAGTCGATGTCTGGAGACACCCAGCCGATGTCCGGAGAGACACAGCCGATTTCCGGAGAGACTCAGCCGATTTCCGGAGAGACACAGCCGATGTCCGGAGAGACACAGCCGATTTCCGGAGAGACTCAGCCGACGTCGGAAGATGCTTTGTCGATGTATGGAGATGATCACTTGATGTCCGGAAATGCTCAACCGATGTCCGTTGAAGTTTAGTTGATATCGAGAGATACTCCGTCGGAGTCCGCAGATTCTCTTTCGAGATCTGATAATTCACGGTGAAAATAGAATGATGATCTCATGCTACGCAAAACTTTTATGAATTAACCCCGCCATTTATGCATGCCTGCTGCAGGCAGGGCGGGGATGCAACAATACCAGATAATTCAGGCTTTATCCATTATTTGCGCTATTAATGGGCTAAAGCCCAAATATTTTGTCTTATTTTGATCCCCGGCATAAATGCCGGGCTTACTTGATAACGAAGTATGCGTAAGGTGAGTTAATAAAATACTTTTCCCTAATTTGCAGGTAAAGAGGATTTTGGCTGATTTTTTAAGGTCTTCATCAATTTTTAAATATTTTATGGCTCTAAATTTGTTGACTTAACAAAGGTTAATCTTTATATTTGTTTACTACTTTTACTCAAATAAGAAACGCTCCATGAGTCTTGACATTAAAATTTTCTCCGGATCTTCTAATAGGGCTCTGGCGGAAAAGATTGCACAAAAAACCGGTAATGAATTAGGCTCGGTTGTTTCCAAACGCTTTAGTGATGGAGAAATTTGGGTAAAGTATGGAGAAAATATTCGGGGTTCGGAGATGTTTATTATTCAATCAACTAATCCCCCAGCAGAGAATTTATTAGAATTATTGATTATGATTGATGCCGCCCGACGAGCATCTGCCAAGAAGATAACTGCTGTTCTTCCTTATTTTGGATATGCCAGGCAAGACCGGAAAGATCAACCGAGAGTTTCGATTACCGCAAAATTGGTTGCGAATCTTATTACCGAAGCTGGTGCTGACCGTGTCATGACTATGGATTTGCACGCTTCGCAGATTCAAGGTTTTTTTGATATCCCGTTTGATCATTTATACGGGTCATCAATTTTTTTAGGTAATCTTGGTGAAATTAGTGAGAATCTCGTGGTAGTTTCACCGGATGTAGGCGGAATAAAAATCGCCCGGTCTTATGCTAAAAAACTTGGAGCAAGTTTGGTGGTTATTGATAAACGCAGACCTAAACAAAATCAAGCCGAAGTTACTAATATTATCGGGGATGTAAAAGGAAAAGATGTACTGCTCGTTGACGATTTGATTGATACGGCAGGGACTTTCTGTGCCGCCATTGAAGCGTTGAAAACGAAGGGAGCTCTGAGAATTTTTGGTTCTGTTACACATTCTGTGCTTTCGGGAAACGCAGTTGAAAAGTTAAATAACTCAGCATTAGAAAAATTGTTTGTTTCGGATACTATTCCAATGGCAGCGGAACATCAATCAGATAAAATTGAAATTTGTACCGCTTCGGATATATTTGCCGAAGCAATAATTAGAACATATAAAAATGAATCTATCAGTTCATTGTTTGACGTAGATAAAGGTTAATTTAATTAACCAAAGGAGACCCCATGGATAAAATAACCTTAAATGGTATTGTAAGACAGAAATCAAGTAAATCCTCTATGACGCAGTTGCGGAATTCAGCTAGAGTCCCCGGCATTCTGTATGCTAAAGGACTTGAACCTATCTCTGTTGATGTTTCGGCAAGCGCCATCAACTCTTTAGTTTTTACCACAAAAACTCATCTCATTAACTTAGCGCTCGATAATCAAAAAGAATTTGATTGCGTCTTGAAAGAATATCAATTTGACCCGGTATCCGATAAGGTTATTCACTTCGATTTGCAGGGAATTGTTGCCGGACAAAAAATTGAGATTGATATTCCTATTCAATTCACCGGTTCGGCTATTGGCGTTAGAGAAGGGGGACAGCTGCAAGAATTTATGCACAAACTTACCGTTCTTTGTTTGCCAAGCCAGATTCCTGAACAAATAGAGATCAATATTGCGGATCTGAAAATCGGCTCGTCAATTCACGTTGCCGATCTGAAAGTTGAAAATGCTGAAATTTTGCACGCAGCAGATGCCGTAATTGTTGGAGTAGTTCCTCCGAAAGTAATAGAAGAAGAAGTTAAGCCGGAAACTGAAGTTGCGAAAGAACCGGAAGTTGTAGGCAAAGGTAAAGAGAAATCTGAAGAAGTATAGGTAACGTGAAAGCGATAATCGGCATAGGTAACCCGGGGGATAAGTACCAATTAACCCGCCACAACATTGGGTATATTTTTTTAGATTATTTAGCGGATAAGTTAGGCATTAAATTTTCTCAATCTTTATTTAGCTATCAAGAAGCTAGAGGGAGTCTTGGGGATGCCCCTTTTGTTCTTATTAAACCGACAACGTTTGTAAATCTTTCAGGCGTTGCCGTTGCACAGGTGATGGAAAACCTTTCCCTCACTCCCGATGATATTCTTATAGTTTATGATGATATTAATCTTGAAGAGGGATTATTTAAAATAAGAAAAAGCGGGGGGGACGGGGGACACAACGGAATTAAATCCATAATTTATCACATGAATTCGCAAAACTTTTCACGTTTAAGAATTGGGGTCGGTAATAAATTTAAGAGCGGCGAGATGGTTCGTTTTGTTCTCAGCAGTTTTGATTTTGAAGCCATGAAGCGGGTTGAGCCCGTTCTTGAGACTTCGTTTGATATGGTAAAAGCTTTTATTGAAAGCGGCGAAAAAGCGATGTACGACATCAACAGCCGTTTAAACAATGTAAATACAAAACCCCAAAATAATTTGGGCATAGAAGATTAAGTTCGGGAAGAGGCTCTTCACAAAAGATATTTCTTCTCACTTATACTCTGTTAAGATAATAACTGTGTTTCGATAAATAAAAACCAACAAGAGGCTATATGAGGAACAAGATTTCTTTCATTGTTTTTTTTCTTTTTGCACCCGTTTTTTCGTTTGCGAGTGAAGCTAATCTCAAAATACCAACCCTTTCAACCGATCAAAATAATTTACTCCTTTGGGGGTTGTTAGTCTGTCTGCTGGGGCTTGGATTCGGTGTTTATCAATTTTTCAAAGTTAAAAAACTGCACGCACATCAATCTATGCTTGATGTTGCTCAAATTATTTTTGAAACTTCAAAAACCTACCTTGTACAACAAGGAAAACTTTTGGTTGTCCTCTTTGTGTTTATTGCAGTTTGCATCGCCTTTTATTTCGGCTATCTTCAAGACAGTTCAGTTGGCGGAGTGTTGCTAATTCTTAGCTGGACGGTGATTGGAATCCTTGGTTCATATAGCGTTGCCTGGTTTGGAATTAGAATGAACACTCTTGCTAACAGCCGGATGGCTTTTGCCTCGCTTGAAAGAAAACCGATCAAACTTTTGAACATTCCGCTTGATGCAGGAATGAGTATCGGCGTTATGCTTATCTGCGTTGAATTAATTATGATGTTAATTATTCTTCTCTTTGTTCCGAGAGAATTTGCAGGCGCAAGCTTTATCGGCTTTGCTATTGGTGAGTCACTTGGCGCAAGCGCTTTAAGAATCGCCGGAGGAATTTTTACAAAGATCGCCGACATCGGTTCCGACTTAATGAAAATCGTTTTCAAAATAAAAGAAGACGATCCGAGAAACCCCGGCGTTATTGCCGACTGCGTTGGTGATAATGCGGGCGACAGCGTTGGACCAACTGCTGATGGTTTTGAAACTTACGGGGTAACCGGCGTTGCGTTAATCAGTTTTATTGTTCTTGCAGTGAAAGATATTCCAAATCAAACAGAATTGTTGACGTGGATCTTTGCGATGAGAATTATGATGATCATTACTTCGATTGTGGCTTTTGGTGTAAATCGTGCATTTAGTCAAATTCGTTACGGAAATAAGGATGATTTTGATTTTGAAGCGCCGTTAACTTCTTTAGTTTGGATTACTTCACTTCTTTCAATTCTTGTTACTTTTGGCACAAGCAGTTTGTTAATTGGTCATTTGCCAAATAATCTCTGGCTTACTTTATCAATTATTATTAGCTGCGGAACGCTTGGCGCTGCCTTAATTCCTGAATTTACAAAAATATTTACAAGCCCTAAATCAAAACACGTAAACGAAATTGTTTCCGCTTCACGCGAAGGAGGCGCATCATTAACAATTCTCTCCGGTTTAGTCGCCGGAAATTTTAGCGCTTTATGGATGGGAATGGTTTTCATCTTCCTGATGTTTATCGCTTATTTTGCAAGCACTTTCGGGCTGGATGCTTTTATGATCTATCCTTCTATTTTTGCATTTGGTCTTGTCGCTTTTGGATTTTTAGGAATGGGACCGGTTACCATTGCTGTTGATAGTTACGGACCGGTTACCGATAATGCTCAATCTATTTATGAACTTTCTTTAATTGAAAGTATAAATGGCGTTGATAAACAAATTGAAAAAGATTTCGGATTCAAACCCGATTTTGAAAAAGCAAAACATTATCTTGAGGCTAATGACGGCGCCGGGAACACATTTAAAGCAACGGCGAAACCGGTATTAATCGGAACCGCTGTTGTCGGCGCAACAACAATGATCTTTTCTTTAATTTTAGTTATTCAAAATGTGCTTGGCGTGAAGCCTGAGGCTATTTTGAATCTGCTAAACCCCTATTCAATTTTAGGATTTCTTGCCGGCGGTGCAGTTGTCTACTGGTTTACAGGCGCGTCAATTCAAGCGGTTACAACCGGCGCATACCGCGCAGTGGAATACATTAAAAAGAATATTCAGTTAGATGAAAGTGCGAGCCAGAGCGCTTCTACTGAAAAATCAAAAGAAGTTGTTAAAATTTGCACTCAATACGCACAGACCGGAATGTTCAATATCTTCGTAGGTATCTTTTCTTTCGCTTTGGCATTTGCATTTCTCTCCGCTCCAATAAGTCTCGTTACGGGCATGACAGATGACGCAAAAATTGCCGCAAGCGCCTCCGCCTCCTTGTTTATAAGTTATTTAATTTCTATTGCTCTTTTTGGTTTGTTTCAAGCGATTTTTATGGCGAACGCCGGCGGCGCCTGGGATAACGCAAAAAAAGTTGTAGAGGTTGATCTGAAAGAAAAAGGAACTCCACTTCACGATGCAACAGTAATCGGCGATACGGTTGGCGATCCTTTTAAAGATACTTCTTCGGTCGCACTCAATCCGATCATCAAATTCACTACTTTGTTCGGGTTACTTGCCATGGAGATTGCAATTGATGAAAGATTTAGAGCTACGGCTCCGTACATCGGATTAGTTTTTCTTTTGATCGCTTTAACGTTTGTCTGGCGGTCGTTCTACTCGATGAGAATAAAAAAATCGTGATAAATATGTGTGTTTAATTCAGCGATACGCTAAAGCGTATCGCTGGACTAAAAAAATCATCGTAAACGATGATAACTAAAATTCGGCTTTTTAATTTGTTCAGTTATAGAAAAATCGCTAATTTTAGGCAGAAAATTTAAATAATTAGTTTCTTTTAACCCTGCTCTCATTTTTAGATGAGGGCCTAAATGTCCAAAGGGAGGTGAAACCTTGAGACGAAATAACTATGAAAGTGGTGTTATTATTAATGCCACATTAGACGACACCCAGATCGACACGATTGTTGCAAAATTTAAAGAATTGATAGCAAGCAACGGTGGAGATTTAAAAAACACTGATCTATGGGGAAGAAAACGCTTAGCTTATATAATCCAAAAACAGAAAGTTGGCTATTATGTTTTTTTCCGGTTCGAAGCCCCTTCAGAATTTATCCTAAAGTTAGAAAGAATGTATAAACTCGATGAAAATATTCTTCGATTTCTTACTTTAAAACTTGATAAATATGCTCTTGGAGAACTTGAAAAACAAACAGCAAATCAAGCCTTAAAAGCTGAACCGATTCTCGAAACAGTGATTGCCGAAACTCCCGAGATTCCGGAGACTCCAGCTGCCGCTAATGGTGATGTAAAAGAAGATGATAAATAGTTTTACACTAATGAAGTTTAGATTGGAGGATTGCTATGGCTGACTTGAGAATGCCGGAAATTAATTGTGTTACTATTGTAGGAAACTTAACTAAAGATCCTATTTATAGAACGACTTCAAATGATAGCCCGGTAGTTAATTTTTCTATTGCTACGAACCGGAAATACAGAGACAGCGCCAACAAGCTACAGGAAGATGTCTGCTACATCGGCGTTGTTGCATGGAATAAATTAGCCGAGAGTTGTAAGAATAAACTTAAAAAGGGTTGTGCAGTTCTGGTTGACGGCGAACTGCAGAGCAGAAACTGGAAAAGCGAGGACGGGCACAACAAAAGTGTAGTCGAAATTAAAGCCCGAAGAATTCAGTTCTTAAATAAACACCTCAAAGGGAGTAATCACTCCAATGGAGGAGCAGACGAACATGAAATTTTTGTGGATGAAACCGTTGACTACACAGAAGATTCTTTCGATAAATTTTTATCACCGGAAGAATCAAATTTAATTAACAATGATATTAACCGACAAGGTATTTAAAATGAGAAATCAAAAAGTTTGCAGATTTACCGAAGCGGGAGTTGTATATATCGACTATAAAGATACCAAGATCTTGCAGCGGTTTATTTCCGAACAAGGGAGAATTATTCCCAAACGGATCACCGGAACAAGCGCTAAGTATCACCGAGAATTAACTCTTGCTATTAAACGTGCGAGACACATGGCGCTTATGCCTTTTGTTTCCGATACAGTTAAGTAATTGATGAGGCTATGAAATGAAAGTTATCTTAAGACAAACGATCGATACATTGGGCCAGGTTGGCGAGATTGTCGATGTAAAAGATGGATACGCGCAGAATTATCTGATCCCGAAGCAGTACGCTTACTTAGCTTTAAAAGGAAACTTAAAAGCTATTGAAGAAGAGAAGAAACAACTTCAGAAAAGAAAAGATAAAGAAGTTGACGAAGCGAAAGCTTTGGCGGCTGAACTGGAAAAAGTTTCGATCCAAATTTCTGTTCAAGTTGGCGAAGAAGATAAGATTTTCGGCAGCGTTACTTCTCAGATGATCGCAGATAAGCTGAAAGAAAAAGGCTTTGATATCGAAAAGAGAAAAATTGAGATTGACGAGCAGATAAAATCGCTGGGCATTTATGATGTTAAAGTGAAAGTGCATCAAGCGGTTTCCGCTAACATTAAAGTCTGGGTTGTGAGAGAATAGTAACTCAGCAACCAAACGTGTAATGGAATAGAGAATTAAGAATTAAGAAGTAAGAAGTACAACTTCGTCATTCATTATTCTTTAATCAATATTCGATATTTTAAGTGCGGATATAAATTATAGAAAAGGCTGTAGCATTCCGATGATAATCGGGATTGTTCAGCCTTTTTATTTTTAAATGGCTAATCCGGTCAAAAGTTTATTGGGAAATAATTTTGTTCGTTTCAATAAAATGTAATAAATTTGAAACATAAATGTTGTTTCGGGTGCTTTTTAACTTTTTTTCGGAGGTTCTATGCGAAAAACAGGTTTCATCTTCATTCTTTTCTTTGTCTCATTTTCACTTTTAAGTGAAATCTTTCCACAAGTTCCAGATCAAATACAAAAATATAGGGCAGAACCCTATGCTAATTTTAAATACGAGAAAGAAAGTATTCTCGATGGAAATTTAATCCGAACATTATTTAAAAATACCGGAGAGATTGGGCATTGGCCTTTTCAACCTTCGGGCGAATGGCCTAAAGGAAGCGGACATCCTTATCTTGATGGAATGACTTTACTAATTGGCGCTGAAGTAACAGCACCTGGAAATCAAGCGGTGATTCATCCGATAGAAGCTTCATACCGTGAAGAGATGGATGTTGATCCTGTAACCGGTGAAATCTGGGGGATGGAACCAATCCCTGGTTATTCTAATTCGTTATTTACTTCTCCCGCAATCAGCACGCTTCGTCAATCCTGGCCGGACGTTTGGCCAGATGCTTTGAATTTACCGTCGGAATTTAATGGCAATTTCCCAAGCTATTTTGGAGTAAATTCAAATAGGGTTGCATTCGAATCCTTTTTTATTATGGATGATTCGAGAGACGGAGAATATTTACGCTCACCTTATAAATACTTCCCGATCTTATCAGACACTACCCGTGGAGGATTGGGGCTAAGAATAGAAACTCGCTATTTACAATTTTCCGACGCAGAAGTGCAAAATGTGCTTTTCATGAAGTACAAAATCACGAATATCTCAGATTTTTCTTACGACAAAACATGCTTTGGTTACTATGTTGATCCGGGTGTTGGTGGACCAAGTAGCGGTGGCGATGATGTTCGTTACAATAAAGATTTAGAATTAACATATGCATGGGATCATCAAGGTATGGGATATCCTGGCGATTGGAAAACCGGTTATATTGGATTTGCACTATTAGAAACTCCACTAAACGTTGGTTTGTCAGCCGTTTCTTTGGTTGGACTTGCGAAAACACCAGATAATCCATGGCCTAAATATGATGAAACTGTTTGGCAAAAAATGATCGGTGGTTTTGTTGATACTTCAATAACGAATACAAATGTCAATATTGTTTTTTCAACAGGACCATTTCCTTTCTCCAAATTTTCAACAGACTCGATTGCCGCAGCTATTATTTGCGCTAATGATTTAGACGAATTAATTCTCACGACTAAAACTACAAAACAGTTTATCAGTAATAATTTTAGTTTAAACTCAACCATAGGGAATGTTTCTTTAACTTTAACTAAACCGATTGATAAAGAGAACGTCTCGGGAATATTGCCAATTCAATATTCTCTCTCAAATTATACAGGAACCGCAACGCATTATATTTATCATTTCACTCCCCAAGATGGTTGGTCTTTAATAGGTAAGGACGAAAACAATAGCGGTTATTTTTATTGGCCGACAGATTCGGTTAAGGACGGTATCCACCATCAAATAAAGGTAATCTCTATTACAGATAGCTTAGTTCTTGCAGTTGCTTCCGGATTTTTTACTATTCAAAATCATCAAATCACTAAACCCGATATTTTTATAAATACACCATCAACCGGAAGTTATCTCACCGGAGATGTTGATGTAAAATTTTATGGCGGTGATGCTGATGGAGATTCGTGCTTAATAAATTTCTTTTATAAAGCAGATATAAATTCAGTCCCATATTTGTTAGCATCAAACCTGAGAGAAACGGATTTGTCCTTCACCTGGAAAACAAATAACTCATCAAACTCATTCTCCGGTGAATTGATCGGACAAATCATTTCGAAGAC
>Ga0210036_1003433_pt1 | contig 15586 bp, 17 predicted proteins | sample CryGeymeta201515_FD_185469 | JGI IMG/M metagenome (GOLD analysis project Ga0210036, IMG submission 185469) | Groundwater microbial communities from Crystal Geyser aquifers in Utah, USA - Crystal Geyser metaG 2015-15 (SPAdes) (version 2) | ecosystem: Environmental > Aquatic > Deep subsurface >...
TTGCGCTACTAATCTATCTGCTTACTTCAGTAGTAATATGCGAGAAGATTAACTTCTTGAAATTACTGACAGCAACTATGCGGGAAGATTAACTTCCCTGAAATTACTGACAGCAACTCTGCGTCCAAAAAAGGAAATTCCTGTACTGTTGAATTATACGTAAAATGGTCTCAAATGTCAAACAATTGACTTTAAAGAAAAAAACTGATAAAATAATCTTTCTTATGAAAATTACCAAAGAAGACGTCGTTTATATCAGCCGACTGGCCAAAATTAAATTAAAAGAAGAAGAGGTAGGACAGTATCAAAAGAACCTGGAGGAAATTTTGCTTTACGTCGAGAAGTTAAAAACTCTGCCTACCGAAAAAGTCAAAGAGACTACTCATATTTTGTCTCAATTTACACCCCCACCTACTTCCTCCCCCCTTGAGGGGGAGGATAAAGGTGAGGGGGGAGCTAACCGCTTGCGCAAGGATGTTGCCGTTAAAGGATTGGAACAAAAGGACGCTTTGTCCAATGCTCCGGCAAAAAAGGACGGTTGTTTCCGGGTACCAAAAGTTATTTAAAGATGTTAGAATTTGAAAAACCAATCGATGCGCTGAAAAGGTCGATTGAAAAGTTAGAGAAAATCGCCCAGGAAAAGCACCTTGATTATCACGAAAGGCTCACAAAATTAAAAGAAAGATTAGCGGAAAGAAAAAAAACAATCTTTTCCGGGCTTTCCCCCTGGCAGAGGGTAGAATTAGCCAGATGCCACGGACGGCCGCATACCGCGGACTATATCAATGCTCTGGTTGAGAATTTCGTGGAACTTCACGGGGATAGGTCTACCGGCGATGACCCCGCAATTATCGCAGGTTTGGGAAAAGTTGAAGGTAAAAACATCGTTCTTGTCGGCCATCAAAAAGGGAAAGATACCCAGGAAAATTTAGCGCGGAATTTTGGAATGGCTCATCCCGAAGGATACCGGAAAGCATTGCGGCTAATGGAAATGGCTGAGCGCTTTCATATGCCGGTGGTAACCTTGATTGATACTCCCGGGGCTCACCCGGGATTAGAGGCGGAGGAAAAAGGCCAGGCCAGAGCCATTGGTGAAAATTTAATGAAAATCTTCTCCATCCGCACTCCGATCATTTGTATCATTATTGGCGAGGGAGGCAGCGGCGGCGCCCTGGGTATCGGAATAGCCGATAAAATTTTAATGTTAGAAAACAGTATCTATTCGGTCATCTCCCCGGAAGGCTGCGCCGCAATTCTCTGGAAGAGCCAGAACGCCAAAGAGGAAGCCGCCAAAGCATTGAAGCTTACCGCTACCGACCTTCTCGAGATGAAAATCATTGATGAAATTATCCCGGAACCTTTAGGGGGAGCGCACCAAAACCCGGAAGAGACGATTAAAAATCTCCAGGGCGCGCTGAAAGAAAATTTGACCAAGTTAAATCAAATCCCTCTTGACCATCTTCTTGAACTGCGCTATGAAAAATATAGAAAAATAGGAGTTTTTAAGGAATGAAAAAATTAAAAATTGCCCTTCCTAAGGGGAGCCTTCAGGATTTTACTTTTTCGCTTTTTAAAAGAGCCGGTTTCCGGTTAAAAGTAGAGGAAAGGTCCTATCTGGTCTCCACCAATGACCCGGAACTGGAGGTCTCTTTAATCAGGGCGCAGGAGATACCCACTTACGTGGAAAAGGGAGCCGTAGACAGCGGCATTAGCGGGAAGGATTGGATTCTGGAGAACAAAGCCAGGGTTAAGGAGGTCAAAGAACTCCCTTACACCAAACAAGGCATTGGTTCGGTTAAGTTAGTGATTGCCGTTCCCAAAAATTCCCCCATCAAAAAGGTTTCCGATTTAGAAGGCAAGACTATTGCCACCGAGTTGGTTAACGTTACCAAAGATTACCTGAAGAAAAAAGGGGTATCCGCAAAGGTGGAATTTTCCTGGGGAGCTACCGAGATTAAAGCCGGCAGATTAGTGGATGCCATCGCCGAACTTACCGAAACCGGAGCTACGCTTATCGCCCACAACCTAAAGATTATTGAAACTATTCTAACGTCAACCCCCCGGCTCATTGCCAACACGAAAAGTTTTCGGGAACCCTGGAAGAGAAAGAAACTTTCTGCCTTGGCCTTACTTTTAGAGGGCGCACTTTTAGCAGAGACCAAGGTAGGATTAAAACTAAACATCCTGTCAGGAAGATTAAAAAAGCTTCTTTCTGTTTTGCCGGCCCTGCGCAAACCTACGGTTTCTTCGTTAAGCGAAGAGGGCTGGTGCGCGGTGGAAGCCATTGTTGAGAAGGAAGAAGTAAAAAACCTTATCCCCCGGCTTAAAGAGATTGGCGCCGAAGGAATTATTGAATATCCCTTAAATAAAGTAATTTACTAATAAGGAGAGAGATGCCTTGCGGAAAAAAGAGAAAAAGGGCCAAGATGTCAAAGCACAAGAGAAAGAAGAAACTGCGCGCCCAAAGACATAAAAAGAGAGAACGATAAAGAGAGACAGTCCGAAAAGGTGCTTCTCTTATACTGGCAGGATTGTACCGTATTATCTGGCTTTGAACTTAATCTCTTTAATCCCGGTAACGCTTTTTTTTAACTGGGTTAAAATTTTCTCCTTTTCCATTAAAAGATGAGAGAGGTGGGGCGAACTATCCACTAAGACGTATAAAGTTCCCCGCTTTAACCCTTTAATCCGGGTGTGAGATGCAGTTTCTTTCCCAACCAAAGTTTCCCAGAACTCAGGAAAAAGTTTCTTGACCTTTATTGGCTTTCCCCGGGTTATTTTCTCGATTACTCCCGGGATAATCTCGCCAATTTTCGTAATCATTATCCACCATACATGAGAATAAACGATATGAGAAAACTCAATAAAAATAAAAGTAAATATTCAGTCAACCTCGTATCTGTCATTGCGAGACAGCCAAAGGCTGGCGTGGCAATCCCTGACTTCTCTGAAGAGAGAGATTCCTCGTTTCACTCGGAATGACACTTCGTGTCAGATTGCTTCGCCTGAACTTCGGCTCGCAATGACCGGGACAACGTCCTTTACTGAGTATTTACAAATAAAACTATACCTGAAATTCCTATGTAAACACTTGCATTAAGGATTCTGCCCGATATTTCTTCCCATAAAAAACTCCCATTGTTATAGCCAATAGAGAAAGAACTCCAGGTAGATATAACAATAACGAGGGAACAATGAAGAGCGTTACTATAATATAGTAAGGATTGGATAATATTAGTCCTATAATTCCTGTAAAGATAGATATCTCCTTAAGAAAAGTCCCTTTTTTGTCGGTCCATACCATATACTATTTAATCTTGTTGTCTATGTCAATCTGTGGTTTCGATTTTGTCAAATGTGGAGACCTGACCCTCTATTCAATCTTTACCGGCATCAGGACATATTTATATTCCTCCTGGCTATCCGGTTGAATGAGCGCGGGCTTTAAAGGGTCGGTAATTCCAATAATTATGTTTTCCGTCTCTAAATTCTTTAAAACATCCAGGACATAAACAGGGTTAAAAGAGATAGCAGTTGTCTCTCCGGAATATTCAGCCGGGATTTGCTCCCTGGCTTCTCCCACCTCCGGACTGTTGATTGAGACCGTCATCTTTTTAGGAGCAAAATCAAATCTGAGGGAATTGTACCGCTCGCTGGCGAGAAGGCTGACCCGCCTTACCGCATCAATCAATCCTAATCTTTTTACTTTTATCTTCTTTAACCCCTCTTCAGGAGGAAAAACGGTTTCGTAACTCGGAAACTGGCCTTCAATAATCTGGGAAATAATAAGGGTGTCTCCGGTTTTAAAGGTAATCTGGTTAGGATTAATAGCCACCTCGACTTCCTCTTCTTGCCCCAAACATTGCTCTAACTCATCAATCAACTTTATCGGCAGGATTAAATCCCTCTCTACCGGCGAAGGAAAACTTTTTCTGATATAGGCAAGCCTTCTGGTGTCGGTGCCCACCAAAATTAAACTATCTTTTTTAAAACTAAAAAGAAGTCCCCGAAGAAAGGCTTTGGTCTCATCATAAGCAATAGAGAACCTGGTTCTTTTTAACATTATTTTTAACGCCCCTTCTTTCATCTTTAAAGACGTTCCTTTCCCGATTTTTGGCAAGGTGGGGAATTCTTCTGTTTTTAAGCCGGGCAAAGTAAAGAAAATATTGTTAACCGCAATACAGGTTTTTTTAGTTTTATCCTCGGTAATTTCAATTTCGGCTTCCGGCAATTCTTTAATAATATTAGTAAATCTTCTTCCCGGCACCAGAAGCTTCCCTTTTCCTTTTACCCGACAAGGAATTATTGTTTTTATGGTTAACTCTAAATCGGTGGCGGTTAAAAAAAGTTTTTCTCCTTCTGCTTCTAAGAGGATAAATGAGAGAGCTGGAAGAGAAGGCTTAAGGTTAATCGCCCCGACCATTTTTTGCAGTCCATTAGCAAGATCTTTTTTTTCAACACTTATTTCCATTTTTTCTCCTTTGGTTAAATTATTTTATAATAAATTTTCTAATAGAGAAATTTTATTATATCATAAAAAAAATTTTTTATCTAATAAGTTATAAAACCACGAATTTATCGAATTTTACGAATTAGAGTAATTCGCGTTAATTCGTGGTTAGAAAAATGAAATTCCTATGCATTTAAATTAGATTTATTTTTTAATTAAATAATAGTATTAATATTCTTATTTAATTTTATTATTCTTATTATTATAAATGTTTAATTATTTAATAAAACTTGGAATGTTTTAACTGTAAAACTTATCTCTTAATCTAAAATGTTAAAAATCTGTTAATAACTTTCTATTCTTCTTTAATTTTTGTTACTATCTTTTCCACCCTATCTTTAAAAAGAGAGTCTTCTTTAATCATCCCCTCAATTTTTCTATACGCGTAGATAACGGTAGCGTGATTTTTCCCGCCCAAACCATCACCAATTTGGGGCAAGGAATTTTCGGTTAATTTTCTAGCCAAATACATACTGATTTGCCGGGGGAGAATAAAAGTTTTATTTCTTTTTCTTCCTTTAATGTCGGAAATATAAAGATTAAAACTTTCAGCAACTTTCTCTAAAATAACCTCAATAGTAATTGGTTTTTGGGGAGCCTCAGAGATAATATCTTTTAACACCTCTTTAGTAAACGGAAGGTCTATTTTTTTGGTAAAAAGGGATGAGCAGGCAATAAGTTTAGTAACTGCACCCTCTAATAAACGGATATTACTTTTTATTTTTTCGGCAATAAAAATTATTATTTCTTCATCCAAATCTACCTGCTTAGCTTCAATTTTCTTTTTTAAAATAGCGATTCTGGTCTCTAAATCCGGCGGCTGGATGTCGGCAACCAGACCCCACTCAAAACGGCTGACCAGCCGTTTCTCTAAGGCGGTAATTTCCTGGGGGGGGCGGTCCGAAGAAATTACCACCTGTTTATGGTGATCATAAAGTGCGTTGAAAGTATGGAAGAATTCTTCCTGGATCCTTTCTTTCCCGGCGAGAAAATGGATATCGTCAAGCAGGATAACGTCAAGATTACGGAATTTATTTCTAAAAGCATTAATCGTGCGAGTCTGTAGCCCCTCAATGTACTGGTTAACAAATTTTTCGCTGGGCAGATAACTTACCTGATATTCGCCCCGGTCCTTAATGAAATGGCCAATGGCCTGCATCAGGTGGGTTTTGCCCAGTCCTACCGGCCCATAAATAAAGAGAGGATTATAGGCCGTGCCGATTGATTGGGCTACGGCTAAAGCGGCAGCATGGGCAAGCCGGTTGGAACTTCCCACAACAAAATTGTCAAAGATGAAATTGGGATTAAGCCCGGAGTGGTCAACTCTGGCGGTTTCTTTCCTGTCAAGGCTGCTATTATTGAAAGAGTCTTTAAGATTTTCTTCCGGACCGCTCTCGGAAAGCGAAAAATTAATTAAGAGATTAGTCCCGGCAACAGAAGAAACTGCTTTTTTAATGAGGGAAAGGTAGTGGTTTTTGAGCCAGTTTTCAAAGAAGGCGTCCGGCACTTCCAGGATTATTTCTTCGTTGGACAAAGAAAGGGGTTTTATGGGGAGAAACCACAACTTAAACGTTCTGGAATCAACCTCTTTTCCGATAATACCCAGAGCTTTCTCCCAGATATTCACGCTTTTATTCTCCATTTTTCGGATGTGCAGTTTAAAAACTGTAATAAAGAGTTGTTTTTTGCGAAAATCTATATGGGATAAGGGTTTTTATTAAATTTGCGGTGGCAATCTCCCGAATGTTTAAGATAACAATTTATTCACAGAAATTTAATGTTTTTAACAACTTATCCACAGAGCCATAACTAAACCCTTTTTCACCGATATAGTTTGCGTATTTTTATTTTACTTCTTTGGTTGCCCGATGTCAAATTGTGGTCAGGCAACTTTCTTTTTAAGCTACAGGGATTCTGAACCCTCAGTAAATTTGACACTTTCTCAACCGTTTTCCTTATCCTAAAGATTTCAAAGAGCGCCCTCTTTTCACCATCAACTGAATTATTGTCATTGGGCAGGGTATAATGCACCAGTAGTTTGCACCTATAATGCACCAGGCATTTGCACCCATAGTGAGCCACCCATTTGCGGGTATAGTGAGCCACCAATTTGCACCCCTGAGCCACTTGACCCGTTAGAAACTCCACAAAGGATTTTTATTCTTGTATTTCTAATGGGTCTTGTTAGAGAAATTGCCATGGTATATGATACTTTCAGATCCCATATTAAACCCGGGACTGAAAGGAGGAAGATACCATGGCTGGAAGGAGATTGGAAGTGGTAGATGTCCGAGAAGTTCTCAGGCAATTGAGGATAGGGGAAAGTAACAGGCAGATAGCCTCTCGCACAGGCGAGAAGATAGAAGGACGGTTGCAAGATACAGGAAATGGGCATCGGAGAAAGGATTATTGATAAGCACATTACCGGAATTAGAGGCAGTCGATAAGCTCTTGAAGGAAGAAGATCTTATTGTCCCGGCAAAGGTAATGGTATCCAAGGCAGAGCCATATCGAGAATTAATAGAAAAGATGATCAGAGAATATGGCTGTACTGGTCAGGTGATATTTGAGAGGTTAAGGGAAAATCATGATTTTGATGGAAGCTATTGGTCAATAATACGATTCATCAGAAGGTTGGAGGAGAAGGAACCAGAGGCTTTTATAAGGATGGAGACAGCTCCTGGTAAGCAGGCACAGGTAGATTTTGGTTATGCCGGGAAGATGTTCGATCCACTGATAAAGAGACTGCGTCGTGCCTGGGGCTTTATGATGACATTAAGCTGTAGCAGACATCAATTTGGGAAGTTTGTTTTTGACCAGAAGGTGGAGACATGGCTGAACCTTCACCGGGAGGCATTTGAGTTCTTTGGAGGTGTTCCCGGGGAGATAGTTTTAGATAATCTCAAAGCAGCCATTGTAAAAGCGGCTTTATATGAGCCCCATGTGACAAAAGAACATACTTAGAACTTGCAGAGCACTATGGATTTCTCATCTCGCCCTGCAAGGTCCGAACTCCCCGGCATAAAGGGAAGGTAGAAGCTGGAGGGATTAAGTATCTCAAGAATAACTTCCTGCCCGGGAGAAACTTTATTGACATCGACGAAGCAAATGAGAAACTATTGCTTTGGTGCATGGAGAAAGGCAAAAGAATACACGGGACAACAAAGAGAGTTCCCCTTGAGGTATTTGATGAGGTAGAAAAAGAAGCTTTACTTCCTCTACCGGAAGAACCCTTTGAGATTTGCACCTGGAAGGAATGTAAACTTCATCCTGATTGCCATATAGTCTTTGATGGCAGTTACTACTCAGCACCCCACAGGCTTATCGGAGAAAAGTTGTGGGTAAGAGCAACGGCAAAAGAGGTAAGGCTCTTTTTTGAGCACAAACAGGTGGCAATGCATCTGAGGGCAGAAAGGAAGGGAGAAAGGGTTACACTTCAGGATCACTTACCACCAGAGAAAGTAGCCTACATCATGCAGGCGCCATCCTGGTGCAGGGAGAGGGCAAAGCAGATTGGGGAAAATACAGGTTCATTCATCGAAACTTTACTCTCGGATAAACCATTGAACCGGTTAAGGACAGCACAAGGAGTATTAAGGCTTGCTCATAAGTATGGACCAAGAAGACTTGAGAATGCCTGCGAGAAAGCTCTTTTCTACAATGAACTTCGCTATGGCGCGGTGAAAACAATCCTGGAGAAAGGACTTGATAAAGAGAACCTACCGGAGAGGGCAGTATCAATCCCATCTTCTCCGGGAAGGTTTGTAAGGTCATGGATAGGAGGGGCAGGGTGATGCATCAATTAATTCCATTACTTAAAGGTTTAAGGTTAAGCGGGATAATGGAGACCCTTGAGTTAAGGAATAAAGAGGCTATTGAGCGAAAGGTCTCCTACATAGAGTTTCTTACACTTCTCATCCAGGATGAGATAGAGAGAAGAAATCAGGCAAGACTTGCAGCAAGATTAAGAAGAGCATCCTTCGATCCAACAAAGACCCTTGAGATCTTTGATTTCTCCTTTAATCCAACGATCAATAAGAAAGAGATCTATGATCTGGCAACATGCCATTTCATAGAGAAGAAGGAAAATATCTGGTTTTTGGGACAATCGGGCGTTGGAAAAACGCACCTGGCTCATGCTCTCTCAAATGAGGCGTGCAGGAGAGAAATTGATACTACATTTACCACAGTTGCCAAGATGCTGGGAGATATCAATGGCGGAAGGGCTGATGGGACAATTTCCAGAAGAATGAGGAAATATACCCAGCCCCCATTACTTGTCCTTGATGAGTTTGCACTAAAGCCATTCAATGGATCTGGACCTGAAGACTTCTATGATGTGATAAATGAAAGGTGTGAGAAGAGTTCAACAATAATTACCAGTAATCGCTCAGAAGAGGAATGGCCTCAAGTCTTCAGTGATGCTCTACTTGCAAGCTCAACACTAGATAGATTATCATTCAGAGTCCATAGAATAGAGATAACAGGACCCAGTTATAGAACTAAGGATAGCCAAAGGAGAAAGAGGAGGTAATGTTTGTTGTGGATACTGACGTAATTGACGCTCATATGGAAAACCTGATGGAGAGTGGACACTCCCCACAGGTTTTCCACAATCGCTTGAATAAGTCTACCGACTTATTCACAATTACTTGGATAACTCTTTCAGAGTTACCCACAAGTATCCACAACACTATGAATAATATTTTTATATCCTTTAGAAAACTGACATCAAAAGAAAGGATTTTTAAGGGGTCTATCAAAACTATTTCAGGAGTGCTATCAAAGATAAAAGTGGTGCCCTATCAGGTGCAAATGGGTGGTGCAGTTAGGGTGCTAATTGACACCTTGCCCGGAATCTTCTTTTACCATTTATCCATACCTGCCTGAAATATATCTTTTCTTTTTTGATTTCAGGAATGTTAATCATCCAGATATTCTCATTATATTTTCTCCATTTCTCTTCTGTTTTCTTTCCACCACTAATAACAACTTTTTCTCCTGGATATGCCATATAAGTTATTGGACATCCTTCTGTTCCTGAATCCTCTGGCGTAAAGACAATTGTCTGATCTAAGAAATAGGTCCCTTTTCTGAGCATCACCGTGATTGGTTTCTTTAACCCATTTTTCTTTTTTAACTCTCTTATCGTATCTCTTACTTTAGTGATTGTTTTAAATGGTCCATCAGTCCTGTTTTTATTTGTGGTTGATAGCTTTCCAGTAAATAAATCATCTCCGTTGGTTGACAAATAAAAAATTTCTTTCTCTCTATTCATCTCAATATTCATTGAATACCTCATGATAAGGCCTCAATGAACCATCCAGTTCTATAAAAGCCATATATCCCGCTCCCGAGATTGGGCCATATTCAGGTCTGTGTCCGTCGGCTACTAATGTATGGTATAAAAGATGTACGATAAAGCCAATGTCTCTCCTTTTTAACTCACCCAGCTCAAAGGCGAGTGTCTCCGAACGTTTTTTATCATCTAATGCTCCCCAGCCAGTCTCAGTTACCAATAACGGTTTATCCTTTTTATTCGCAAAACTTACCGAGTCATCCAGAAGTCTTTCAAACTCCTTTTTATCTTTAACCCACGCATTCCAGGCATGATAAGGATGGATAGTAATCACACCAGAGGTTGGTTCTAACATTTTAACAGATTCCATGCTGGGAACTGAGCCAACGCAAATTCTATTTTTAGGACTATACTTTTTAGATAGTTGATAAATTCTTTGGAGCCACTTAAAGACTGCATCTTTCGCTTCAGAAGACCAGGTACTGTTAAAAGGTTCGTTACATAAGTCCCACATAAGGATACGACCATCATTTACATGCTCACCCACAATTTTCTCTAGATATGGTAAGAAAACTAGTGAAAATCTATTCTCCTTACCCCAATAAGCAATCTGCTCCGGCGATATTCCTCCAAAATCAGGGTAACTATGCCAGCCATTAAAAAGGGTAGGAATAAAAGACAACCCAAGTTTCCCGCCAACTTTTAGAACAGATTCAAAATTGTTACTGAATCCTTCAGGATTCTTCAAAAAGGCGTCATGTGAAAGCCACAACCTAATGGTATTAATTTTTGGAAAATATTTCTTCCCCAAACCAAGTTCCTTTTCAATTTTGGAGATATTAAACTTTTCTCCCCAGATTTCCAGACCATGGCTACCGTAACTGGGTTGATAATTAAATCCACGAATATGAGAAAATCTGTTATTAGTTAATTTTTCCATAATCTCTCTTTTTTCAAAGTATAGGAAAGTATAAAGCTTTTAGCTCAATAAATTGAGCAACTACAGTATATTAACGGATGTAGTTGCCTCATTTATGAGGCTTTGTTCTATTAGCTTATAAGGAATTTTTTAAAGTTTGCATCTGTCTGATTACCTGAGCGGATGTTGTCCCATCTTGATAAATTCCAATATTGAAGGTCATCGGTGCTTTGCACTTATTGCATTTCCGTACAAAAGCAGTGACTCGCTCATCAGAGTAGAGTAGTGGGGGAAGATCGGTGTTGGGTGTAGAATGGACCCATTTTCTGTCATCTAAACATGTCCATCCGTGCCACTGCAAACCATTCTCAGCAAAACGTCCTTTTGGAGGATGTTCTAAATCTACCATCTCTCCAGCCCAGTAATCTTGATGTTCAGTAAAAAGATATGTCTGGTTGACTCCGGCATTATAGGTTACCAGCCGCTTTGGGTATCCAATCTTGGCGGCAGCAGTATAACGTTCCCATGGGAACTGGAAACCACCCATTGCTTTGGCAGTGTTATGTGGTTCTTTTGGGTCAAGAGAATACGCACTGTCAAACCACCATGCTGAGATTAATTTTTCATAGTGCTTGCCCATCCAGGCGATAATATTACAAAGGTTATCTACAAGCCTATTTTTATCTTCATCATGATACCCCACTACCTGCTCCCATAAAAGGTCATCAGCATTATTACAGGAATGATTGTAGTAAAAGATTGTACGTACACCTCTCGTCGATAAACTTTTGGCAATTTCCATCAGGAGGTCCCTTTCGCAGGTACGCCCCGGCAGAATTTTATCAAGAATTGGGTTTGGTCCAGGAAGCCATTGAATAGCGTGTGTGGTAGTAAAAATCAGATAATTCACCCCCATTGCTTCAATCATCTCGGTGAAGGCATTAACATCAAACGTCTCAACCGCGTGATTGAATGGCAATACTGGCCCACGCTTGGGGACTGTCTGAACAGTCCAGTGTACGCCGATTCCGTATTTACACTTGGACAACCAATCCGTATTTGCTTGTTGGTATGGCATTTTTCGGTGGCGCATCTCCTCTGTTTTCTAATCTCGTCGCACATTCTTCATATTTTTTCATAAATTTTTTTAACGGTATAAGCAGAGTTTACTCTGCCACTACATTAATACGGGGGTAGTGGTCGTCCCTGCGCAGGCAGGGATTGCTTAACTTTGTTTACAGTCCTCTCTGTTTATGCTAATATGATTGTATCACACAGAATAACTTTGTCAATTTAGGATAAGATAAGGAAAGAAAGCATATACTTTGAAAAAAGAAAGAAGCAAATAATATAGAGTTTTTTATATACTCATATCAAAAACTCTTGACAAATTTATACAATAGGGTATAATCACCTAGATGAAAAGAATTCAATCTACATATTTGTTTGATCCTGAAGTCAATGCGGGAAAGATGATATTTTTATCTGGTCCCAGGCAGGTTGGGAAGACAACCTTGGTTAAAAACAGACTAAGGGAAATTAGAAACGAGGAACTTTATTTTAACTGGGATGATCCATATGTAAGGAGACAATACACCAAAAACCCTCATTTTCTGAAAGCTCATTTGAGCAGGACCAAGAATAAGTTCCCCTTGATATCTTTTGATGAAATACATAAGCATAAAAACTGGAAGAATATATTAAAGGGGCTCTATGATCTACACGGAAAAGAGGCGCAGTTTATTATTACCGGAAGCGCCAGGCTTGACTATTTCAGGCAATCGGGCGACAGCTTGGTGGGCCGATATTTTTCCTACCGGCTTCTTCCCCTCGGCTTGACCGAGGCTTCAACGAATTTTGATTTCGTATTGAATGATGACATCATTTTAGTCCAGCCGGACAAACATAATTTTCTTCGTACTGTTTATAAAATGACGGAGAAGGTATTTAAGGAACCTTTTGAAAAATTAATGACCTACGGAGGTTTTCCCGAGCCGTTTCTCAAAGCTAAAAAAAACTTTTCCAATAAATGGAAAAGGGATTATAAATCACTCCTGATAAACGAAGATTTGAGAGATTTAACGCGTATTCATGATATAAAAGGCATTGAACAACTTTTACTGTTACTGCCGGAAAAAATAGCTTCACCTCTTAGCATTAACTCTCTCAAAGACGATTTGCAGGTGAATCATAAAACAGTCGCAAACTGGTTGGAGGCATTAAAGAAAATTTATCTGGTTTTCTCAATTATGCCCTGGTCAAAAAGCATTTCAAAGGCCATAAAAAGAGAAAATAAATTCTATTTTTACGATTGGACTATGGTAGATGATAGAGGGGTCAGATTTGAGAATTTGGTAGCAGTATCCCTGTTGCGTCTGGTAAACCGGTGGAATGAGCTGGGGCTGGGGAATTTTGAGCTCGGCTACATCAGGAATCAGCAAGGGCAGGAAGTGGATTTTGTGCTCATAAAAGACCGAAAGCCCTTGGCTTTGTTTGAAGCAAAAAAAAGCGAGACGAATATTTCAAAATCAGGGGCATATTTCAGCAAAATGTTAAACATCCCTTATTATCAGTTGGTATCCGAGCAGGATATTGTTGAAGCATATCCTGAAAACAGGTATATTCTTTCTTCCTGGCGGTTTCTCGGCTTATTGGGATAAACCTTAAAAACAGTCTGGGCCTTTTTTCTTATAAATTTAATGCATAGGAATTTCCTTTGTAAGTACTTGTAGGGGCGACATTTATGACGCCCGTTTTTCGGGTCGGATGAATCCGACCCCTACAGGTTCGCACCGAAGGTGCGCTAAGTTCTTCATCTCTCTGAAAGTTTCATATATGCTTCATTATAATATAAAGCATTATCAACTGGAGTATTGGGAGGAATATGATTGCCCACCGCCATAATCCCATTTTTTCACAAATTCTTTTGTTGCTTTCTTTCTATTTCCTTCTATAGAAGTATCTATCCCGGTAACTGTCTGAATCAATGGCCAGTGGTAACTTTCTGCTGAATATTCCGTCCTGGGGACTCTTTCGCTAAATTTCAGATTTATTGCCTTCCAGCCACTCTGGTAACTCATCTATACCCTTCATACTCTTCAATAGTTTTAAGCATCGCAAGATAATTTTCTTGAGGAATATAGTCTAAAGGACTGGTATTGCAGGCCGCAACAAACTTTCCTTTCCTGCTTCCTATCCTTAACATTCCTTCCGCTTCTTCTTCAAAATTGTTCGGAAGGTTACTTCGTCAATGCCTGCCTGCTGGAGCATCTTATAGAACAGCCATTTGGGAATTGTTCTTTTATGACGATGGCTTATTCTTACTCGAAGAATATCTCGGTTTTCTAATATTTTACGCCAGGTTTCATGTTTGCGGGAACGGACTTTTTGGAAGTTTAAGTGAGTGAGAACCTTGCGAAACTGGTCAAAGCTGTAAACGGCCATATCTCACTTCAATAAAATTCATTAATTCCCAGTCGTCTTTACAGGAAGCAATATCTTTTATGTAGGGAAGATGATGGGCTCTGTTTGGGCTTTTGCTATAAAGAGAAATGTTTTCTAAGTATTCCCGAGCATAATCTCTTATTGCCTCAATTATGTCTTGAACTGTCTCTGGCAAGGCATCCAATTCAGTTACCAAGTCTAACTCTGGACAGAAAGCGCAATATCTTTTGCCATCCTTAGCGACGAGAACAGTCAATTTCTTTTCTGAGACAGTTATTAGGGGAACCCTTTCCTTTTCTAATAGAGTATTTGGCTTCATTTTAATTCTATTTTACCTCAGAGAAATTGTAATGTCAATTTTGTGTAGGTCAGTAATTCATCGCAGTTTCAACACAATAACTGTATCAATAGCATCAGGGGCCTTTTGGGGTAGGCCCTGGATGAAAAGTCGCTCTCCCTTCTGAGTAACGGAAACTTTTTTATTACTCGCCAAAAGATAACCTGATCTTATTTTGTTCTTTACTCCGGCAAGGCAAATCTCTTCTCCTGGCCAGCGGAAGACATGAAGATAGACCTTATTATTCTTAGCGGTGGTTAAACCAACCATTCCTCCTTCGAAGTGAGCTCTTCCTGCATGATGAATTGATTCTTTATTTTCTTTCATCCAGACCCCAATTTCCTTAAGCCGCTTTATTGAAGGAAGAGGTATAGTGCCATCCGGTTTAGGACCAACATTAAGGAGATAATTACCTTCTCCGGAAACACAACGGATTAAATTCATAATCAGTTGCCGGGTTGATTTCCAGTTTTTATCTTCGGCAGAATAGCCCCAATTATCATTCATCGTCATACAGGATTCCCAGGAGCGGGAAGGAGCGGAACTTTCCGGGAATGCGGTGGGGATATACTGCTCCGGTGTTCCAAAATCCCCGAGGTTTCCTCGTGATGCGGTTCCCAATCGGTCATTAATTAAGGCATCTGGTTGAAGTCGATGAATCATCTTAACGAGTTTATCCGATTGCCACTGCTTAACTGAATGGTCCCATTCTCCGTCAAACCAGAGAAGGTCAATCCTGCCGTAGTTAGTGCAGAGTTCCTTTACCTGAGTGTGGAAATATTTAATAAATTTATCTGAAACTGGCGTTCCTTTCTCCATACTTTTTTGATAATCAGGATGAGACCAGTCCATTAAAGAATAATAAAACCCAATCTTTAACTTATATTTTCTGCAGGCCTGCACATATTCGGCAACAAAGTCCTTTTTTGCCACGGACTTAATCGAAGTAAAGTCAGAGACCTTACTATCAAAGAGGCAGAAACCATCGTGATGTCTGGTGGTAAGCACCATATATCTCATTCCAGCTTCCTTGGCTAACTTTACCCAGGTTTCCGCATTAAATTTCCTGGGCTTAAA
>Ga0210036_1003445_pt1 | contig 15558 bp, 13 predicted proteins | sample CryGeymeta201515_FD_185469 | JGI IMG/M metagenome (GOLD analysis project Ga0210036, IMG submission 185469) | Groundwater microbial communities from Crystal Geyser aquifers in Utah, USA - Crystal Geyser metaG 2015-15 (SPAdes) (version 2) | ecosystem: Environmental > Aquatic > Deep subsurface >...
GTATCTCAAAACCCTGAAATAAGGCGTGTGGAGGCAATCAATGAAAAACATGAAACCAATGACGCGCGCGCTCTGGCTCCTTCTCTTCGGCCTGCTGGCCGGCTACGGGGTGGGGCTGGGACTGGACCTGCTCGTCGGCGGGCGCGTGAACTTTACCGCGTCCATCGCGGGACTCTTCTCCCTGCTGATCGGCGTCGCGTTGTTCTTCCTCGGGCTGGTCGGCTATCGCACCATCGCCCGCGCCATCGTCTGGCAGATCGCCGGCACGCTGGGCGGCGCGCTGTTCGTGACGGCTATCCGCGCCCTGATGGGATTAAAGGCCATTAGCCCGCCCTTCCTCTTCGTGGAACCCGCCTGGGTCTTTGGCGGACTGACCGGCGTGATCTGCTTCCTGCTCGGCCACGGTGTGGTGGACGACTGGATCAAGATGGCGCGCGGCATCGAAGTCCCCGAGTGCCGCGCGGATGCGCCCGGCTGGCAAAAATACTACAGTCCCTCGCTCGACCACAAAGTGATCGGCGTGCAATACATCATCACCGCGTTGATCCTGCTGGTGCTGGGCGGCTCATTTGCGCTCATCTTCCGTACCGAACTGGCTTCTTCCGGCCTGCAATTCCTCACCACCAATTTCAAACTCTTCAACCAGAACGGCCTGCAATTCTACAACACGCTGATGAGCCTGCACGGCATGATCATGATCGTCTCGATCCTGCTCGGCATCGCGGGACTGATGAACTACCTCGTGCCCCTGCTCATCGGCGCGCACGATATGGCCTTCCCGCGCCTGAACGCCTTCTCGTTCTGGATCGCGCCGCCCGCCGCCGTCCTGCTCCTCGCCAGCCTCATCCTGGGCGGGTTCGACACCGGCTGGACGGGCTATCCGCCGCTTTCGGCAAAGGCGCCCATCGGGATGCAGATGTTCTTCCTCGGCGTGTTTGTGGCGGGTTGGTCTTCCATCCTCGGCGCGCTCAACCTGATCGCCACGGTTGTCCGCATGCGCGCCAAAGGCATGGTCGCCTTCCGCATGCCGATCTTCGTCTGGGCTTCCATTGCCACCTCGCTGATCGCTTTGACCGCCACGCAGTTGATCGGCCTGTCGTTCCAGTTGGTGATGTTCCAGCGCCTGTTCGGCATGGGTTTCTTTGACCCGGCCAAAGGCGGCAACCCGATCCTCTTCCAGCACCTTTTCTGGTTCTACTCGCACCCGGCGGTGTACGTTTTCATCCTGCCCGGCTTGGGCATCGTGTCCGAGTTGCTTCCGGTCTTCGTCCGCAAGCCGCTCTTCGGCTACAAGTGGATCGCCATGTCCTCGCTGGCGATTGCGCTGGTCGGTTTCTTCGTCTGGGCGCACCACATGTTCACCTCCGGCATGAACGAGTACCTGCGCGTGCCCTTCATGTACAGCACCCTGCTGGTTGCCGTCCCCACCGGCGTGAAATTCTTCTCGTGGGTTGCGACTCTCTGGAAGGGGAAGATCACGACTCCCACCCCGATGCTGTTCGTGCTGGGAGCGATCGTCGTCTTCCTGATGGGCGGTCTTTCCGGACCTCCGAATGCCACCGTTTCGACCGACCTGCACCTGCACGACACTTACTGGATCGTCGGCCACTTCCACGACACGCTTTTCGGCGGCTTTGTCTTCCCGTTCTTCGCCGCCTTGTATTACTGGTTCCCCAAAGCCACCGGCCGCCGCATGAACGAAAAACTTGGCAAGTTGCACTTCTGGTTGATGACGCCCTCGTTCCTGGTGCTTTCGCTTGGCATGATGCGTATCGGACTGCTCGGTATGCGCCGCCGCATCGGGGACTACGATCCCTTGCAGGGATTTGACGCCACGCACCTGGTTCTGACGATCGCGGGCTTTGCCATCGCGCTCTCGATCTTGATCTTCATCGTCAACCTGGTTATCAGCCTCAAGCGCGGCGAACCCGCGGCGGGCAACCTGTGGAACTCGCGCTCGCCCGAATGGCAGGCGCCCTCGCCGTTGCCTGCCCACAACTATGACACCCCGTTCGAGGTGGTCGGCGAACCGTACGACTACGGCCTGCCCGGCTCGAAATACGTGGAATTTGCGAAGAAATAGGGAGCATCCATGACTCACACACAAGACAAATCCTCCGCGCTCGCGCAGGGCCTCACTGTTTTCATCTTCCTGGCGGTGTTGACCGCGCTGGAGTTCGGCATCGCCCTCCTGGTCAACTCGGTTGTCCTGCTGGCGCTGGTCGCGTTGGTCAAGGCCGGGCTGGTGGTGTACTACTACATGCGCATCTACAAGTTGAACCAGGAGGAGCACGAAGAAGGCCGCGATAGTTATGCCTATAAGACGGGCACCAGTCGTCTCGGCCTGTGGCTGTTCCTGCTGTCCGACTCGTTCGTCTTTGGCGGTCTGCTCATCAGCCGTTTCAACCTGCTCGGCCTCACCCGTCCACACCTGAACCAGTTCCTCGGCCTGGCTGTGACCTCCGTCCTGCTCATCTCCTCCTTCTTCATGAACCGCGCGGAGACTTCCATCGCGCATGGCGACCAGAAGGGTTTCCTGAACGGGACCTTGATCACGATGATCCTTGGGGTCTTCTTCGTGGCGGGCGTGGTGGGACTGGAATGGCAGTTGGCGCAGGTCGAACAGATCTTTGCCAGCGGGGACTCGGCCGGCGCCATCTTCTACATGATGACCGGCATGCACGCCTTCCACGTTCTGACGGGCGTCATCCTGCTCTTCACCGTCTGGAACAAAGGCCGCAAGGGACTCTACTCCGCCGGGAAGCACTGGGGCGTGGAAGCCGCCACCGTCTACTGGCACTTCGTGGACGTGGTATGGATCTTCTTCTACCCGGCGCTATACCTGATCGGCGCGCTCCGTTAGGCTGAAAACTGGAATAGTGCATGGAACCTCGGGGCGGCCATCGGTCGCCCCGATTTTGACAGGAGAACTGGAAAAATGGATAAGCGAACGCTGTGGGTGGGACTTGGCTCTCTCTTGCTCATCGCGCTGGCGGTGGCGGCAACCGTCTGGTTTGCCGGGCCTGCCAGTTTTCGCGGCGCTTCCTATGGCGAACCATATCCCGTCGCGCCGCCCATCCAATTGACTCGGGCAAATGGGGAACCCTTCCGTTTGAGCGACCAGCGCGGGAAGTTCGTCCTGTTGTTCTTTGGCTACACCTCCTGTCCCGATGTCTGCCCGACCACCATGGCGGAGTTGAAACTGGTGGTGGACGGACTTGGCGAGGCGGCTAATTCCGTGCAAGTCGTCTTTATTTCGGTTGACCCGGACCGCGACACCCCCGAAAAAATTCAGAAATACGTCGAGCATTTCAACCCGAACTTCATCGGGCTGACCGGCTCGCTGGATGAACTCCAAAAAATCTGGGACGGCTATGGCGTTTTTCGCTCCGTCAACGAGGCGGATTCCGCAATGGGCTACACCGTTGACCACACCGCGCGCGTCACGCTCGTGGATGCGGACGGGAACCTGCGCCTTTCCTATGGCTTTCAGACTCCTGTCGAAGATATTGTGCATGATATAAAATTACTTCTTCGTTAGCGGAAGTTTCGTCATTGCGAGGGCGGCTTCCTGCGAAGTCCCCGTAGGGGGAGCGGAGCGTAGCGCAGTCGAAGGATGCCGCCCTCGCAATGACGGGTTGAGCCTGTCTCCAGTATAAACACATTGATTACCCATGTCTAAACTCATCACCAAACGTATCCTCATTTCCCTGGTGGTTGGCATCGTCATCGGCGCGGCCATCAGTGAGATCACGTTCCTGTTTCTGCGCGAGACTGCCCGCGCCCCGAAGGAGATCCTCCTCACCATCCCCGCAGGGACAGCCGAGCAGGTGGCGCGCGGCGAACAGCCTCCCGCGCTCCCCGAAAACATGATCTTCGTGGTCGGCGATGTTCTCACCGTCAAAAACGAGGACGCGGTGGATCACCAGATGGGGCCGTTGTGGATTCCGGCGGGCGCCTCCGCGCACCTGGCGCTCAGCACAGAAGAGAACCTGGCCTACGAGTGCAGTTTCCAAGCCAGCAAATACATCGGCCTCGACGTGCGCGAACCCGTCACGCTTGGCACGCGGCTGTATGGCATCTTGTACGCCGGGATTCCGCTTGGCGTGTTGCTCGCCCTCTACAGTTTCATCATGCCCGCGCGGAAAAAGCAACCATGATCCTGCGAAAAATGTTCACCCGCAAATGGATTCTTACCACCCTGCTGATTCTCCTCGGCGCGGCGCTTTGCATCCGCCTCGGCATCTGGCAGTTGGACCGTCTTGACGGGCGGCGCGCCTTCAACGCGCATTACCTGTCCGTGCGCGCCATGCCTCCGTTGGATTTGAATGCCGACACGACCTCCGACCTGGCCTCGATGGAATACCGCGCTGTGACCGTGCGCGGGGAATATGATTTCTCCAACCAGGTCGCGTTGTTAAACCAGTACCACGAGGGCCTCCTCGGTTATCACCTGCTGACCCCGCTTCTTCTTCCGGATGGCAGGGCGGTTCTGGTGGAGCGCGGCTGGATCCCTGCGGAGGGCAGTGGAACGCCTGAGGGTTGGACCCGCTTCGACGAGGCCGCACCCGCCCAGGTTCAGGGAGTGATGCGCCTGGGCGTGGCGAAAGCCCCGTTTGGCGGACGCGCCGATCCCACGCTCGCGCCCGGTCAGACGCGTCTCGACTTCTGGAACTTTGTCATCTTCGAGCGGTTGGCCGCGCAGATTCCCTATCCCATTTTGCCGATCTACATCCAACCGAATCCCGATGCAAACGACAACAAGCCGCCCATCCCGTCCCAGCCTGAAATCGAAATTACCGAAGGCCCGCATTTTGGCTATGCCCTGCAGTGGTTTTCGTTCGCCGCGATCATGCTGGTTGGCTACCCGTTCTACCTTCGCAAGCAGGAGGCCGCATGAAACTTTCCTTCTCCTCTCCCTTCACCCGCCTGACCTTCGCCGCCATGCTCGCAACTTTTGCGGCAACGGTGGCGGGACGCCTCGTCACCTTGTGCCGCGCCGCCGCCGACTGTGTGGGTTGGCCGCTGTGCGCGCCGGTTGACCGGCTTGGCTGGCTCGCGCTGGGGCACGCGCCTAACGGTGGGTCTCGCGATCGGGATGATGCTCTGGTTGTTGCGGACGGCCTGGCGTCATTACCGCGAAGAGTCCGTGCTCCTGCCGTTGACGACGGTAGTGACGACCTTGTATTTCGGCCAGGCGCTCATCGGCGCAACCCAGGTCTCCACCGGCTACCCCCTGCATTTACGCGTCCTGCACGCGCTAACAGCCGTCTCGCTTTGGATCGGACTTGCGGCGCTGGCGTACGTTTCTGTGGCGCGCGCGCCCACGCCCAGGGATTATCCCGCAGTTGGATTTCGTCCGCGCTTCAAGGACTTCCTCACCCTGACCAAGCCGGTCGTCGTCCTGCTCCTGCTGGCGACGACGATCACGGTTCTCGTCGCGGGATGGGGAGGCTGGCCGCCGTTTAATCTGGTTTTGTGGACGCTGTTGGGAGGCGCGTTGGCGGCGGGCGGGTCGAGCGCGCTGAACCAGTTCATTGACCGCGACCTCGACCGAAACATGCAACGCACCGAGAAACGTCCGCTCCCCGCCGGACGCATGTTCCCCGCCGAGGGGCTGGCCTTCGCGCTCTCGCTTTGCCTGGCGAGTTATTACATCCTTGCCAGTTTTGTCAATCTCACCGCGGCCCTGCTTTCGCTGGCGGGCATCATTTACTACATCATCGTTTACAGCCTCTGGCTTAAAAAAGCGACGGTGCAAAACATCGTCATCGGCGGCGGCGCGGGCGCCATCCCGCCGATGGTGGGCTGGGCCGCCGCCACGGGACGGATTGACCTCGTTTCGGTTTTGCTCTTCGCGCTGGTCTTCTTCTGGACCCCGCCGCATTTCTGGGCGCTGGCGATTGTCCGCAAAAACGATTACGCCCGCGCGGGTGTGCCCATGCTCCCCGTCGTGCGCGGCGAAGCCGTGACGCGCCGCCAGATCTGGCTCTACACCCTCGAGTTGGTCGCCGTCTCGCTGTTGCTCCCGTTGTTCCAATTATCGGGGACGATCTACCTGGTCTCCGCCCTCGCGCTCGGCTTGTGGATGATCTGGGGCGCGTGGCGGGTGTGGAAAAAAGAAGGCAACAAGGTCGCCTGGCAGATGTACCGCTGGACGAGCATGTACCTGCTGTTCATCTTCATCGCGTTCATGGTGGACGCGATGGTGTAGCAGGCATTGCCATGCTCAGGGAGTATAAACTAATCCCAGTTCTATTATGTTTTGTTTTCTTTCTCCTCTTCTATGGCCTGACGTCCCGGGCAGATCTCCAGGTTTCGGATGAGGTTTCAGCCTTTGCTTCCGGTATATTCCTAGAGAGCCGGGGAAATCTCGTCATAGATCAATTGCAGTGGCTGGAAGACACCTCAAATATTAGTCTTGGGGAAACGGGTCGGGATGGGCATCTGTATTCAAAATACTTTCCCGGGAACATCCTCAGTGCATCCATAATTTACAAACTGACAAAAACCGAAAACGACCAGCCGTACATATGGAACGTCCCCCCGAACCTGAACGCCGGTATGGACGGAATCGCACTGGCAGCGTCCAATACAGGCGCAAGATTGGCTTTAAGAGCGAATGCAATCTTTGGCGCGCTGGCCATGACGGCGCTTTTTCTGCTATCAAACCGTTACTTCACTTTGAAAACAAGCCTGGCGACAGTTTTACTGGTCGGGATTTGCTCTGACTGGTGGTACCAATCCAGGGGTTTTCTGTCGGAAGTTGGGGCGGGCGCCTTCTTAATTGCCAGCCTGTACTTCGCCGCCGGGAAGAAACCGTATGCCAGCGGCTTCTCATTGGGCTTATCTCTCCTGTTTCGCCCCACCAATATCCTGGCCCTGCCTGTTTGGGGAAAAGCAGTTATAGACAAAGGGAGAAAAGCGATTTGGTCGGGCTTTGGCATCCTGGCTGGACTCGCAGTTTTGGGATTTTTCAACTGGATACGCTTCGGGTCTATGACCCATTTTGGGTACGGCAACGAAAACTTCACACCCAACTTATTCCTGGGCCTGCTGGGAATCCTGTTTAGTCCCGGACGATCCTTATTCATCTATTCCCCGATCCTGGTCCTCGCCATTCCCGGAGCATGGTCGCTCTACAAAAGGGAAAAGAGATTGGCGCTTCTCGCCGCGTGGATGGTTCTTTCCTACGTTGTGATGATCGCCGCCTGGCACAACTGGGATGGCGGCTGGACCTGGGGATCACGCCTGCTCACACCCATTGTCCCCATTCTCGGCTTTCTGACCGCCCCCATCATTGAAACTATCTGGAACAGAAAAGGGGATATGCTCGTGATTATCTTGCTGGCATTGCTTGGTCTGGGCGTTCAACTCCTTGCCCTGGCGAAAGACCCTGTTGAAACCCTGGTTAACTTTGTTGTATATGGCGGCATAAACTACAATCAAACCATCTTTACGTTCAACAATGCCTGGGTCTCCTTACAGGCGCGCAGCTTGCAAACCTGGCAATTCTGCGACCTGGACGCCTATACTTTACGGCAATGGTTTGGCAACTGCCCGTAAAGTTGCCTTTTGAAATCGTAACTCACGCAAACAAGGAATCGGAACAAAAGTGAGACGCCATTACGAGCGGGTTTCAACCTATCTCGATGCTCATCCCTGGATCCCCATTTCTCTTTTAGCTGCCCTGGCAATCCTCTATTGCCTGCCTGCCCTTTTGTCCCCATTCTGGGTGGGAAATGATGCCTGGTCCAACCTTCTCCCCGTCATCCATTATCGCAACTCCATTATCAACCAGCATACTTTTCCGTTCTTTACCGACCTTTGGTACGGGGGCAGGCTGCAATGGCAAAACCCGCTGTGGAACTTTCTTTATCTTCCATCCACGCTGGTCTGGTTGATCATGCCGCTAGATTGGGGAACGGATATTGTATATCTGGGCCACTTGATTTTTATTTTACTCGTAGCGCGAAAACTTGCCTCGTTATTTCTTGGCGCGGAGATCGAACGGATTTCTGCGGCCATCATTCTGGTTTCCCCGGCGTTACCCGCATTCACCGCGGGACAGTCGGAGAAGATCCTGTCGTGGGGCTGGGTTTTGCTGGCGTTGTATTTTTTGCTGGATCAAAACAAGACTATGACTCAAAGGGGGGTTGTGAGCGGTCTTTGCCTCGGCGTCATTCCGATTACCGGTTCGAACTATTACACCCTGTATGCCGCCATCCTGCTCCTGCCGCTGGCCGCCAGTTTCAAAAACAGGAAATTGCTTGCCTGCCTTGTTCTCGGCGCGCTGATCGGACTGGTCCACCTGCCGAGTGTCTGGTATCTTTTCGGCCAATCGCGCGCCAACGCCGGGCAATCCATTCGGGAATTCAGCCTGAGTTTCGCAGGGATCCTTTCCTCGCTCTCGATTGGGCTGGCAAAGCCGTTCGGCTGGGAGACCTGGGCGCCGATCGGCATCCCCATGGTTTACTTGTTTTTCAGAACCGTCTTTTTGAAAGTTAAAAGCAAAATCGCTTTCACACTGTCGGAAAAATCATTAGGTCTGGCTCTCCTTGTTTTGGTTTTGCTTGCAACCTCCCTCGCATACCAGGGACATCACCTGATGGATCCGTTCCGCGTGCCTGCGCGGGCTGTCGCGTTCATCGCGCTGGTTGTAACTTTGTTCGTCTTGATGGTTCGGGATGGAAGGGAAAAAACCAATACGAGAATCTTTCTCGTTGCGTCCGCGTTGCAGGTGGGAATTCTCTCTTTTATGATCCAACCTTACGGCGCCGCGTATAGTCCCTACGATCCGCAGGCGCAAATCCTGGCGGACGTTCTCAAGTCAGACAATGCAAAGAATGCGTGGATTTCGATGCGCGAACTCAACGACATGTACATTCAGGTTGTTCTCACGCAAAACGGAATTTCCCTCCCGAACGTTTATTACGGCGATATGGGACAGGCAGTGAAAATCGAGGGGGATTATTGCGGCTACTCGTTCGATCATCTGGTCACGCTCGCGCCTATCGAGGGCGATTCCATTGAACTCAAAGCGGACATGGAATGGTCGGATACACACGGTCGGATATCTTTGAATGAACTGTCCCTGGTTCGCCGGGTAAACATCAATGGCTTGACCTATGATGTGTATCGCGTTATCTGTGATTGTTGACTTCATCGCCCTGGCCGGTTTCCCTCACCTGTCCATCCGATAGATGACGATCCCCCCCGATTGATAAACGACTTCCAGCCCCGGGAAAGTAAACTCATTACCCTGGGATAGTTTTTGTTCATAGGGCCCGTAAAGCGCCCAACTAACGCCTGTGTCCGTCAGCCAGTCCGATCCGGCGCGTCCCTGATAGAAGGCGTCAACGAGTTGGGATTTGGATGGATAGTCCAGCGTCTCCATTTCGTGGCCGAGGTAGACACGCAGGTCGGTCTTCTGGGCGATGAGCAGTCCGCTGGGCGCGGCGCTGAGGACAAAGTCATTGGGCGCGGCGTTCGCCTGCAACCAAGTCAGGGCGTTGTTGAGCGAGGCGGGGTAGAAGAATTCGTCGGGGTGGCCGCGCAGGTACAAGCTGCGTCCCAATCCGAGATAGACGCTCGAAATGGAAAGTAGGAAAACTATGAACAATGCCAGTCCGTGGACGCGGCGCGCAAGAAAAGGTGATTTTCGTGACGCAAAATCTGAGAGCGCGATCAAACCTTGTGTCCCTAGCAAAGCCAGCGGGATTGTGACGGCATGCAGGAAACGCCGCTGGATGTAAAACGGCGCGTATGCCAACGCCAGTCCTGTCACAACCCAGGCTGTGCTGGCGAGCAATGCCGTTTTGTTCCGTCGGAAAGCGGAGATGGTCCCGATCAGGGCGAAAAGCCAGAGCAGGCCGAATCCCCACAGATAATAAACGGGTGGCGGGGACAAGGTCTGGTTCTGGCGCGTGAACTGGCTCCAGATGGGATCGGTATTCAACAATGTGAAGTTGTAGATGAGCAGGGGGAGTTGCGTGAGTGCGAGCGCGCCCAGCGCCGCGAGTTGTTTCCATTGCAATTTTCTTTCGCGCATCCAAACGATGAGCGTGGCGACCGCGAAAGTCACGTCTGCGAGCGCGAACGCGATCGGGTTGACGAACTGGACGAGGATCGAAAACGCGCCGATCCACGCGATGCGTGTCCAGTTGGCTGTGCGCAGGAATTCGAGATAGAACGCGAAGGCCAGGCAGAGCAGGGCCGTGACGAAGGAAAAATGTGGGAAGAGCGCAAGCCCGAAAAAGAAGTACGCGTCGATCAGCCAGAAGTCAATTGGCGTGATTGGCCCTGGTATCCAGCCGGTTATCAATTGCAGCCAGCCGAGTCCCGAACCAAAGACGGCCAGCAGGAATGCAACCTTTCGCCAGCGTGCGTCATCGAAGACGCGTTTTGTCAACGCGTAAAGGGCGAACAATGCCAGCGCGCCGAAGAACCAGCGTGCGGCTTCAAACAGGGTCGCCGGGTTCAATTGCAGGAGACGATTAATTTGTCCCAGCGCGATGTAAAACAGGCGTGTGTATGCGGCGGTGTGCGGCTCGCTGGTAAAACGGAATTGATACGCCCAATCACCCTGCATCCCGGCGCGTAGCATGGACATATGCACCGAGTAATCCTGTGTGTCGAAGAAAGTGCCTTTGTAGGTCAACTTCTCTGTTTGCGCTGAGTATCCCACCCAGTTGGGGATGGAACTGAGGATAAGCATCAAAGTGACAACGATGGTAATCCGGAGAAGTTCTCGGCGGTTTTTCATGTCAATTTCCAATTTATGGTTGTATCACTCCGCAGGCATTGCGCACCTTGTTCGTGATGTCTATAAAATTGTAGGGTACTTCGAACAGCGAAAAATAAGTCTGATCAGGAAACAAGTCGAAAGATGTGCCAAAGTACGTGTTAAAGAGGACCCGAAAGGAATTGATCGGGGAATTTGTATTCACTTACGGAAAGAATCGAATTGCAACCAAAATCCAAAGTCCTATCACGGCGGCAATGGTTTCAGGGGCGGATGAAACGATGGCAAGGATGACTCCAACCCATGAGTGAAACAAAACGTACGGTGAAAGGCATGGTGATGCGGCCATGGCATATTCGATCTTTTGCCTGCGGATGGATGTAATGAACAATGCCAGACCAACTGGAATGGACATGGGCCACAGGCTGGCATTCCACCAGTAGTCCGTAGTCTTTACTGAACCAAGCGGCCATAAGCCGAAGAGCAGGAATGAAAGAAGAAGGACCGCAGTGAAAGGAAAAAATGTTTTTAGTACCTGCTTCCATCCGCCCATTCGCCAGGCTTGGATTAACCAAAACGGCGCGACAGCGATTCCCATCTGTGGTTTGATTGATATAAAAAACAATCCAATTTGTGGCGGGAGAATGAAACCTAACGCGGCGAGCCAGTCCAAATTGCCATTCAGGAGTACATGCAAGACGGGAGGGGAGATGAGCAGGAAAACAATTGTGATTAGTTTTGCTCCAAGTTTGTGGGCAATATACGCGTAGGATGTCAATCCGCAGAAGATAAGCATGACCCTTCCAACCGATTCAGGAAGCAAGGCGAGTGGGATTAGCGGAATCATACCCCAGGGAGCGTGAATCATAAGGGAATTTTCATAAGGATTACGTCCGGATAGCAGAGCCAATGTCGCGGGGCGGAATGCAGTAGACCAGTCTATCGCGACCGGAAGATATGGAGCGGCAATAAAACTTAGCACCACCGCCACAACCACAACCAACAACAATCGAATTGCACTTTGGAATTTGACGTTTATCATCATTATCACAGACCTTTCGCTTAAATTAAACTGACTTTCGCGAATTGCTGTCCCAAAGGCCAGTTTTGCCGCCAATTTCTGCTCCAAAAGCCATTTTTGCTATCAATTTTATTAAACCGTGCCAGAGATCGTCACAAGATTTTGCGTCATCACCTAGTAGTTTGACACGCCGAAAAGACACACCCCTAAATATGGGGGCAACAAAAGTTTCACTCCCATATTTAGGGATTTTTGAATTCGTTATTTCACTAAAAATTTAAGCGAAAGACCTGTTATCATTCACCTTGGTTTGGAACGCGCTTCGCTTTTTGCGTGCGCATGATTTTGTTCGCGTTGGGATGGATTCTCATGGGTGTAGTGTTATTTCATAAAGCGCATAATTGGCAATAATTTTGGGTGGTCCCAGGCGCGTTAGGAGCGTCTCAAATTTTTCCCAATCGTCGGTTGTCAATCTCGGTTCCCGGGGGCGAACAAAATCCGCTCCTGCCTGATTGAGCAGCAGGTGTGTATATCCTTTTTTCTGCCAGGATGCCAATATTTTTTCAGGCGTTTGATAAGTATTGACATCGTCGTACCAGCGGTCAATTACCTCATCTGCATCGCATTTCGGCCAGCAGGCGAGTCCGCGCGTTTCCCATAACATCAGCACTCGGCTGTTGGCAGGCAGGGACTGGATGGTTTCCATCGCAATGGCGTACGTTCCCATGTTGCGTAAAAGATATCCTTGCTTGTCTTCCTGCCGAATGACATAAGCCAGAGGGGCACGGACGATGAATTCGGTCCACGTAGCGAACAGATTGAATCCAAGTATGAGCAGAACCAGCGCGCTTGCTACCCGCCCGAAGCGGATGTTCGCGGCGCGTAAGTTCCAGATGGAATCCATGCCTGCGCCTGCCAGAATCGCCCAGGCAGGGAATATGCCAAAGAACAGGCGGGACTGGATTAATAGCCCGGAGAAGCGACTGCCAACTGCCCAAACTGCGAAGCCAACAAAAACAAGCGATATGGCAATCTTTATGCTGTTTTGTTGCGCGTTGGTTCTGGATTTCCATCCCATCCATGCCAGCGGACTTAATCCCACGAGAATGGCGCCAATGGATGCCGAGAATCCCTCTTTAGCCTCCACGCCCCAAATTGTGGCCTGCCAGGGAAGCAGAATGACCGAGTTCCAATTCCCCCAAACTGGCACATGCTGATAATTAAACAATCTAAATTCATTCATGGCTCCCGCAGGGAAAAAGAAAGGATAAAACGGATTCCCTGTGAAAAAAGCATTCTTGACCCACCAGGGAAGGCTGAAAAGAATTGCAAAGCCGACCACGGTCAGCATATTGGATAGCCGTTGTTTTCGCGTCTGTGAAACTGGTAAAAATGTCATTGTCGCCAGACAGCCCAGCAAAATAATACCCGCTGTGTATTTTGAGCCAAGTGCCGCCCCGCATAACATCCCACACAAAATAAGAGAGTTGCGATCCTGTGATTCAACCCAATGGTCAAGCGATGCAAAAATCGCCCAGCCAAATAAAACGATTGTCCATTCAATGTATCCCGAAGAAAGAGCTATGGTCAGAGTCTCGCCTGCCAATAGCGCCGCGACGGCAGTCCACGCGGCGATTTTTCCAAAGCGTTTGGCGATGTACCCTGCCATTCCCAAAATTGCCGTTAAGCCGATCAACAGGGTTACGAGGGCCGCACTTTCCACGCCCGCAAAGCGCATTGCCAGAACGTACAGCATTTCTGTGATTTGTGGCATTCCCCAGAACATATTGTCTGGCACATATTGGATTTGCCCAATTTGAATGTAAGACTGCGGCAGGGTAAAGTGATATACCAGCGTATCGAACATGATGGGCGGCGCAAGCGCGGTGATGAAGTGCATCAGAAATAGCAACGCGGTCATCACCACGATGGTGGTTTCGTATTTCCCGGAGATAATTGTCTTGAGGCGCGTCAGGCGGCGGATCCAGTTGCCAATGGATTCGCGGAATAGGAATCCTGTCACTGCAAGGAAAAGGGCCAGGGGAAGTACGCCAGTTCCCATTGTGCTTCCGATCAGGAGTGTGGCAATGCTGAGGATAGATATCCCAAGCGCGAGGCCAAGTCCCATTCTTTCCAATTCGTGACGGTTATCCGCTTTTAGGAAGCGCTCGCCAATACCTCCCGCTAGTGCAATGATGAACAATGCAACAAGTGCTTGCCAAAAGGCTGTCAATAGCCCCGCTACATTTTCGGCTGTAAATGGCTTGTGTGTGTAAACATATCCAAGCATGGTCACCAACAGGCTGGCTAGGGCCAAAAAACCATAAAGCAGTGTTTGGTTAATGTTTTTCATGATTGACTGCCCTCCCGTCTGTTTTTGTTCGCTTTCCAAATTTGCGTCGCCAAAAGTGTCAAGGGGATCATGAAGGCGAACTTTGAGATATCGTACGAGTTTTTAATAAAGCCCGGGAGGATATAGAACATCCACAGCGCAAGACTGAACCACCAATGCGGCGCCTCCATTGTGAAAAAAACTGCCAGCGAATAGATCGGGTAATACGGCATCGCTAGGCTTGCCGCAAGAATCCAGACTTTGATGTTCTCGTGATAGATTACGATGAGCAGTAAAAATATTAAGCCGAGCGGGTAGAGACTAAGGTTAGTATTTGAAATGATGACATTTTGATAGCTGCGATGAATATGCTGAAGCCATTCTGGAATCCACCATCCATATACTACAAACGAGAGCAGGTATATGATTCCGGGGATGACTAATATGCGCCAGTCGCGCCTCTGCAAGAGTACAAAAACAATAGGCAGTAAGCCAACCTGAGGTTTGAACGTCAGCAGGAATATGCCAACTCCCGCAAGCAATGGATTGGCCGTTGCCGCTAAAACGAAACCGGCGGCAAAAAAACCCTCGCATTGCCCGCCGAAGAAATTCCAAAAGCACACGACCGATACGGCAAACGCGAGTATGTTGGCGTTCCAATGGCGCAGGGCGTAAATGAACGCAGCCGCATTTGTCAGATTCCAAAGGATGTACCCGATTCTTGGGGGAAGCATCGCAAAGAGATAAAAGACCCAGTAGGCAGGGTAAGGATTGTATGTATAAACATACTGCTCGGAAAGCGTCTCGCCGCGCACCGCGACGAGATAATCCCATCCGCCAAAGAACGGGGCGATGACTGCCGTGCATAGAATGATGAATATCCCGATGATGTTCGCGCGCGGCTGGTTGGCAAAGAACTGGCGAATCTGTTCCATTGTGTTTATTGCCTCAGTATGATGGCAGTCAATAGTCCCGCCGCATTTTCAGCTGTAAATGGCTTGTGTGTGTAAACATACCCAAGCATGGCCGTCAACAGGCTGGCAAGTGAAAAAAGACCATAGTACAGTGTCGGATTGTTTTTCTTCATGGCCGTCTTTCAAAAAGATAGACTTGTAGTTCGCCCCACTCCTCTGTGGCAATTAATTTGAAATGCTGATTCAGATATTGCAGATGAGGATGAGTCGTCGCACCCGCGGCTCGTGCTTCTTCGATGGATTTCTTGAAGATGACGAACCAGACGCGTCGAGCGTCCCTGGTGGCTGATTCCACATCTGATGCGGTGGTCAACTCTAAAACCTCGCGGGTGGTTTCTGCCAGCGTGTCGGTACTGCCTCCAGGCGGATCGGCAATAAAAATCTGTTGAAAGGATCGGTCAAAATATGCTGCCGGGAGCAGACTTAACTTGCTGGAATGAACAATCACATCGCCCGGTCGGACGCGTTCACGCAAAGAAACATCGAG
>Ga0210036_1003459_pt1 | contig 15509 bp, 10 predicted proteins | sample CryGeymeta201515_FD_185469 | JGI IMG/M metagenome (GOLD analysis project Ga0210036, IMG submission 185469) | Groundwater microbial communities from Crystal Geyser aquifers in Utah, USA - Crystal Geyser metaG 2015-15 (SPAdes) (version 2) | ecosystem: Environmental > Aquatic > Deep subsurface >...
GGCGCCTCGGAACGGAGAAAAGGTCGGCCCTAGTAAATTGCCGAGTTTCTCCAAACCACCCTACCTAGCCAAACGTAGCCCTAGAGAGCTGGCATAGTCGAGAGAACGCGGTAGCGTTCGCTCGTAATGTGTTGATCGGCACCCTGAACCTTAAATCATGATAATCCGAAGCTGTGCGTGTTTTTGATGCCCCAAAAAATCTTTCACCTATTTACTGGACCCTACTACTAATCTAGTACTCGAGTAGTACTACTAGACTACGGTACCTGGTACCTGGTAGTACCTGGTACCTGCTGCCAGGTACCTGGTACCAGGAGCTTATTTGCAAGTCGTAATTTGGTCATACTCCTACTGTAAGTCGATTATTGTTTGCAGTATGCTCTTTCCAGTCATAAGTCGTAGAGGTTACCTGGTACCGGGAGGTCTGGCATTAATTACCTGGTATTGTTAGCTAGTAGTACAGACAGCTTGTACCAGGTCATAGTGACCTACTATTAGACTAATAACAGGTCTAGCTAGTAGCTACTGCTAGTAGTGTTCGTAGTACAGCACGCCAAATTCTCACAAACACTAGTCTACTTCCAACTTTAACATTCAATCGATTCAGCGCTGCGCAGTATGAAGGACGACACGAAAGATAACGATTATGATTCCAAGAAGGTAGCAGCAGGAAATAATAGCGGACATGGCGGGTCGGCTTTGATGGACCTTGAAGACAAAGTGTTGCTGGCAACTTATCAACGAATCATGTCAGATCCAGGAAGCGCCAGTGGCGGCTCTTCAGAGGACAAGCAGCAGAAAGAAGCACAAAGAGAAACGCAAATTCAGGCTCCTGTCCGTGACATGCAAGAAAGCCTCCGAGTATCGTCCCCTGTCGATCTAAGCGTCGCGAGATTTTCTCCGGACGACAAAGACAACCAGGAAGGGCTTGCAAGAGCGCAGCTTGAGCCAGCGGTGCGAGATGGGAGCGTTAAACTCTGCCATTCCAGTTCTACCTCTGTATGCCTTCAAAACGACGAGGCGAAACAAATGATAGATCGTTTTTATGCTAATATGGGTGACATTGATTCAAAAGGTTTGTCAAGATACAGTGGCGTCAATCCTACTCCTGTTAGCCAGTTTAAAAAAAGTGTAGCCGATCATGACATGAAGGGAGAGAAAACTGGAACCGACGAACAAATAATTCGTCATCTAGATGCTATTATGGATGATATTGAAGCAAAAGACCTGGCACAAGGTACCACTTCCCCTACTACTAGCCAGGTTAAGAACATGGTAGCTGAGGAACAAATAGCTCGTCGTCTCGATGCTACCATGGGTGATGTTGAAGCAAAAAGGGTAACACGATACAGAGGCATGGATCCGTCACAAACAACATTGCTATCGTTCCTGGATCCTGTTAGTGATGAAGCTAAGCAGAAATTGGACAATAATATTGCAGGTAATGGCGATGAGGTTGAGTGTAATTCGAGACATTCGGGCAAACATGTAATGTCGTCTTCTTCTTCCTTCGGTACTGGGAGTCAAGCTGGCGCAACGGTGGAGAGTATTACAACTGCAGTTTCAGAGGAGCACAACTCGCATGCCGTCCTTACGCACGGGTCCAACTTGCCAACGCAACAAGACGAAGAAAATTCGTTTGTTCCTGGAGCTTCGATACAAATAGTCTTAGGGCCAGGAGCACACGCTGTCATGACGCCATTACCAGCAGACTCTGGTGGAAGCACTGTCACTGTAACAAACGAGCAGGATGCCGACATTGAACAAGATGTCGATATTGAGCAACTTTCAAACCAATCAGATACTGACAACAACAAAGGTTTAGCGATTGCAAATTTTGTTGTTGAGGAAGACAGGGACATTCCGCTTGCAGAAGCAGTTACTGGTAGATTGCAAGTGAGTACTTCCACCAAGACTAGGTATTATTTGATTGTGGCCAGTATCTGCTGCTTTGTTTTTGGAGGTCTTGCTGTACTACTACTGGTAGTTTTCTTCCTATCTTCTGCGAGCCAGGACGAAAAAGATGCTACAATCAATGGAGCTCCTACTGTACCCAGTCAAAATGCCAGTAAAATATCACCATTGGCGAAGGAAGAATACGTCTTGAGCTTGCTCCCCAGCCATACATCGGATCAGATAAAGAAACGGCCTGAGGGTCCACAGGCACTCGCTTTGAAGTGGTTGCTACAAAATGACACTGTCTTACTGGGTGACATGGAAGACGGCGTGTTGCGATCTCCTTGGCGTTATTTGCAACGATTTTCATTGATGACCTTCTACTACTCTACCGAGGGGCCACGTTGGTTCAACTCGACCGGGTGGGGGACTAGCGCAGATGAGTGTAACTGGCACCAATTCGACATTTATCAAAGCATTGAATACGGGGATTTGTTATTCGAGAATCCTGATGACATCGCTTTGTTACAACTCTGGAATATCAGTGGCTGGGATATTGATCATGATGACTTCTTACACTCCCATGAAAATCAAAGCGCTTGCAATGCAAATGGGGAATACCAGCATTTGTCGCTTTACAGCAACAATCTGAGAGGAAGTATTCCTGAAGAACTATACATGCTGACAAGTCTAAAATCACTTTACTTGTTTGCAAATGAGTTACATGGAACCATATCCGCTCGCATTGGAGACCTACGAAAGTTAGAGGCAGTACGTTTAACAGGGAATGCTGTGGCTGGCAGTCTTCCCACCGAGATAGGGTTATTGAGCTCAACTTTTCAGAGAGCATCGTTGAATTCTTTACAGCTGACGGGGACAATACCAACAGAAATTGTAAGCAAATCAATTTTTGTCAGGCCTTTTGTTTTTCGAATGACTTTTCTTCTTTGTTTTTGCTCATCTTCCTACTCGAATTCACGCACGTATTCAAAAGGGGTTGCTGAGAAATTTGCAAAACCTGTGAGTGTTCAGCATAAGTTGCGTTCCCTTAATTCTTTTTGTATGAGATCATTGTTCTCATACTATCCCATGTCCTCTATAACTGCCAGATACTTGGAAATAAATCATTTGACAGGGGAGCTGCCCACAACACTTGGTCTGATGGAGAACTTAAAATTATTTTATGTCTTTTCCAATGAGCTAACAGGCTTCTTACCAACGGAGCTAGGAAAACTTGCCAAAATGAAAGACTTTCAAATGTATGTCAACAGCATGTCTGGAACTATACCTACAGAAATAGGATCCATGGCAAATTTGATTCGATTGTACATTGATGAACTTGGTCTCTCGGGCACAATTCCAACGGAGATAGGGAAATTGACATTGATGAAAGACATGTAAGTGTTGGAGGTGCAAGATTCAAAATGACAGCAAGCTTGTACACTAATATTTTTTTAATCTGTGCTTATGGTCAAGATGGCTTGGAAATAATGCTTTGACTGGGAATCTACCCTCTGAGCTAAGCCTGATGGCTCCTTGTTATCAAATGAATTTAGGTCCTAACCAACTGTTATCAACCATTCCTTCTGAGCTGGGTTCCTTGCCGCACATTGAGCTCTTGCATATGGAGGGAATGTCTCTTTTTGGATCAATCCCAGTAGAGCTCGCATCAATACAGAGCATGGTCCGCCTGAGGTTAAATAATAATCAACTCACCGGAAAGCTTCCCTCTGAAGTTGGCCGGATGACAGGTTTGAGTTCTCTTTTGCTGCACAATAACTTCCTCTCTTCGGCGATCCCCTCCGAGCTGGGAATGTTGACAGCAATAGCATACCTGAATACAGCGAACAATGTAAGTGTGCGCTGTAGTCCAACTGGCCAACCAAGTACATAGTGAACGGCTATCTCACACTTGAAAATATTGTATGCTTGTCTGTTCTGAAGTCATTTTCTGGTGAGCTTCCTGCGGGGATGCAGCATTGGCAGAATGTTGCTGAGCTTGATTTCTCCAACAATATGTTTGACGGCCCGCTGGTGTTACCATTTCTGAGCAAATCGCTGGAGTATTTGAATGTATCGGGTAACATTGGCTTAACAGGAACTATCCCCTTGGAACTATGCGTTGCACACACAGTCGACCTGTCCTTTGATTGCTCCGAAGAACTTTGTGGTTGTAACTGCTCCTGCAACAGCAGCGTCCCGGAAAAGGAAGAATTCCTTGGTAGCAGCAACACGAGCAGTGCAAATCAAAGTGAAATTAGTTTCTAGCTAGTACTGCTTGCTTTGCACTGGTCCTTGTTGAAGGCATTCTGAGTCACATATTTTGACAGGGAACCAGGCACGGATGGAAGTCAGCACAAAATCTGAGTTGAACCTGTCCCTATTCAAGTCATAAACCATATGGCATGTTGCTGGACTGGAGCATCATCTAGAAATGATCAAATGGGTGAGTGAAGGAGGGCTCTACGAAGAATGATTAGACAATCCAGGTCAAGCCATCCTTCAGAACAGCACCTAGCGCTTGCGCAACTCTTCGAGTTGTTAAGCGAGAAATTTCTTTGGCATTCTTTAATCTAATTACTAAATTACATGCTTTCGTCTCTGCGTCTCATAATACAACAGAATTTGATAGACATCCGAGAAGGCGGCCTTTTAGCAAAGATCAAAGGAACCCAGATTGACAATTGGAATCCAAACGCTAGGTAGTCTCAACCAAGACAATAAGCTTTATACACCTCCTCCGCGTCCAAATCCACCGCCACCTTCGCGCTTGCCACGGTATTCTCGGTCACCACCACCGCCGCCGCCACGGAAAGCAGGTCGGCCTCCTCCAAACTTGTCCTCTTCGCGCTCGCGTCCCTCGGGACGTCCGGCAGTCTTCTTGTGGGTTGCAGGAACGATTTCATCGGGAAGTCCCAAGTACGTACGCAGGTACGCAATACCTTCGTCGGTCAAGTAACAATAGTTGTACTGCCAACTGAAGGTGATGCGAACGAATTGACGAGACTCGAGCGATTTCATCAACATGAGGACCTCCAAGTTGGTAGGGCCCTCGATCTGAGGATGGGTGGGAGTCTTGGTGTCCTTCTTGACGACACACACTCCCTCCTTAAAGAGGTAGCTGAAGACAGCGATGCGATTTTCCTTGGGGATGAACATGATTAGTCAAAAAGGGTACTATGCCTGTCGTATTTTAGAGCTATCGAAACACGAAAACTTGTTTTATCTTGTTGTGAGTGTAGTTGATGTGTTGCAGGTTGCAGGTGAGACGAGACCAACGAAGGGTGGGTGTACAGATTGATGAACCAAGGCACAAAGGAATCTTAAAGATGAGGTTAGTAAGGCGGTAACTGAATCAATATACTTGGTGCCAGGGGGGGAGACAATGCATAATTATTGATAACGAGTACTTTTTGTTTTTGGTGGCTGGTCTGGAGATTTAGTAGTACTACTACTAAGTAGCTAGCTACTGTAGACTAGAGTAGTAGCCACTGCTGCTGTACTCCAACGCGTACTTTAGCTGGTACAGTAGCTAGGTTCCCCCATTCAACAAGAAGCGTAAAAAAACTACTTTATGCTTTGTGCGCAAGTATGCATTTCAAGGTTTTTTTTTAAAATGTAAACGTACTTGGCATAATACTGATGATAAAGTTCAGTAAAAGATAAAAACTTGCTTCTTTTTTTCCAATTCAATGGAGAAGACGCCTCGCTGCCAAAAATGACCCTTCCGACAATAATACGTGTACCACTACTCTAGCTAGGGATCCGAGTTGTCGACCTTGACCAGTGCAAAGAGGCCGCCAGGAGCATTTTGTCGAATGATCAAGAGTTCGTCGTCCAAATAGGAAACATCAAAATATCCAGGACCACTATCATTGTCAGCGCCGGGAATTTTCGGAAGGTTGGCGGCAAAAGGGGTCAAATTGGAAGCATCCATTCCAAGAAACTCGACTGGTTGGAGATTGACGGCTTCAAAAAAGAGACCTACTCGGTTGGGATATCCAGGCCGAGACGAAGCTCTCGTCTTCACTTTGGCACGCACCAACGAAGACGGGACCAGGGAGGGCGGCAAGAGTGACTGAACTCGTGGAATGAAATCAATCACATTGGTGACCAAAGGAGGCTCAAAGATTTGATAAATTGCTCCAACAGTAGCCACAGGTGATGCACCCAACACCAGTACGTCAGAAGCAGTCGTCCAGATCATCCGCCAGGCACCCTGCAGCGGGGATATTGCGTTGCCATCAATGCCGTAGGATGAAAACTCTTCTTGATTGTAGCTTTCGAGCTTATTGATAATATTGTTGGCTTTGCTTCGAGCCGAGGGACTGGCACCGAATCCTCGGTCAAAGGAAGCCGCCAGTGAAAGGAGATCCTTCTTTAGGTCGGCCCGTTTCTTGATGTCTAGGTGATCTATACTAGCTGCATCGCTGCTCGTAGAACAGAATGAAATGGTTGCAGTCTCGAACGCTAGTCGAAATGGTGTGACGAGCAGTTCGTTCGTTTGAAAAGCAAGTATTGTTGGTGGCAGAAGCAACAAAATTATGAACGGGGTAAAGGTAAAGCCCTTCAAAAGTTTAGACGTCATCCTTGATTGTTTTAGTTGCGAGAAAGAAAAAGATCTGTCTCAAATCCCTGAGTTCCTCTGAGGTTTCCTTGAGGACGGCAGCAAAAGGTTATAAAACGTAGAGCTTCTCGTAATTTAAGGTACTACACAAGTAATATACCAAATGATGGTATGTGGTAGATGCTATTAATAGAGCAGTCGTAGAGAGTAGAGTTGAGTGAAAATTGTGAAGGAAAGAAGGAACTCAAAATAATCAAAAATGTACAATGAATTCAACATACCGAAAACTTTAAGACGACCACTTGATCGAATTTAGTCTAGAATTGAGTCTAAATACTGAATATCTTGTTTTATTCTTACAAGAATAATAGCCGCGTTTTTCTGTTTAACCCAATTCGTTCAATGCCGCAACTCGAGGATATCTTACTCACAAAATCGCTAACGATCACACGAAGATTCTTTAGACGTTACACTCGTAATCTAGCAAGAAAATATCATCGAGTGGTTCATCTTCAGCACTCATTATACATGCTTTTGACAACCACATAGGCGAAGCAATCGTGTAAACACTATCCAGCAACATTAACTATCCAGCACATCATCTATCCAGCAGCATCGATCTGGTCGAATGATAATTGATCAACAATCGAAGGTTTTCGTTGTGTGATAAGACTACTGTTACCGAAAGGAAGAACCAGTTTCATTAGAAACAAACGATGTCGCACAGCAAGAAGCAAACAAATATGATACGCTTCTTTTCTATTTCTTCCATGCTCTTCGTGGGTCTACTTGGCCTCGCATACTATTCTAGCGTGGCAGATGCTAGCGACGAGCACACCCGCAATATGTACACCGTTCGATCTCCTGGCGATGCCCAGCAACGACGTGCTGCCATGGAGATGATTGATTTGGGAACCTTTCTCTTGACTAATTCAGAAGACGGCCGGCCCAAGTCCATGACCCCATTTTATCTCAACATATTGGAAACACAAAACGAGCTCTCGGACGCTGCATTGATTAATGTGGCCGACGCCACGAGTGACTTCCTATTGCTAGAACTCAACTCAATCTTTGGTGCGCAAAAATCCGTAGCCAGTGTAATGACTCACATTGCAGCCCAGAAGCAAATTGAAAAACAAGTAGATACGAACCGAAAGTTGAAAAGTACTCGTGTTCGAAGAGGACAACGAAGTCTTAGAGCCGTCAAAGGAAGCGAGTTTCAAATGCACGTAAATGTAACTTTTGACCGCGAACCATCTCCAGGCACCCTAGAAGTTGATCGGGCTCTGAAAAGCGCAATGAAAGATTTGACACACTTGGTCACCAACTTGACTGCCACGGAAGACCCAGAACTTGAAGGTGTCTTCATGGCGTATCGTGAAGAGATGGATGTTGTGGAAGGAGGAGGAGAAGAGGAAGGGAACACATCACCTTCACCCACAGAAGCAACGTTGGTTCCAAATAATGGCACTGACAGTAGTGAAACTACCTCGAATGGTGATACTGATACTTCTTTGGCAACTGATACCCCCAGTACCTCAAACGGCGGCGACGAAGCGTCTGAAGGCAGTGATATTTCTCACGGCGAGGATGACTCCAACGGGGAAGACGCTGGAACTGGTGAGGGCAATGACTCTCATGGAGAAAGTGATGCATCTGGAGGTTCTGCAGGAGACAGCACATCTGAAGGTTCTGCCGGAGAGAGCACATCTGAAGGTTCTGCAGGAGACAGCACATCTGAAGGTTCTGCAGGAGACAGCACATCTGGAGGTTCTGCAGGAGACAACACATCTGAAGGTACTGCAGGAGACAGTACATCTGGAGGTTCTGCAGGAGACAGCACATCTGAAGGTTCTGCAGGAGAGAGCACATCTGAAGGTTCTGCAGGAGACAGCACATCTGAAGGTTCTGCAGGAGACAGCACATCTGAAGGTAACAGTGACGCTTCTTCAGGAAGTGATACAACTGAAGAGGGCAATAACTCGTCTCAGGAAAACAACTCCTCCGGCAGTGATGAGAGCAAGCCCTCGAGCGAGCCATCTACTGAGACTGACGAAGGTCCTTCAGCCGAAAACCCAAGCAATGCCGAAACTAGTACAGGGAATATTGACGGCATTAGTCGGCAGCCAGATCAGACCAATGAAGATGGTGACTCGATGAAGTTTATAATTCCTGTTGTGGTTGCATTTGTTCTCGTCGCTGCTATTCTTGCACTTTATTGCATCCGCAGAAGACGCCGACGTGTCCAGGCAACAAATCAAAAAGTACAAGAGGACTTGGCTTTTCTGGACGAGGAAAGCAATGTCTTCAGTTATGAGAACAGCCCCACTAAGTCCACAAGAAATAAGCGTGGTATTACAACAGCTGGTAGCCTTGGTGGTTCCTCTTCACGCGATCAAAGTTCTGTCGGGCCGACTTCACCTAGTTATGGTATGATCGGATTGGGTTCTACATCTGGAGCTAGCACCGTTAAGATGTCAAATGCACAAGCAATGAGCCTTCCTTCCAAATTGGGAGAAAACGCGTCGACCTCTCTCTTTGCCTTTTCGGAAGAAGAGGACGAAGATGACTTGAGCTTTAGTGGCAACAGTGCCAAGACTCCAACGAGTCTTCAGCAGTCTGTTGGCAGCAATGCATCCTCCTTCAATCGCCTGATGAATGGCGAGGAAGGCGTATCCCCCGAAGACTTCAGTCCTCGTCATTCCGCGCTTTCTCCTGCTTCTACAACGCATACAAGCGAAAGCCTGAGTGACGAGCAACAGTATTCATCGAAGGGCACAATCGCGTCGTTTTTGTCGTCCCATTTCTTTGGTGGGGGTGACAGTGTCTCTCAGTTTGCTGGATCTGCTTTGACCGTTCCCGTTTCTAACACAACCAACGCAGCCCAGCAGAAATTAGCCGCAAGTGATGACGAAAATGTCACTGAATCTGATGTCGGATCTGCTTTTCCCAACATGGCATCGCAGAAGATAGCCGCTAAAAAGGGCCGGAGTTTCAGCTTGAGTCCAAGAAAGAATATGCCACTGAGCCCTTCAGAGGCGAGTGTTCGATCTCGTGCAAAATCAGAAACAGCTGCCGGGGAAGATGATGATAGTGTCTTTGATTTCCTCGCATCCCCCAACACTACCAGGAAGCCCGTATCCATTGGCAAAGACAACAAGAATGTGGATATGGTATCTCTAGATGAAGCTCTTGAAGATATTCCTGAACTTGGTGCAGCCACTTCATCCTCCACTCACAGTGATCCACACAGAGAGGAGACAATCACTGACAAGGCACGGGCGCACTATGACGAAGAAAACGATGCATCGATGGATGATTCCTTGTCATTCTCGGATGCTCCTGGCTCCTTCCCGCGCAACAGTCGCAGACATGCCAGGTCTACCACTCAAGATGGCACCGCTGCCTATCAAACAAATGCCATGGAACCACAGGATTGGTCTATGACGGATGGTATGTCTGACGAGGACACTCTTTCTGAGCGAGGTGGAGGAGCTTATGGAGCCTTCCCTAAGAGTGGATTCCGCTCGCCCAAGACATGCAAAAAGACAGGAAGTATCAAATCTCCGTCGAACCAGTCCAAGTCCACAATCAGTGAAGCACAATCCCTGACATCCAAAGATGATGCTTCTCAAGCTTCTGCCAGTCGCCAACTCATCAATGATCTGGTTTGGCTGTCTAAAAAAATTGCGGGCGTCAAGAAGTCGGCTGTTGAAGGCGCTCCTGGAGAAAATGCTGCTACGGGGTCTGCACTTGGAGCCCCACCAATGATTGAACCTGTAGACTCATTATCTTATGCTTCCCAAGACGGCTTAATTACGCCAAGTACCCACACATCCAGACCGACAGGAACTCCAACCAGCACTGGAAAAGCTTCTACACCAAGCAATGCCTGTTCAAATAAATCTGTCGTCTGTAGAGATTATTTTGCTCCCCCGGGAAAGCTCAATATTGTCATTCATTCGACCAAAGATGGACCTGCTGTGCATGAAGTCAAGAATGGGAGTTGTTTGGAAGGGAAAATCTATCCTGGTGATTTGATTATTTCAGTAGACGACACGGACACTCGCGCCTACACCGCGGCTCAGCTCATGAAGATGATGGCCGACAAGAGCTCAAAAGAAAGAAAGATCACAGTGTTGCATTCCGAAGAAACTACTCTACCGGCCAATACATAAGCGAGAGGCGAATTAATCGCTTGGGGCATTCAGCATTTAGCTATGCAGCGAAAAGGAAGAAGAACGCGCACAGCTCTGTAATATTTATTCGATAGTATTTCTTTGCTTGTCAATTACTTTGTCCCCCAACAACTTGTTTGGCTTTTCTGCTATGCAGACACAGACAAATAATGTAATTTAGAGAAAATCTTTCTAAAGTGCTAACTGCTTTTCCGGGCGGCTTCGGTCGTTTCTTCCACATCTACATGGCCGACGACGTTGCAAAGATAGATATCTTTGCCTAGCGAAAACGGAACTTCATGTACGGCAATTCAACCTCTTCGTCTGTATCCAAGTCGTTGGCGATGACTTCCAAAATAATAAATAGCTGGTTCGGTGGAAACTCTTTCTTGGTGATACTGGTAATAACATCCGTCATCTTCATGGCCTTGCGTTCCTCAACCTTCTTCTTGTTTGCAAAAAAACTATACAAGATAGACACCCCGTAACTGAGCATACTGATTTCCAGATTGTATTCCTTCTCAAAGTGGGCCATGAACTCTCCCATGGTAATGTCTCCCAGATTCATATCCAACGAATCCCACGGAGTCCAATTCCATTCCTTGCCCTTGAGCATCGCCTTGGTGGTGGCAGGTGCCGTAGGCTCACTCAGAGTCATAAACGGTATGGCCAGGTTAACAAAACCAGATTTGTAAGCATCAATCTTGAGTTCCTTGCGTGCCGTACCAACAAGCTTGTACAATTCAAAGCAAATCAATCCTGTCACCAACGCTGTCGTTGTGGCAATTGCGGGGATAATGCGGCCAGCAATCGCACGAGAGCGATGGGTATCCTCCGTGGGGATGGAATAGTTCAAAGCACGCAGATTGGAGCAAGCAGCGACAAACAGCATGTGATCATCCAAATCCTTGTCAAACTCGATTGGTTGGAGACGGAATCCAGCGAGGTCAGCTTGTCCCGGAAGATTTTTCCAAATTTCGTCAGCTTCGGCTTCTCCTGAATCCATATTATCGTTGCTCTCTTTTTCTTCTGCATCATTTGCCGCGATCTTGACGCCGTCAGTTGGAGTAAAGTCAGGAACAATAACATCTTTCATTGCCTGCCGGAAGTATTCTTCGTCGGTTCTGCCCTTAATGCCGTACATTTTGGCGCGCAAATTTGCTGCAGCAACCACAAAATCCAAGTGATTTTTCATTCCTGCATCCTCGCAAATTGCATCCAAATCAAAAGTGAGCGGTTTGGGGCAACGTTTTGATCCCGACCAAAACAAGGCGCCACTAGAAGTCACTTGATCCTCAGGAAAATTGTACAACAACTTTTGTGCCCCGAATGTTTATCATGGAAATCAAGCTGGTAAGATGAACAACTTGCATCAACGAACAAGCGAAAAAAAAATAATGTTATGATTCATCCACAAAAACACACCTGTCGAATTTGATTGTTGAAAAGTGATTCAAATTGCAGACGAGCCCAGACTACACAATCTTCGAAACTAACCGGACGATCATCGACCAATGTCTGGCGAATGAGCTTCAGCGTGTCCACTTTGGAATTCTGCTGCAATCCTTCCAAGTACTGCGCGGGGTTGGTACTGAGGTAGGCATTGACCTCTTCTGCGCTCTGTTTGAAGGCGCCCTCGAACCAATCCCGGGCCCATTGGAGTGTGTGTTGGATTTGATTGGGAAAGTTCTTGAGGGTGCACACTGGAATGGACTTTTCCGGAGGATCGCGAGTGGCACCATAATTTTCGGTCACGTGGGGCACGACAATTTGCGTATTTCCCTTGGTTCCCAGGGTCCCACTTTCCAACATGGGAAGTCTGTAGAAGAGGCAACGCTGATCGACATAGAGACGCGCTTCTACATTATCAAGTGCCGTACAAACTCCCGATAGCGAATCATAGAAATCATCTCCAAAGATGTGTTCCGTGTCCGGGGCAACCTTTTCTTGGTATGCTATAATGTTGAAATCAGGGTTCATGGCCTTGCAGGCATTGGCTGCGGTGGTTGACTTGAATTGATCAATATCCGAATTACGAAACAAGAATTGTCGACTCAAATTGGACTTTTCGATGCGATCCATATCCGTGACATGAACTTTACCATTGGGTCCGCAAGCAACACCCATCAATGCCCAGTTCTTGAGCATCTCACATCCAATGGCTCCAGCTCCGACAATGAAGTAATTCAACGCAAAGAATTTCTCCTGAATGTCTTTTCCAAAGACCATAATTTGTGAATCGTATCGCGAATTGATAGGTTTCAACAGGGCCTCATCTGGAACGTCATCGGGCAAGCATTCGTCAGCATCGAGATAAAAGAATCCCTGTAGAGGTGTGAATTTTCCCGAACACGCTTTGAGGACTTCTTGTCCGACCATACCTCCCAGTGCTGCGCACATGGGACTGAGCTGAGCTTGTGCTCCCAAGGCATAAAACATGAGAATACGTTTTTGTGAATCTGTTAAAGGTTCATCTGACAAGGTTGCCACCATGTCGACCACTTCTTGAGCCGCTTCTTTATTGGCAGGTTCCGGAAGACTTCCACCATGTTGTTCCGCGTACTGCGTCAGGGCTTGGAATCCCAAATGCAACAATTGAGGTCGATCAAATTTTGCAAAATCCGACAATACAAATTCACCCGGTTCTTTCAGTTTTTCTTCGTAGGTTTGAAAGGAAAGTGTTTTGGGTTGTTTGATCTGCGTAATGTAGCCCTGATGGGACGTACTGGTAGATGTGATGTTGCTCAGATCAACACCCTCCAACTCAAACGTGTAGGGTCCTGTAACGTTGACTTTGTATTCGGATTTCGATTCCAAAATCCCGTCCAATCCTTTCAATCGATCCAAACGTACCACGTCACCCGTTTCTAATCCGTGTCGTGAATCTTCCAGTACCTTGACAACGGCTGGATGTTCCATGAGGACCGTATCAATTTGACTCGTCGCGGGTGGATTGCCATCGGCATCATGGACGACGTGAGTTTCACCCAGATCGACAAAGACCCGACCGAACAGTCCGTTTGCTGTGGCGTACAAAAATTTGGTCCCCTGTTGACGGCAGACCCGATTGATAGCAAACAACCAATCATTGGGCAACAATTCCGTCACGGTCACACACGTTGGAATGATTGAATCGTTATTAGTGCCTGTAATGACGGACAACATATCCTCCAATGTCCAGGCAGTAGCCGTCGATACGGAAACGCGAACATAGGGATTCAACAATGCCAATTGTGCGACACAGATAGCATCCTTATGTTTGTTGTTGTTGTTGTTGTTGTTGCTTGTCGTGACGACGTGATGTGGTTGCAAATAAAAATTGGCACCCAAATCCAACCATGTAGGTGGACGAGGGTCCATAATGGTCAGACTGTGCAATCCAGCCAACACTCCATTTTTGGCAATTTCAACACCCAATCCACCACAACCAATCAGAACAACGTTCGATGCCATCATCCGTCGTTGAGCTTCGTGTCCCATCACGTACAATTGACGCGAGTACAACTTTTCGTCGACTGCTACCATATACCATACGACAAGGAGTAGTCGTTAGTAGTAACAGGTCGTCATAGTGCCATAATAATAATAACAACAATAATAATAACAATAATAATATAATTTCAAGACGTAATAACAAGAGGTGAGATCAGGTAAAGTAAGTAAAGTGAAATGAGCGAAAAAACCCAAAACGAAAAACGAACAACGAACAACGAACAACGAACAACAAAATATCGGACGCATATTATATTTTATTATAATAATATAATCATAGTACAGAACGGAGGAAGAAAAACAACCAAGAGTGTTGTGTTTTGTTTTGTTGTTACGTTGTTAGCATCATCAATACTATCAATGAACAATGAACCCACCTTCAGTATCCATAGGGCTAGTAGCTGTAGACGTCATAATGAAGAGATTGTTTTTATTTTTTATCAAGCGCTGCTGAATAAGATAATATTATAGTGTTGGAATAATAATTGTTGCTTTTATTGTTGCTTCTACCAGTATGGTACTACTGATTGTTGCTGGTTGCTGTTAATAATATGCTGTGGCTGCTGCTCCTTTCTGGCGGGCTTCGTGCTGGATCGTACAGTGGTGGTGTGGTGTACTTATCACATCATTATGATTATTTTTTCTCTCCCGCTCGTTGCCGAAAAAAGATCTTGAGAGAATCCAAGCGAAGAATCAAAAAGTGTATCAATTCAAAAACATACCTGGTACCAGGTAGGGACTACGGTATGGGTAAGCAATGATAGTAGCAAAGAAAGTACTCTACTACCAGTACTATCTACTACTAGTAGTAGTACTACTAGCTACTAGCTAGGGCAGTACTCAGTACTAGAGGGTCAACCAGCCCAGCAGTAGTGTCTACTGGATGTACTCGGGTAGGGTCTGCTCACGCAAACTCGAGTATCAGGTAGTACTGGTAGGTAGTACTACTACTACGCGACTACTACTGTACTACTGTAGCTAGCTTTGTAGTAGCTACTAGGCAGTACTACAGCTACTAATAATAGTAGTACAGAAGTAGCGAAAAGCCCAGTAGAGTCTACTCGTACGGGTACATGGTAGCGAATAATATTATTATGTACCATACTCCTAACTACTAGCTAGTAGACTACTTACTACAGCCAGCAGCTGATAGTACTTGTACGCTAGCTACTACGAGTGGTAGTCTACTACCAGGTACTACTACTACTAGAGAGAAGAAGTAGTCAGAGCCAGCCGAAGGGAACGTGAGACAAGGAGACCCGAATCCGACGTCACCGGAATGACCCGAAATGCCCCATCCCGTCTCCCACTCAGAAACAGGAACACATCGGGAGAAATCGGATACGACTATTCCCACTTCGGGGAAGAAGATCCAC